>Ga0129307_1002580_pt1 | contig 13736 bp, 8 predicted proteins | sample P1105metagenome_FD_94437 | JGI IMG/M metagenome (GOLD analysis project Ga0129307, IMG submission 94437) | Capybara group fecal microbial communities from Wisconsin, USA - P1105 metagenome | ecosystem: Host-associated > Mammals > Digestive system > Large intestine > Fecal | place: USA: Wisconsin... | reverse complement strand
TATGTGCAGGGCATCGAACCCAGTGACATCACTCTTCCACAGCTGAAGGATGACGAGAAACCGCAGGATGGTGTATACAATGGCGTGCCTTCGTTCTGCACCGTAGAAGAAAATGAGATATGTGCATTCTTTGAGGCTCCTACGTCATGGGGCAGCCAGATTTATACATGGGCATGGATGAATGGTGGCGACGGAAAAGACTATGTGGGTACCTCATGGCCAGGTGTCAGTGCCACACTGATTGGTACGGCCGACAATGGCAACAAGGTGTTCAAATGGACTTCAACGAAGACCACAGCTCCTGACAATATTATCTTCAGCGGAGGTGGCAAACAGACCGACGACATGGTGTTTACCAACGGTGGCTATTACACGAAGGACGGTCGTCAGGATGTGGTTACCGGCATCGCCTCCATAACCAACACGCAAACAACATCACCATATATTTATACCCTCGACGGACGCCGTCTGCCTGCAGGAACCTCGTTGGGCAGTCTGCCACGAGGCATCTATATCGTGAACGGCAAGAAACTGGTGAAATAGTTTTTTCATACCAATATTAGAAATATCCGGGGAGAAAAACCTCGGATATTTCTTTTTTTTGTTTACCTTTGCATGCACAAACCCATCATCTTTAAAAACTATGAAACTGAAAGCGCTGATACTGATCATCATCTTGGCTTGCTGTACCGGCATGCAGGCACAAAAATATGTGGGAGGCGACCTGAGCCTCGTTCCAGCCTATGAGGCCGCTGGCGACAAATGGCTCGATGCCGACGGTAACACCATCAACAGCCATTATCAGGACGGTATGATCACCTATGTTCACGATGTGGCAGGGTGGAATGCCGTGCGGGTACGACTGATTGTAGAGGCCGACAAAGACAACGTTCCCGCCACTTGCCAGGACCTTGACTACGTGAAGAAACTGGGCAAGCGCGTAAAGGATGCTGGCATGAACCTGCTGCTCGACATTTTCTACAGCGACACATGGACCGATGTCAGTAAGCAGTGGATACCTGACAGTTGGGGATACAACCGGTCGACGGCTACCGAGACCCTGGCACAGAAGGTGAAAAGCTATACCACCGACGTGCTGAACGAACTGACTGCCTACGGCGCCAAGCCCGACTTCGTGCAGATTGGCAACGAGGTGAGCTATGGCATGCTCTGGGACAGTGCCTCGGGCCAGAACAAAGCCAACGCTTTCTATACCAGCGGCAGCTACACCCAATACTCCTCTCAGATTGAGCGCTTTGCCACGCTGCTCAAAGCTGCCGCCGAGGGAGTGAGAGCCTCCAACTGTGCTGCGGCCAAGATTGTGCTGCACTGTGAGCGCACCTACACCGCCAGCCATTGCAAGAACTTCTATACCTGGGTGCAGCAGGCCGGATTCACCGACTACGACATCATCGGTCTGAGTTTCTATCCGTTGTGGCATGGCACGCTGACCAACCTCAGAAACACCCTGAGCACCCTGCAGTCGGCATTCCCCAGCAAAGAGATACACATCGTTGAGACGGGCTACCAAAACAATACGTCGTTTACCTTCGAGAACGGAAATCACAACACCAGTGCCATCTGGCCTTATTCACCTGCCGGCCAGGCTGCTTTCTTGAAAGACCTTATTGCCGCGCTTACCGATTACAAGAATGTCACGGGACTCTACTATTGGCAGCCTGAGGAGTGTGGTAATGGCGCCGATGCTAGCGGTAATAAACGAGTGATGGCCGAATGGGACAATCGCGGTTTCTGGGAGTTGAAATCTGAGAGCAGCAGCCATCATCTGAACAGCGCCACCGCCCTGATGACCCTGAAAACATTCATCAGCAGCAGTAGCAGCGACGACACACAAACCGATATTTCCAGCCAGTTTAACAATCTGGACTTTGAGAGCTGCGAAAAGAGTGGTGAAAGCATCACCTCTTGCCCGGGGTGGACCATCAACTACGAACAAGGATGGGGCAGCATCTGGCCTGTGATTGTCAACGAATGGCACTCAGCCCTCGCAGACGGTAATTGTTTCCAGGCGTGGGTAGCAGCAAATAACTCGCTGGCCGCCGGCAACATCATCTCACAGAGTCTGGAGAATATGCCTGCTGGCACCTATACCATCACGGCCAAGGTACACACCGACTACAATGGCATCTACCTGTTTGCCAACGACGACGCACAGCTCGTCAGCGCAACATCGTCGTGGGGAACGGCCTATGAGACGAAAGTCACCACCACACTCACCGAGACAGGCACCATCACACTCGGTCTGAAATTGAACAGTGCCACCCCGGCAGCGGGCAGCGAAATCAATTTGTATGCCGATAACTTCAAGTGTTTCAGTCAGACGTCCGGAATCGAAGTGGGCAGCATCAAACCACAAAACACGGTCAATGCCAACAAGGTCTATACGCTCGACGGTCGCCGGGTTTCTTCTATCGAACAGGCACCGAGTGGTATCTATATCATAGGTAACAAAAAAGTGATCAAGAAGTAGGGCAAGAGCCGGTTTGCCTTGGGCAACCATCAGATTCCAACGAGTTTTTTGATGCTGTCTGATTAGCCATTAATTCCCTTCCAATTAGGCATTAATTACACTCCAATTAGGCATTAATTACACTCCAATTAGGCATTAATTAGACTCTAACTAGGCATTAATTAGACTCTAACTAGGCATTAATTGGAGTCTAATTCATCATTAATTGCAACTTCATAAGGTTGGAGTCGCAAAAGACGGAGTATTGTCCAAACTCCCAAACTCCTAAACTCCCAAACTCCTAAAGGATGTTCAAACCATTTGTATACTAATTAACTCCCAAACTCCTAAAGGATGTTCAAACCATTTGTATACTAATTAACTCCCAAACTCCTAAAGGATGTTCAAACCATTTGTATACTAATTAGAACCTATTTAGGCCTCCACGGGGGTGGTAAATTACTACAATCTCACCCACAAAGCGACACCTGTTGCACCGATGGCTACATCGTAACGGCGACGTTTGCCTGTAATCTTTCTACCCAGCCAGTAACCAGCCTCGGTGGAAAGGATGCCGATGCCCGCCCCAGCCAACACATCGGCCCAATGGTGATGGTTGTTGTGGACGCGCTCAATGGCGATGCCCGTGGCTGCCGCATAACCTGCTATGCCTATCCACGGCGAGATGTGGCGTGTTTCCTTGAAAAGTACGGAGGCACCGGTGAAGGCCAGTGAGGTGTGTCCCGACGGGAAAGAATGGTGGTCGGAGCCGTCGGGGCGCTCCGAACGGATGAGCGGCTTCAGCGAATAGGTGACGGCCGCATCGATGGCGAAGGAAGCGGCGGTATTGACAGCCGCCTGCTTCCAGTCGTATTTGTCTTGCGCCACGACACTCATGGCGCAAGACAAAAGGATGAGAATCAGCAGTTTTCTCAATGCTTATGCGTTTTGATGACACCCACGCAACAAGCACCGATGACCAGCAGAATGCCCGAGACCACCATCATCGACGACTGGTGACTGCCTATCAGCGAGAGGATGAAACCACCACAAAGGGCAGCCACAATCTGCGGGATGCAGATGGTACCGTTGAAGAGGCCCAGATAGGCCCCCATGTGACCGTATCCCTGCAGGGCATTCGTCACGAAGGTGAACGGCATGGCAAGCATGGCAGCCCAGGCGCAGCCGATGAGCAGGAACGGAATGAACTGCACATACTGGTTGTGGATGAACGGAACCATGGCAAAGCCGACAGCACCCAGCAGCAGACTCAGGGCATAGGCTGTCTTGGTGTTCTTGAAGCGCGGCAGAACGGCTGCCCAGATGACACTGCCCACGGCCTGGACGGCAAACAGGATGCCCACCCAGTTACCAGCCGTCTGGAACGACTCACTGGCCGGATTGGTGGTGTCCCAAACGGTCTCGGCAATGGCTCCCGTACTGTAGTTCCACATATAGAGGAAGGCTGCCCAGCAGAAGAACTGCACCAAGCCCACCTTCCAGAACGTAGAGGGTGCATTCTTGAGCAGGGTAATCCAGTTGGCACTCTCCTCTTTCTCCTCCGACACGGGATTGTATTCGGCGTACTCCTTCGGAGGCCACTCCTTCACCTTCAGGGTGGTGTAGATGACACACAGGATGAGGATGGCCGCACCGATATAGAACGACCAGATGACCGAGTCGGGCACCACGCCCTCGGGGGCAACGTTGCTGATGCCGATAGCCGTGAACACAAAGGGGAACAGATAGCCAGCCACACTGCCGGCATTACAGAGGAACGACTGGATGCTGTAGGCCTTGGCCTTCTGAGGCTCGTTCACCATGTCGCCCACCAGCATCTTAAACGGTTGCATGGCCATATTGATGCTCGTGTCGAGGAACATCAGGGCTATTAAGCCAAAAATCATGGCGGCCGAGACGGTCAGTCCCAGCGACCCCGAATTAGGCAGCAGGCACATCACCAGCACGGCCATGGCAGCACCTACGAAGAGATAGGGAATGCGGCGGCCGAAGCGCGTCCATGTCTTATCGGACAAAGTACCGACAATCGGTTGCACGAGGATTCCCATCAGTGGCGGAAGAATCCAGAAATAGCTCAGGTTGTGGGGGTCGGCACCCAGAGTAGCAAAGATACGCGAGATGTTCGCACTCTGCAAAGCATAGGCAATCTGTACGCCAAAGAATCCGAAACTCAGATTCCACAGGCTCCAAAACGATAGATTCGGTTTTTGTTTCATGTTCTTAATGCATAATTAATAATGCATAATGCATAATATACTATGAATTGCTAATGATTCAAAATGTATAATAGAGCATCACACATTAAGTTGTTATATGTTGTTTTTCTTCTGTTTGTATGGTCTTTACGATAGACATCAGAAGTCTTAGCAGCTCTCCGCAATCATTTAGCAGACTTTCGGCTTCTTCCTTAGTAATATATTCAGTATCTCGTAGCAGTTCTATCCAGAACTCCGATTCACTAGCTTCTTTTAGTGAAATACTCATCTTGGCTCTAAATTCAGCTTTTGAGATTCCCCTGATAGCTTCCTTTACGTTTGCGCCAATACTTGTGCCACTGCGCAGCAATTGTTTGCCGATTACATAATCGTGTTTTTGCTCACACAAATATTTGTACAGATTGACACATCGCATAGCAAATTTGTAACTTTTGATGGCAATGATGTTATCTTCTTTTTGTTTCATATATATTGATCATTAACAGAAACTTTATTCTCCATTATATATTATGCATTATGCATTATGAATTATGCATTACCTCGTTGTCCCTCTGATAATCAGGCGGGTGCGGACCACACGGCGTTCTATCTTCCCTTCGGGAATGGTGCCTTCGACATGGCCAATGAGCACATCGACAGCCTCGGCACCCACCATCGGGCCTCGCTGCTCGACCGTGGTGAGCATGGGGTCGCAGGCCACCGCCCTCTGACCATTGGTAAACCCACAGATGGAGATGTCTTGCGGCACTCGCAGTCCCATGCGCTTGACCGTATAGAGAATGCCGATGGCCGTGTCGTCGTTCACGGCAAAGAAAGCATCAGGACGGTTTGCCTTGCGCAACACCTCGGGGGTGATGGCCTCCGCATCGGTACGGTTGTCGCAGACGCCACACAGGCCCTCGTCGAACGGCAGGTGGTGCTTGAGCAGCGCATCCTTATAGCCGTTGAAACGGTTCTTCGAGATTTCCAATTGCATGGGCGAGCCGTAGAAGGCGATGCGCTTGCAGCCGGTCTCGATGAGATGGCTCACAGCATTGAAGGCACCCATATAGTCGTCGACCACCACGCGGCTGGCATTGATGCCCGTGCAGATACGGTCGTAGAACACCAGGGGCACGCCACTGTCGATCAGCCGCTGGAAATGGCCATAGTCGCGCGTATCCTTGGCCTGCGAGACGATGATGCCGCAAACCTTGTTCTCGAAGAACGACTGGCAGATGCGCACCTCGCGCTCGTAGCGCTCGTCGCTCTGCGCCACCATGATGCGGTAGCCTCTCGACGAAGCTTCCTCCTCAATACCCGAGAGGATGCTGGAGAAATAGAAATGAGCGATCTCGGGCACGATGACGCCAATCACCTTCATGGGTTTCTGCCGGCTGTGACGCAACGACTCGGCCAGCATGTTGGGAATAAAATTATGTTCACGCGCATACGCCTGTATCTGAGCCCTGCGCTCAGCACTGATGCGCGGGCTGTCTTGCAAGGCACGCGAGACAGTGGCCACCGACACGCCAAACGCGCTGGCAATATCCTTCATCGTTATCTGCTTCAGCTCTTTCATCAGTTAGGTTTCAGACTATGGTTGTTGTTATTTCTGTGACAAAGATAAAACAAAATCTAACACGTTGTTCTTCAAATCGTTTTGATTCACCGTGTTTAGTAATGCAAACGTTTGCACAACAGAAATATTGTTTTTCAGGGAGAAAAAAGTACAACATATTTTGAAACATGCTATATTTGCACCGGATTTTATAACTATAAGCCTCAACTAACTAGCTGAAAAAGAATTAACATAAAACTATTATAACGTTAACTTAAAAATAATGTAGAATGATGAAGCAGGTAGAATTCAAGATTCCTGTTAGGATGCTGACCTTCCTATTGGGTCTCTTCCTATCAATCAGTGCCTTTGCACAGCAGATTACTGTCAATGGCCACGTGAAAGATGCTACCGGCGAAGGCATCATCGGCGCTACTGTCCGTGTTGAGGGACAACAGGGCGGCGTGGTGACCGACTTCGACGGTAACTTCGTAATTAAAGCCAATCAGGGCGCTATCATCACGGTAAGCTATGTGGGCTATCAAGAGGTCCGTGTCGCCGCTGCTCCTCAATTGGAAATCGTACTGCAAGACGATGCCCAGCTGCTGAACGACGTGGTGGTCATCGGTTACGGCCGTGCCAAGAAAAACGACTTGACCGGTTCGGTTACTGCTATCAAGCCTGATGAGTTAAGTCACGGTTTGCAGACAAGTGCCGACGACATGCTTTCTGGTAAGGTGGCAGGTCTGAACATCGTCAGTGAGGGCGGTTCTCCTGGTGCCGGCTCAAAGATTCGTATCCGTGGCGGTTCGTCTCTTTCTGCATCCAACGACCCACTCTATGTGGTTGACGGTTTGCAGCTCGACCCTGCCGGTATCTCTGGCATGAACCCATTGGCATCTATCAACCCGAACGATATTGAGAGTTTCACAGTCCTGAAAGATGCATCGGCAACCGCAATCTACGGTTCACGTGCTTCTAACGGTGTGATTATCATTACCACGAAGAAGGGTAGAGCAGGCCAGAAGGCCAAAGTGTCATACAATGGTAATGTCTCTGTCTCTGTGAAGAAAAAGACCATCGATGTGTTCGACGGTCCTGGCTTCCAGAAGTTCGTCAGCGAGACCTTTGGCGAGGACAGCCCCGAGTATGCTTTGCTGGGTTACACCGATGCGAGTGGTGTGCAGCAGTTTGCCAATACCGACTGGCAGAATGAGATTTACCGTCCAGCCATTTCGACCGACCACAACATCACGGTCACTGGTGGCACAGCCCACATGCCTTATCGCGTGTCAGGCGGCTTTACCAGTCAGGATGGTATTGTCAAGTCGACCTTCTTCCGCCGTTACACAGGCAGCTTCAACCTTGCTCCGGTTCTGTTTAAAGACCATCTGCGCCTGAATATCTCAGGAAAGGTGATGTCGGCTCAGCGCCGTTGGGACAACGGTGCAATTGGCTCAGCTGCCGCTATGGATCCCACCAAGCCCATCCGTCTGAATCAAGACAAGTACAACAAGTACTTTAACGGTTACTACCAGTGGGCAAAGGCTGCAGGATTCCCCAACGACAACACCTGGGAATATGCTTTCGACGGCAACGCCGTTGCCAACCCTGTCGCTCTCGTAGAAAACAACGGAACCAAGTCGAATGCTACCACATTGCAGGGCAATGTTGCCATCGACTATTCTATCCACGGTCTGGAAGACTTGCATGTTCTTGCCAATCTGGCTGGAAATTACACTACCGCCAAGCAAGACACACATAACAATCCTTACACCACTTCAAGCTACTACTATGGCTGGGACGGCTGGAGCAAGAATAAGAATTACAACAATATCTTCAACATCTTCCTGCAGTACACCAAGGAACTGAAAGAAGACGTTCACAATCTGGACGTGCAGGTTGGTTACGAGTGGCAGCGCTATCATGCTTGGAGCGACAACTACGGTTATGGAACGATTCCTCAGACAGCTTCTGTGGGTGCCGGCAGCAAATACAATGAGCCTACTGGTATCACGGAGTGGGAGTCAGAGAACCGCCTGCGCTCTTGGATCGGCCGTTTGAACTACACGTTGCTGAACCGCTACCTCTTCACGTTCACCATGCGTGCCGACGGTTCGTCGCGCTTCGCCAAGGGTCATGAGTGGGGCTACTTCCCTGCAGCAGCTTTCGCTTGGCGCGTGAAAGAAGAGGCTTTCCTGAAGGATGTTGAGGCCATCAGCGACTTGAAGTTCCGTCTGACATACGGTAAGACCGGTCAGCAGAACATTGGTTATGATTTCTACTACATCCCGGCCTTCACGACGAACTACGACCATGCATACTATCCGCTGTTCGGTAACGGACAGACCGTTCGTCCGGGTGTTTTCAACTCCGATCTGACATGGGAGAAGACCACCACCTACGATGTAGGTTTCGACCTCTCGCTCTGGAACGACCGCGTGGCTCTGACCGCCGACTGGTACTATCGTAAGACCACCGACCTGATTAATAATATTTATGTTCCCGCAGGTGCTAACTTCGGTGCACAGACAGTGGGTAACATCGGTGAACTCCACAACACGGGTGTTGAATTCATGGCTACCGTACGTCCCATCACTTCAAAAGACCTGAACTGGGAAGTGACTTACAACTTCACCTATAACAAGAATAAGATTGACGACTTGGCTTCCGACCTCATCGAGCATGGCGGAATCGGTCTTTCGAAGAACGGTCAGGCTTACCAGACAGGTCACTCGTCAAGTGCATTCTACGTTTACCGTCAAGTTTACGACCAGAATGGAAACATTGTTCCTCATACTTTCGTTGACCGCAACGGTAACGGCACGCTCGACAGTGACGACCGCTACTTCTTCTATCATGCCGATCCCGATGTCACGATGGGTTTGGGTTCGAAAGTCACCTATAAGAACTGGGACTTCAGCTTCAATTCACGTGCCAACTTCGGCAACCACGTATTCAATGCCAACATCAACGGAACATACATCAGCGGACAGGGTTTGGGCTCAACGCTGAACTTCATGCACAACATTCCTACACTGGCACTGAAGTATGGCTTGAAAGACTCTTCCGAGGCACAGCCCGCATCAGACTGCTGGATTCAGAACGCTTCGTTCTTCAAGCTCGACAACTTCACTGTTGGTTATTCGTTCAAAAAGCTCTTTGGCGCAAACATCAGTGGCCGTGCTTATGTGACTGCACAGAATATTCTCACCATCACCGACTACGAAGGTCTTGATCCGGAGATTCAAAGCGGCATAGAAAGCAGCATTTATCCTCGTCCGTTCACCACTATTTTGGGTGTGAGTCTGAACTTCTAATCCTACCTTGTATCAATAAATAATAAGGAATAATCATTATGAATATGAAAGGTATTAAAAATATAATGGCTGTGGCCCTCATGGGTGTTGCTACACTGTGCTTTACCGCCTGTGCCGACGATGCCACTATTTTTGGTGGCTCATTACATCCGGACAACCCCAACCCGCAGCAAAGCACAGAAGCTGATTATGACGGCATTCTGAATAAGATCTACGGCAATTTGGCTCTTACAGGTCTTACCGGCCCTCACGGAAGCAGCGACCTTCCCAGCGACATCGATGAAGGTATGTCGGTGTTCATGCGTGTCGTATGGTATGCCAACGAGTTGCCTTCCGACGAGGCGCTTTGCGCTTGGCTTAGCGACGCAGGTATTCCTGAGTTCAACCGTGGCACATGGGGTGACAACCATGCATTGCTCCGTGGTTTGTACTATCGTTGCATGTTCGGCATTACACTTGCCAATTTCTTCCTCGACAATGCTCCCGAGTCTCTCGAGGATTACAGTCATAAGGTGGCTGAGGCTCGTTTCATGCGTGCACTTTATTACTATTATCTGATGGATATGTTCGGCAATCCCCCGTTCATTACCCATGTGTCTGCCGAGGCTCCTGTACAGGCTACTCGTCTGGAAGTGTTCAATTTCATCGAGAGCGAAGTGAAGGATATCATTGGCGAGGGTGAGGGTTCTAACGTACTTGCCGCTGCCAAGAGCGTGAAATACGGTCGTGCAGACGTTGTGGCAGGCTACATGCTCCTCATGCGTATGTATCTGAATGCTGAGGTCTACACGGGTAAGGCCCGTTGGGAAGATGCCCGCAACTATGCAGAGAAAGCTATCAACTCAGGCTATTCTTTGAGTACTGCAAGCAAGAACGGTTATACAGGTTATCAGCTTCTGTTCATGGGCGACAACGACACCAATGGTGCTCAGAATGAGATTGTATTCCCCGTTCTGTTCGATGGTGAGCTCACTCAGAGCTGGGGCGGTGTATTCCTTTGTGCAGGTACTGTAAACGCCGACGATATTGTAGCCTATCCTACTGGTATGACCAGCAACTGGGGTGGTATCCGCGCCAAGAAATACTTCGTACAGAAGTGGTTCCCCAAGGGCGACGCGCCCATCGGAACTCCTGCAGACTTGAAAGAGGCTGCCGGCGACGACCGCTGCCTGTTCATGACACAGGGCGACGACCGCCAACTTGAAATTCTCAAAGAGGACAAGTTTGAGGATGGCTACGGCTACATCAAATTCCTAAACACTCACGCCGATGGCACAGAGACTCACAATGCTGAGCATACCGACTATGACTTCCCGCTCTTCCGTTTGGCTGAAGCCTACCTCACTTATGCAGAAGCTGATGCCCGTCTGAATGGTGGTCAGGTGAGTGACAAGGGACTTGGTTACATCAAGGATCTGCGTAACCGCGCACATGCCAACAGCAACATCAGCATATTCTCACTCTCCGATATCGAAGACGAGTGGAGCCGTGAATTCGGCTTCGAAGGTCGCCGCCGTATCGATATGATTCGCTTTGGCAACTTTACGGGTGTACGCCGTATCTGGATTGGCGGAACAGCTGCCGGAGGTACTCTGTCAGACTATCGTTCTATCTTCCCATTGCCATCGAGCGATCTGATTGCCAACAAGAACTTAAAGCAGAATCCTAACTATTAAGAATCTACAGAGCGAATGCCGGCGGCGCTCAAAGCCGCCAGGCATCTTCTAAAAGAAAGCAAGAAGCAATTTTAAACTCAATTGAAAATGAAAAAAATAAATATATTTGCATCCATGCTCTTGGCATTAGTAGCATTCTCTGCCTGCTCTACCGATCGCGATGACAATCCTGTCCTGCAGATTCCTACCGACGGCAGTTTCATGCTCTATGCCCCTGGCATTACGGCCAATACCATTGACTTGGACAATAGTCAGAGCCTTACTTTCAAGGTCGACCAGCCCAACTATGGCTATACGGCTCATATCACCTACATGATGGAGTTTGCTGCATCTGAGAATGGTAGCTCTTGGTCTACTTGGCAGATGACTGACACTAGCAACGAGAATCCTTTGGCAATCACCGTTCCCACCAGCGAGATTGCTGGCGCCATCACCAATGGCTTGGTGGAACTGGGCCGCAGCGAGAGTGAGTTCCCACTGACCGCTAAAGTAAAAGCCCGCGTTCGCGCCTACCTCAACGGTATGGAGGATACTACCACTGTTTATTCGCAGGAAGTACAATTCACAGCTACCACTTCTTATGTGCTGCCTCCAGTTCCTGCGTTGTTGTTCTATATGGTTGGCGCTCTGCCTGGTTGGTCTGCTGAGGGTGCACTAACTGCTCTCCTATATCCAGAAGGTGGTGATGTATATACCTACACTTCTAAGTTCGTTGACGGAGATAATCCAGCCAACCTGAAGATTTGGGCACAAGAAGATCTGGGAATTTGGGCAAATGCATATTGTGTTGAAAAAGACAAGGATGGTACACAGGATGAAACCGGAGCCATTATCCAGGCAGATGCCGGTGCCATTAAAGCTCCTACGGCTGAATACTACACCTTCACGTTCGACAAGCACCACATGAGTTACTCGTGGACGAAGCTGGAGAATCAAGAGCCTACAGAGTATGACATGATCTCCCTCATTGGTAACTGGACAGATGACTGGTCTGCCGATGTCGACATGGTTCAGGTGACTCCTCACAACTGGTATGTTGAGCACACCTTCACTCACGACGATGTTGAGTTCAAGTTCCGCGCCAACCACGACTGGGGCACCAACTGGGGTGCTGCATGGACGGTCAGCAGCGATAACTTCGCAGCTGTAGGCGTTGGCGGTGGCGACAACATCAAGTGTGCCAAGGGTACCTACCGCTTCTACATCAACGATATCACCAGCAAGATGTGTGTGGTGCCCGTTGAATAACATTTCATTCATTAATACGATAAAAGAACTGAACAATGAAAAAGTTATCAATATATCTGATGCTCGCTTTTGCGGGTTTGTTCATGGCCGCTTGCGGTCCTGAGGATAACGAGTTCGCTGGTCTGAAGGTGGCTGAGGCAGATGGCGCTGTGGTAGTGCCCGGATTCTCTGCAGGTCAAACTGCTCTCATCGATCTCAACGCTGTTGAGGTGAGTGACGCGCTGGATGTGCCGGCATTCACGGTTCCATCTACAACCCTGCCCGAAGGAGTTGAGCTCGTAAAAGGCGAGGTGGTGTTTGCCGATGGTACCATCCTTCCAGCAACTGTCGACGGTAAGGTGTCTGGTCAAGCCCTTTCTGATTATGTTGCTTCCATCTATGGTCTGCGTCCAGAGGCCCGCTCAGTGGTAGGCACAGTGTATCTCTATGCTATGCAGAATGGTGCTGCAGTAAAAATCAATGCCGGCGAGGTGACTTTCCAGGTAGTGCCAAAGGCTCCAGTAATTGCTTCTGCATACTATCTCACGGGTACGATGAACGGCTGGGACAACACCAATACCGACTTCTTGCTCTCTAACGGTGGTGATGATCCTTATGCAAATCCAGTCTTTATCTGCACGCTCAATATGGAAAGCCTGGGTAATCCAAGCTCTCTCGAGTTCAAGGCTACTCCCGACAATGGTCTGGGTGGCGACTGGAGCGGCTGTCTGGCTGCCGGTGAGGAAGGCAAGTTCAACTACAACAATGCTGGTGGTAACTTCAAGATTGAGGGAATCAACGCTAGCACGAAGTATATCCGTTTGACCTTCAACATGCTCGATCAGACTTGGAGCTACGAGGAAATTGCTTTCAATCCGTTTGTCTACTTCATTGGTGCTACCGACGGTTGGTCGCAGGCCGACCAGAAACTGGCGCTCACGAACCAGAACGGCATCTACACAGGCTACATCTATTGTGCCGATCCTAACGGATGGGGCAACGAGTTCAAGTTCCAACGTGTTGCCGGTTCATGGGACAACGAGATCAACTATGGCACCTTCACGGGTGGCGTCAACGGAGACTTGGAGCTTGGCGGTGGCAGCAACATCAAGGCCACGGCTGGCGAGGGCATTTACTTCTTTACTCTTGATCTCGCCAACGGCACACTCAACGCAGTGCGTATCAACAACATGAACCTTGTTGGTAGCTTCAACGGATGGAATCCTGGTGATGATGCACAGCAGATGACATGGGATGCAGAGAACT
>Ga0129307_1002577_pt1 | contig 13789 bp, 12 predicted proteins | sample P1105metagenome_FD_94437 | JGI IMG/M metagenome (GOLD analysis project Ga0129307, IMG submission 94437) | Capybara group fecal microbial communities from Wisconsin, USA - P1105 metagenome | ecosystem: Host-associated > Mammals > Digestive system > Large intestine > Fecal | place: USA: Wisconsin... | reverse complement strand
CAGCAGTCGCTGCCTTTGTGCGCGGGCTTCCGGCGGAGCAGAAGGACGTCTTCCTGCGCCGTTTCTGGTATCTGGACTCTGTTGCGGAGATCGCGGAGCGGCACGGCTGCAGCGAAGGCCGGATCACCATGATGCTCAGACGAATGAAAGAAAAGCTGCGCAGGCAGCTGAAAGAAGAAGGGTGGATCGAATGAATCGGGACGATTTGATGCAGGCGGTCACGGAGCTGGACGAGGAAGTCATCGAACAGGCCGCCGGACCGTATAAAAAGAAAAGAAAATGGATCTGGGCTGCAGCTGCTGCGGCGGTGCTGGCGCTGGCGGTGATCCTGCCGTTTGCGGTGAAACAGATAAGATCATCGGCACAGAAGAATGAAACGCCGGCCCTGCGGCCCTACGCACTGGCAACGCCATTATATCCCGTGCAGCTGAAGTGGGAAGAAACGTATCATACGAACAAGACTGACACTGATACAGAAAGACGGCTGAGCATGGGCAGGGGCCAGACGGAGCCCTACCGGGCTTTTCTCGGAGAACTGATCCTGAAGACGCTGGAGAAGCAGGAGGACAACGCGGTCATGTCGCCGGTCAACCTCTTTTTCTCCATGGCGATGCTGTCCGAGATCACGGACGGAAAGACCAGGACCGAGATCCTGAACGCGGTCGGCGCGGCCGATCAGGATGAGCTGAGAACCGCGGTGAATAAGATCTGGGGGATGGTCTATAACGACGACGGCAAGGAGAAAATGATCCCGGCGAATTCGCTCTGGCTTGCCGATACGCTGCAGTATAACGACGGCACGGTAAACCGGCTGGCGGAAAGCTACTACGCCTCTGTTTTCCGCGGAACGATGGGAACGGCTGCCTACAACAGCTCCCTGCAGAGCTGGATCAACGCGCAGACGGACGGCATCCTTCGCGAAGAGGTGAAGTCGCTCGCTATGGATAAGGACACCGATCTGGCGCTGGTCAGCACGGTCCTGTATCAGACAAAGTGGGCTTATCCCTTCGATGCACAGAACAACAAAACGGCGGTCTTTCACGGTGAAAACGGTGATGCGGAAACCACATTCATGTTTCAGCAGCTGCCGCCAGGAACAAGATACTATTACAGCGACAAATTCGCGTTTGTCCAGCTGCCCAATCTGCACAGCGGCAAGGTCTGGCTCTTCCTGCCGGATGAAGGGGTCAGCGTCCAGGATATGATGGCGGAAGACGCCTTCCGGAAGCTGATCAGCGAAAAGTTCGTGGAGAAGAATTATTTCGATCCTAGCAGCGGCAGTCTGCGAGACTATCAGGGTGTGGGCGCAGCGCTCGTCAAGATCAATTTCACGATGCCCAAGGTGGATATCAGCCGGACGATCCCGCTTAAGCCGCTGTTTGACAGCCTTGGGATCACCAGCTGCTTTAATGCGAGAAAGGCGGATTTTTCCCCGATCCTGAAGGGCGAAGAGGTCTGTCTGACCCGCGCCGAGCAGACGAGCAGGATCATGATGGATGAAGAGGGCGTGCAGGCAGCATCTTATGTAGACTACCTGGTCGGCGCCATGAAGCCGCCGGAAGAAGAGGTGGATTTCACGCTGGACAGACCGTTCTTCTTCATGATCACCGGAGAGGACGGCGTACCCTACTTTGCCGGAGTCATGAATGATCCGTAACAATTTGCAGAACTGTTGGCATGAAAAAAGGCGGAGCATCCGGACGGATGCCCCGCTTTTTCGTACAGCGTTTTTGTCATCCTGAGGCAGGCCGCAGGATCTTTTTACGACAACAGTACCGAGTCGGTTTCTTCCTGGGTTCCGGCAAGAGCGGCAAAACGGTCGAGAAGCTCGCGCTTTGTGAGCTTCTTTTTTTCTTCTCCGGCAATATCAAGGATGATTTTTCCCTCGTTCATCATGATGAGCCTGTCGCCGTGAGTAATGGCGTCGCGCATGTTATGGGTGATCATCATGCAGGTAAGATGGTTTTCCTGAACGATGCGGTCGGAGATCTCCAGTACCTTTGCGGCGGTTGCCGGGTCGAGGGCGGCCGTGTGCTCATCCAGCAGCAGAAGCTTCGGCTTCCTGAGCGAAGCCATCAGCAGCGTTAAGGCCTGCCGCTGTCCGCCGGAAAGAAGACCGGCCTTGGCACTCATGCGGTCTTCCAGGCCGAGCCCCAGTTCCTTCAGCTTCTCGAAGTACTGCTCTTTCTCTTCGCGGGAGATGCCCCACTTCAGGCCGCGCCGCTGCCCGCGCCTTGCCGCGAGCGCCAGATTCTCATCGATCTGCATGGTGGGGGCTGTGCCCATCATGGGATCCTGAAAGACCCGGCCGATGAAGGCTGCGCGCTTATGCTCCGGCATATGAGTCACGTCGTTTCCATCGATCAGGATCTTTCCGTCGTCCACCGGAAAAGTCCCGGCGACTGCGTTCAGCATGGTCGATTTGCCTGCGCCGTTGCCGCCGATGACGGTCAGAAATTCCCCTTCTTTGAGATGCAGGTTCAGATCCGCCAGCGCGATCTTTTCATTCACCGTGCCGGCATTGAAGGTCTTGCATAGATGTTCGAGCTTCAGCATGCCCTGCCTCCTTCCCCGGCTTTCGCTTCCTTAGCGCGGCGCGGACGGATCCTGCTCTGCCAGTAGGGAACGGCAAGGAAAAGCGCCACGACGAGCGAGGTCAGGAGCTTTAAGTCGTTCGTGTTCAGCCCCAGCTGCAGCACCAGCTGCAGGACGATGTAATAGATGATGGCGCCGATGGCGACCGCAAGAAGCTTCAGGGCAAAATTGATAAATACTTTGCCGAAGATTACTTCGCCGATGATGACCGCCGCGAGCCCGATCACGATGCCGCCGCGGCCCATATTGACGTCGGCGGAACCTTGATACTGGGCAAGCAGAGCGCCGGAAAAGGCGACCAGGCCGTTCGAGAGCATAAGGCCGAGCACCACATTCGCGTTTGTATCGATGCCCTGCGCCCGCGCCATGGCCGGATTGGCCCCGGTCGCGCGGATGGAAGACCCCTTTTCCGTGCCGAAGAACCAGTACAGCACGCCGATCACGATGACAGACAGGAGCATCAAGAGAAACAGGGGATTGCGCAGGGAAAGCTCGCGGACAAAACGCTGCGAAAGCGTCAGCTTGTATTTATCCACGCTGAGCGCCTGGTTGGCCTTGCTGCCCATGATGCGCAGGTTCACGGAATAGAGCGCCAGCTGCGTCAGGATGCCGGCAAGGATCGCCGGGATGCCGCAGCGGGTATGCAGAAGACCGGTGATCAGCCCGCAGAGCAGTCCCGCGGCAAAGGCGATCAGCAGGGCAAGACGGTGATCCACACCCGCGCGGATTAGCATGACGGCGGTCGCACCGCCGGCGGCAAGCGTTCCGTCTACGGTCAGGTCGGCTACGTCCAGAATGCGGAACGTCAGGTACACGCCGATGGCCATGATGCCCCAGATGAGACCCTGCGCGATGGCGCCGGGCAGGGAGTTGAGCAGGGAAGTGAAAAACATGGGATAAACCTCGCAGCTAAAACGTCTCGATTACTTTGCGATCTCCTGGTATCCTTCGGGCACGGTCAGTCCGAGCTGCTCGCAGAACGCGGCGTTGAACTTCTTCGCAGCCGGCGCGTATTCAATGGCCATGGTGGAGATATTCGCCTCGCCGGTCAGGATTTTCGCGGCCATCTGGCCCGTTGTGAAGCCGAGGTCATAGTAGCTGATGGAGAGGGTGCAGACGCCGCAGCCGGCGCAGATGCCTTCTTCGCCGCAGACCGCGGGCACGCCCGCCGGAAGGAGGATATTGGCGATGGATTCGACATTGTTGGCGGCGGTGTTGTCGGTCGGGATATAGACGACATCACTGTTGTCTGCGGCATTCTGCGTTACGGCGGCCAGGTCATTCGTATCGGTAAAGGCAAATTCCGTGCAGCTTACGCCAAGTGCTTCCAGCGCCTTTTTCACTTCATCGACCTGATAACGGGAGTTTGCTTCGGCGGAGCAGAAGAGCAGGCCGACCTTTTTCGCCTCCGGGAACCATTCCTTTAGCATTTCTGCCTGCGCTTTCAGATCGGCAAGGTCGGAGGTGCCGGAGATATTGCCGCCTACGGTGCCGTTAAAGTTCGGGATATCCAGGGCTACGCCGTAAGCCGTTACGGAGGTGCCGAGGATCGGAATGGTGGAAGTGGCGGAAGCGGCAGCGGTCAAAGCCGGCGTCGCGTTGGCCATGATCAGGTCCACATTCTCCGAGACGAAGCCGTTGATGATGGTGGCGCAGTTCGTGCTCTCGCCGGAAGCATTCTTTTCTTCGAATTTCACGCGGCCGGGAAGCGCCTGCTCAAGAGCGTCGCGGAAGCCCTTTGTGGCGGCGTCCAGGGCAACATGCTGGGCCAGCTGGCAGATGCCGACGACAAAGGTCTTTTCTTCTGCGGCGGAGCTGCCGGCATTGGAGGAACCGCAGGCGCAGAGCGACAGGACAAGGATGAGCGCGAGCAGGGAACAGATAAGCTTTTTCATGATGGATCTCCTTCCATATTCAATTACTTTCGCACTTTAAACCTTTAAAGCACAAAAGTCAAGTAGTTTTTTTTCATTTTTATACTCGCTGCAAAGACAGTGGATTTTTCTTCGCGTCCGTGCTAAGATATCCCCGTCGTCAAAATTACAGGAGGATCTATGAGTAAGAATTATTATTTTGTCGATTATGAAAATGTTCACGAGGCCGGCCTCGAAGGAATGAATACACTGCCGAAGGACTGCGAAGTCCATCTGTTTTATTCACTGAACGCGAACAAGCTGAATCTGGATCTGCTGCGCTTTGCCAGGGCAAAGCTGGTGGTCCACAAGGTCAATCCGGGAAAGCAGTCTCTGGACATGCAGATGGTGAGCTATCTTGGCTACTGCATCGGTGAAGCGGAAAGAGAAGGCAGCTTCATCCTGGTCAGCAAGGACACCGATTACGCAAATACGGTGCTGTTCTGGCGGGAGGAAGGCGTGGAAGTCCGCGTACAGCCCGCGATCCTGGAAGAGAAGAATTCAGACGGGATGGAACGTGCGTTAAAGGCCGTAAAGATCACGCGGCGCGGACGCAGGGGAGGCAGAAAGAACTCCTCGGCATCGCAGAACGTGCAGACAGATGCGGCTGCGGCGCCCGTACAGGAGGAAAAACTGACGCAGCCTGAGCCGGAAAGCGCGAAGAAGGAGCCGCAGCAGAAGCCGCAGGCAGAGCCGGCAGCGGCGATAAAGCCGGAAGAGAGCCAAAAAGATGAAAAACCGAAGTCCACGCGCAGAGGACGCCGGGGCGGACGCGGCCGGGGAAGGGCAGAATCATCCGAAGCCCCGAAAGCGGAAAGCGCAGAGGCAGCAGAGCAGGTCTCTGCGCAGCCTGCGGCATCTGAACCTGCTTCCGTGCAGCCGGCAGCGGCGGTGAAACCGGAAAAAGCCCCGAAGGAAGAAGCTGCTCCTGCGCCTGCAGAAACCGTTCCTGCATCCGCAGCCTCTGCTGCTCCCGCGGGACCTTCCGAAGCAAAGGAGAGACCTGCGAGGGAAAGAAGAGGAAGGGCCGCAAAAGAGGATAAGCCTCAGCCGCTTCCCGTGAACAATACCGCAGTTCCCACGGAACCCGCAAAGGTGACCGTTACGGTCCATGACGTCCCGATGGTCACGCATGCCGTGCCCGAAGCAAACAAGGAGCGTTCTCAGACGGCATCCCGCGCGCAGGCCCTGCTGCAGGAGAAGAAGACCGATGCGCAGGTAGCCCGTAAGGTGGCGTCTATCGTCCAGAAGCATGAAGGCGAAAAGAACAGCCGCCAGGCCATTTATTCGGAGATCCGCAAGACCTTCGGACAGAAGATGGGCGTGGATCTGTACAATTCCGTCAAGGGATTGCTGAAGTAAACAGACAGCATGCCGCAGGGAGCACAGCGCTCCCCGCGAAAACAGCAGCAAAAAAAGCGGGGGCAGATGCTCCCGCTTTTAACCGTTCCGGCTATCAAATGGTAGAGATTAGAGCTTGACTACGTTGACAGCCTGAGGTCCTTTTTCGCTTTCGACCACATCGAATTCGACGGCAGCGCCTTCTTCGAGCGATTTAAAGCCTTCCATCTGGATCCCACTGTAATGAACAAAGATGTCTTTGCCGTTTTCATCACACAGGAATCCAAAACCTTTCTGGTTGTTGAACCACTTGACCGTACCTTTCATCGTACTGCGTGTACCTCCATGTATCTCATCCCATAATCGGGATATCGTTAAAATATTATCACGAAATGAAAGCCGGGTCAACGCTTTTTATGCAAAATTTTTTAAAAAATGCGACTATGCGAATATTGTTGCAGGAAAAATGCTTCCGGAGATGCAGGACGGACCGGCCGGCAGCAAGGCATGAAGCGCAAAAAAGTTGCCTCTTTGCCGCATTTTGTGCTATAGTCACAGCAAATGAATGGCAGTATCCGTTCATGAGGAGGAATCAATCGTGAAGAAGGAAAACACAACGTCCGGCCCTAAGTTCTGGGGGCTGGTCTGGGGGCTTGGGATCGCCGGCCAGCTGTGCTGGAATATTGAAAATCAGTGGTTCAACACCTTTGTCTATGCGAAGATCGCCAAGGATCCGACCATTATCTCCTGGATGGTGGCCATCTCCTCTGTCGCGACGACCATCTCGACCTTCCTTTTCGGAACGCTTTCGGACAGGAAGGGAAAGCGGAAGCCCTTTATTGCCTTCGGCTATATCATCTGGGGCATTTTTACCATTCTGTTCGGCACAACGGAGTTTATCGCGTCCGGAACGAACAGCGACGCGAAGACCCTGCTGTTTGCGTCCACGGCGGTGGTGCTTGCGGATGCGCTCATGTCCTTTTTCGGTTCCATGGGCAACGATTCCGGCTTCAATGCCTGGCTGAACGACAATATGAACGAGAAAAACCGCAGCGGGATCGGCGCGGCACTGGCAACTCAGCCGGTCATCGGCACGATCGTCGGGACCGTAGCGGGCGGTATGCTGATCGGCAGGGATGACAATTATATGCGGCTCTTTCTGGTGGAAGGCGGGCTGGTGATCGTCTGCGGTATCCTGGCGCTGTTTGTTATGGAGGATACGCCGGACCTTAAGCCGAACCGCCAGGGGAGCTTTTTCAAACAGCTTGGCTCAGCCTTTAATTTCAGGGAACTGGGGAAGCGGACGGAGCTGATCTGGGTCTTTTTGCTTCTGACTGTCTATTTTATCTCCTTTAACGTGTATTACCCGCATGTGGGCAATTATATGATCTATTACCTCGGCTTTTCGGCGGATGTGATCGGTCTGATCCAGGGGATCGCGCTGATCTTCGGCATGCTCTCCGTGATCCCCGCTTCCAAGCTCTTGAACCGGGGCAAATTTGTGCAGACAGCGGCGCTTTCCGTCGTCCTCACCATCATCGGCGTGATGATCATCGGCCTGTTCGGACGGCCGGAAAACGTGGATCCCTCGACCATCTTCAACGCGAACCTGCTGATCGGCCTGTTCTTCTTCGGCTGCGGCTATATCATGTTCATGCAGGTGACCAGCGTGTGGATGAAGCAGCTGTTTCCGGCGCAGTCAAAGGGACAGTTCGAAGGCTTCCGCATTATCTTCTTCGTGCTGATCCCCTGGGTCGTCTCGCCGTTTATCGCCAATCCGATCATTAAAAACAACGGCAAGATCGTCGACGCGGACGGACTGGAAGCCTTCCTGCCGACGAATGTGCTGTTCCTGATCTCTGCGGGACTGATCCTGCTGACCTTCATTCCGCTTTTCTTCGCGGCAAGGCAGCGCAGGCAGCGGGAGGATGAGGCATGATCGGCTCGGTGATCCTGAATCTGCTGATCACGCTCTGCGCGGCCGCCTCGGTCGCTCATGAGCTGAAGCAATACGGAGCGGGCCCCGTTCTGCGCTATTTTACCGTTCTTTCGAATCTGTTCTGCGCGGTCACAGCCCTGCTCGTTGCCGTGTTCCGGCTTTTCGGAGAGGTCCCGAACAGCGTGCTGATCCTGAAGCATATCGGAACGTCGGCCGTGGCAGTCACCCTGCTGGTCGTCCTGGTCTACCTCGGCCCTGCGGTAGACAATTATTTCAGCATGTTTTATGGAAGCAATCTGTTTCTGCACCTGCTCTGCCCGCTCATGGCGATCGTAAGCCGCCTGCTCTGGGATAAGCCGGAAGGCGGCTTCGGGATCGTGCTTCTGGGCGTTCTGCCGGTCATTGTTTACGGGATTTTCTACATGATCAAAGTCCTGGTCGTTCCGGAAAAGAAACGCTGGGATGATTTCTACGGCTTTACCAGAGGCGGAAAATGGTGGCTGAGCTTCCTTCTGGTCGCGCTTACCGGCTTTGTGTCCAGCCTTGTGTTCTGGCTCGCAGGATAAGAAGAAAGAGGACAGCGTGAGTGATGAAGATCGCCGGGATCATAGCGGAATATAATCCTTTTCACAGCGGACACGCGTATCACATCGCGGAAACAAAGAGAAGGAGCGGAGCGGAGGGCGTCATCTGCGTGATGAGCGGACCCTTCGTGCAGCGGGGAGAGCCTGCCCTGCTGGATAAGTATGTCCGCGCGGAGCAGGCGGTGCGCGGCGGCGCGGACCTGGTCCTGGAACTTCCGCCGGAGTATGCCACGGCAAGCGCGGAAGGCTTTGCGCGCGGCGGCATTGCCCTGCTTTCGGCCTGCGGCTGCGTAAACTGTCTTTCCTTCGGCGCGGAGACGGATGACCTGGCCGGGCTTTCGGAGGCGGCGAGGTGCCTTGCGGAAGATGAGGCGCTGACCCTGGCGGCAAAAGAATACATGAAAGAAGGGGCTTCCTATGCGAAAGCCTTCGGCAGAGCGATGGAGGAGCGGGACCCTGCCCTTGCGGAGCTGATCCGGCAGCCGAACAATATGCTCGCCGTGGAATACCTGAAGGCGCTACGCGCGCAGCAAAGCGGGCAGATCAGCCCGCTTGTGGTCAAGCGATGCGGGGCTGCCTATCATGATATTAAAACGCCGGCAGGAGGGGAAGATCATCCTTCTGCGGCGGCTATACGTAAGGCTGTGCTGAGCGCGGACAGAAAATCTCTTCCGGAGACGATGAAGGCCGCGCTTTCCCCGGAGGCCATGATGCCGCTTCTTATGGCAAAGCTCCGTACGCTGCGCTATACCGGCGCGGACCTTACGGCCTATGAGGACGTTTCTCCCGATCTTGCGGCAAGGATCCTTGCCGCGGTGCCCTATACCGAAAGCTGGGAAGCCTTCTGCGGCAGGATCGTGACCAGAAATCTGACGCTTGCACGCGTAAGGCGCGCCCTGACCCATATCCTTCTGGAGATCCGTGACGGCAGCAGTCATCTTGCCCCGTCATATCTGAAGGTACTGGCGCTGCGGGAAGGCAGCCCTGCTGTCAGCGCCATTGCGCAGAATGCCGCTCTTCCCCGCATCACAAAGGCGGCGGATGACCGGCAGGATCTGGCCGCCTCCTCCCGCTTTGCCCAGGACCTGTACCGCCAGATGGTCTTTGCCCGATGCGGCATCGCTCTTCCGGATGATTATCGCAAAAGTCCGGTGATCCTGAGGGAAGATGGTTGAATCTGCCGGAGAGCTGTGTTATAGTATAACTAACTATAAGCAAATTCCACTGTCCCGAAGAAAGAGGGAGCTATGCGCAGTTTATTGAAATCACTGATGAAATGGCCGCTTTGGTTTCTGCTTTGTGTACTGGCAGGGACCGGTGCATTTTTTGCGCTTTTCCTGACCGGAAGGAAGGAGACCTGGATCGCCGTGGCTGCCACCCTTGCCGGCGCGCTGCTGCTGACGATCATCTGGTATGCCGTGCTGCGGAAAAAGCTGGAAGCGACAATGGCGGAAATGGCGCAGGAGACCTCGGAGGCGCTTTCCGACCAGATGCTGAAACTGCCTGATCCCTATGCGCTGATCAGCGAAGAGGGGAAGATCGTCTGGCGTAACGAAGCCTTTGATCAGATGCTGGAGGATCACGGCACGGATGCCATGGTCCTTACCGAATGGCTGGGTGAGATCTTTCCCGATGCGGAACGCTTCTGGAACCGCTGGCTGGAACAAAGTGAAGGAAACGAGGAAGCGGAAGAAGAGGAAGAAAGCGGCGCCCGTCATTATCTGACGCTGGGAGACAGAGTCTTCGCCGCGGATGTCCGCCCCCTGAAGGATCAGACCGCGTTCGCAGCGCTTCTGCTGACGGACGAAACGGAGCATCTGCAGACCCTGGTCGAGCTGCAGGATGAGCGGAACGTGAGTGGTCTGTGCTATGTCGACAATTTTGAAGAACTCTTAAAGAGCACCGAAACGGAGCAGCAGAGCCTGCTCAGCGCGATCATCGAGCAGCGCATTGCCAAATATTTTCAGAAATACAACGGGATCACCTGCAAGACAGAGAGGGACCGCTTCTTTATCTCCATGGACGCGAAGGGACTGCGGGAGTGCTCCGCAGACCGCTTCTCCCTGCTGAAGGATGTGAAGACCATCAAGCTCGGCAACAAGACCGCGGTAACGCTTTCCATCGCTTTCGGCTGCGACGGCGCGTCCTATGATGAGAACATGGATATGGCCCGCGCGGCCATGGATCTGGCGCTTGCCCGCGGCGGTGACCAGGCCATCGTGAAGACGCCGCTGAACGTGGAATACTTCGGCGGCAAAGCGCTGGGCGAAGCGGCGCAGACCCGTGTCAAGGCCCGCGTGAAAGCGCAGGCACTGCGCGAGCTCATGGTCAGCAAGGATCAGATTTTTATTATGGGTCACGCCAACGCGGACAATGATGCCTTCGGGGCTTCCGTGGCGGTCTACCGCATGGCGGTCTCCCTGTTTAAGGAAGCGCACATCGTGATCAACAACATTTCTTCCTCGGTGAGGCCGCTCTACGACAGCTTCCAGACCAATCCGAGCTATCCGCGGGAAATGTTCTTGACGAGTGCAGATGCCGAAAGGCGGTTTAAGGACAACGCCATGGTCATCGTGGTGGATACCAACAGAAAGGCCATGTGCGACTGCCCTATCCTGCTGGAGATGACAGATCAGATCGTAGTCATCGACCATCACCGTCAGGCCTCGGATTCCATTCAGGCGATCCTGTCCTACGTGGAGCCCTACGCCTCATCGGCCTGCGAGATGGTCTCCGAGATCCTTCAGTATTTCGGCGAGGATCTTGTGCCAAATGAGCTGGAAGCTGAATCCATCTACAGCGGCATCGTGGTGGATACCAACAGCTTTACGGACCGCACCAGCGCGCGTACCTTTGAGGCGGCAGCCTATCTGAAGCAGTGCGGCGCAGATCTGGTGAAGGTCAAGAAGCTCCTGCGGGAGAATTACAATGAGTATAAAGCCAAGGCGGAGACCACCCGCGGGGCTGAGATCTATATGGACGGCTTCGCTTTCGCGGAGTGCGACGCGGAGGGCCTGGACAGCCCGACGATCGTGGGTGCTCAGGCGGCCAACGAGCTGCTGAATATCTCCGGGATCAAGGCCAGCTTTGTCTTTACCAAGGTGGACGATACGGTCTTTGTGAGCGCCCGCTCGATCGACGAGGTGAACGTCCAGCTCATCTGCGAGAGGCTCGGCGGCGGAGGGCATCTCAGCGTTGCCGGCGTGCAGATGAAGGACGTCAGCGTGGAAGAAGCCATGACCCGTGTGAAGGATACGATCAGACTGATGACGAAGGAAGGAGCGATCTGATGAAACTGGTATTACTGCAGGACGTCAAAGCCCTGGGAAAGAAAAATGATATTGTCAATGTGAACGACGGCTATGCCCGCAACTACCTGATTCCGCGGAAGCTGGGCGTGGAAGCGAACGCGGCCGCGCTGAACGAACTGAAGACCCAGCAGGCAAACGCGGCCTTCCAGGCGGCGGAACAGCTGAAGGCGGCGCAGGAGCTGGCCTCAAAGATCGGTTCCGTCAAACTGGAGATGCCGGTCAAGGTGGGCGGCAACGGCAAACTGTTCGGGGCACTGTCCTCCAAAGAGATCGCAGACGCCATGAAGGAACAGTTCGGCATCGATATGGATAAAAAGAAGATCGTTCTTGCCGAGCCGATCAAGGAAGTGGGAGAGCGCACGGTAGAGGTAAAGCTGCACAAGGATGTGACGGCAAAGCTGGCCCTGAATGTCAAGGCACTGTAAGAGGATATGGCAGAAGAAAATCTCATTAAACGAATACAGCCGCAGAGCACGGAGGCCGAGCAGACCGTTATCGGCTCCATGATCCTGGACAATGAATGCATTCCCAATATGCAGAACGTCATCTCCGGACGGGACTTTTACAATAAGCAGTACGGGGTTATTTTTGATGCGATCTCGGAACTGTATAATGAGGGAAAAGCAGTCGATATCCTGACCCTGCAGAACCGCCTGAAGGAAAAAGATGTGTCCCCCGAGCTGTCCAGCATGGAGTATATGGGGGAACTGATCGCCTCGGTCCCCATTTCGGCAAACGCAAAGTATTACGCGGAGATCGTCTATGAAAAGGCATTGCTGCGGCGCCTGATCCACGCCTCAGAAGACGTGGCGAACGAATGCTACGCCGGCAAGGACAAGCTGGACAAGATCCTGGAAGACGCCGAAAGCGGCATCTTCAAGGTACTGAACGAGCGGAAAACGACGGAGTATGTCCCGATCTCCGAAGTGACCATGAACGCGCTGGAAAAGATCAACGAAGCCTCTAAGACGAAGAATCCGGTCACGGGACTTGCGACCGGCTTTGTGGATCTTGACCGTATGCTGACCGGCCTGCACGGATCGGACTATGTGCTCATTGCTGCGCGTCCTTCCATGGGCAAGACCGCTCTTGCTTTGAACATCGTGCAGAATGTGGTCTTCCGGGACGGCAAGACCGCCGCCATCTTTTCCCTTGAAATGTCCAAGGAAGTCCTGATGAACCGTCTGTTCGCCCAGGAAAGCCGCATCGACGCACAGAATATCCGTACCGGCAATCTCTCGGACGAGGACTGGGACAAGCTGATGGAGAGCGCGGATACCATTGCCCGCTCCAACCTGATCATCGACGATACGCCGGGCATCAGCGTGAGCGAGCTGCGTTCCAAATGCCGCAAGTTCAAGCTGGAGCACGGACTGGATCTGGTCATCATCGACTATCTGCAGCTGATGAGCGGCAGCGGCCGGGGCGGAGAGAACCGCCAGCAGGAGATCAGTGAGATCTCCCGCGGCATCAAGGCGCTTGCCCGTGAGCTGGACGCCCCCATCATCTGCCTGTCACAGCTTTCCCGCGCGCCGGAGGCCAGAAACGATAAACGGCCCATGATGAGCGACCTGCGTGAATCCGGCGCCATTGAGCAGGACGCGGATGTGGTCATGTTCCTCTACCGCGACGAATATTACAACAAGGACACCGAGGCGAAAGGCATTACGGAGCTGATCGTGGGCAAGCAGAGAAACGGCCCGATCGGGACAGTCCAGCTGACCTGGCTGCCGCAATATGTCAAGTTCGCGAACCTGAACAAAGAGAGAAGAGAATAACGAAAAGATCCCGGGAAGGATGAGTCCTCCCCGGGATCTTTTTATCTGCCAGATCAGCCCTGCAGCAGCTGTTCTTTGCTGTACTGCAGCATGTACAGGCGGTAATAATTGCCCTTCTTGTGCAGAAGCTCCTGATGATTGCCCTGCTCGATGATCTCGCCGTGCGAGAGCACGATGATGTTGTCGGCATGCTGGATGGTGGACAGGCGGTGCGCGACGATCAGCATGGTGCCGATATTGCGCATCTTTGTCAGGGAATCCTGGATCAGCAGCTCGGTCTCCGTATCGATGTTGGCCGTGGCCTCATCGAGGATCATGACCTCCGGCT
>Ga0129307_1002576_pt1 | contig 13801 bp, 10 predicted proteins | sample P1105metagenome_FD_94437 | JGI IMG/M metagenome (GOLD analysis project Ga0129307, IMG submission 94437) | Capybara group fecal microbial communities from Wisconsin, USA - P1105 metagenome | ecosystem: Host-associated > Mammals > Digestive system > Large intestine > Fecal | place: USA: Wisconsin... | reverse complement strand
TGTTTCTGCGGTTATCGACGGAGGGTCACACCCGTTCCCATTCCGAACACGGAAGTTAAGCCTCCTGTCGCCGATGGTACTTGGCCTCCGGGCCCGGAAGAGTAGGTCGCTGCAGGATTCTCGCCCCCCATGAGGTAAACCTCGTGGGGGGCTTTTTTTATGCCCGCGTTGTCATGCCCGCGCAGGCGGGCACCTCCTTGCCGGACCCGAGCCCGTGACGGGCCGCCCCCGACGCACGAGGGGGTGGCGAGCGACAGCGTGCGAGCCAGGGGGAGGCCTACCCCTCACACAAAAATACTGAGTTGTCAGTCGTCAGTTTTCAGTCCTCAGCATATAATTTGGCCACAAAGGCGCGACTATAAGAACTCACAACTCATTACTAATCCCGTCTCATACTTTCTTACTCAAGCGGATCCTCGCCTTCGCGAGGATGACGTTTCTCGGGCTTCATTCCCCAGCCCCCAGCCCCTAGATCCTAGCCCCTTTTCTATATTTGCCCCCGTATGTTTACAGGTATCATTCAAGCGACGGGTGAGATTGTTTCCCTTGTGCCCCGCGGGGACGCCCTTTCCATGGTGCTTCGGGCTCCGGGCTTTTTCAAGGACTGCAAGTTGGGCGACAGCGTGGCCAACGACGGCGTGTGCCTTTCGGTGGAATCCTGCACCGCAGACGAGGCGACTTTTTGCCTGATGCACCAAACGGTGGAAAACACCGCCTTCAAGGCTGCGGCTCCCGGCAAGTTGGTGAACCTGGAACTGCCTTGCCGCGCTGACAGTTTTATGGGTGGGCATTTTGTGATGGGCCACGTGGACTGCGTGACCGAGGTTATCCAGGTGGTGCCTCGTGAAACCGGTGTCGAGGTGGACCTGAAGATGCCTGCCGACCTCAAGCGCTACATTATCCGCCGGGGCTCCATCTCCCTGAACGGCATCAGCCTTACGGTGGCCGAGAAGTTCGAGGACTCCATCCGGGTGTGCATCATTCCGGAGACCCTTGCCCGCACGAACCTCCGCAACTGGGAGGCAGGGACCGTCGTGAACGTGGAAGTGGATATGCTGGGCAAGTATATCGAGAATTATCTGAAGGAACGTGACCTTGCTTAATACTATCGAAGAGGCCATAGAGGATTTCAGGAACGGAAAGTTCCTTATCGTAGTCGATGACGAAGATCGCGAGAACGAGGGCGATTTTGTCATCGCCGCCGAGAAGATTACGCCCGAAAAGGTGAATTTCATGCTTCACGAGGGTAGGGGCGTGCTTTGCGCACCGCTGCCTATTTCCCGCTGCCACGAGCTGAATTTGACCCGCCAGACGGCGGAGAACACCTCCATGCTGGGAACACCCTTTACCATCATGGTAGATAAGATTGAAGGCTGCACCACGGGGGTTTCGGCCCACGACCGTGCCGCCACCATCCAGGCTTTGGCCGACCCGAACTCCAAGCCCAGCGATTTTGGACGCCCAGGGCACATTTCGCCCCTGTATGCCCAGGAAGAGGGCGTACTCCGCAGGGCTGGCCATACCGAGGCCGCCGTAGACTTGGCAAAGCTGGCCGGGCTTCACCCTGCTGCCGCCCTCATCGAGATTATGAACGAGGACGGCACCATGGCCCGGATGCCCCAGCTGGAAGAAGTGGCCAAGAAGTTCGACCTCAAGATTATCTCCATCCGGGACCTGATCGACTACCGCCTGCGTAATGAGAAGCTGGTGCAGCGTGTGGCGGCCCCCCACGTGTCTACCAAGTACGGCGACTTTACCGCCTATGCCTATAGGAGCAAGACCGACGGTGTAGAGCATGTGGCCTGGGTGGCGGGCGACCCCGATTTCAGCAAGCCTGTTTATGTGCGTGTCCATAGCGAATGCCTTACCGGCGACATTTTCGGAAGCCTCCGCTGCGATTGCGGCGAACAGCTGGCTTCTGCCATGAAGTTCATTGGCGAGCATGGTGGCGTGCTTCTGTACTTGCGAGGCCAAGAAGGTCGGGGTATCGGCCTTTGCAACAAGCTTCGGGCCTACGAACTGCAAGAAAAGGGCATGGACACGGTGGAAGCGAACCTTCACCTGGGGTTCAAGTCCGATTTGCGCCAGTACGGCACGGGGGCTCAAATTTTGGCAGACCTGGGGGTGCGGAAGATGCGTCTCTTGACCAACAACCCCAGCAAGATTTCGGGCATTTCGGCCTACGGACTCAAAATTGTGGAACGCGTACCCATCGAAATCAAGCCCAACGAGAAGAACCGGTTTTACCTGCTGACCAAGCAGAAGAAGATGGGACACCAGTTGCATGTGGACAGCGATACCTCTGCGACCGGCGAAGTGTCCAGCGAAAAGGTTTAAAAAAGAGGATACTAACATGGTGAACGAAATCAAGAATTCTCTGAACGGTACTGGCCTCAAGGTGGCCATCGCCGTCGCCCGCTTCAACGAGGTGGTCACCGATAAGCTTCTGGAAGGGGCTGTCCGTGAACTGGAACTGCTGGGCGTTGCCGACAAGGACATTACTGTTGTGCATGTGCCGGGTGCCTTCGAACTTCCGGGCGTGTGCCGCAGGCTTGCCGACAGTGGCAAGTACGACGCCGTGATGGCCATCGGTGCGGTAATCCGTGGCGAGACCAGTCACTACGACGTGGTGGTGAATGCTTCTACCGGCGGTGTGGCAAGCATTGCTGCCGAGGGTAAGTTCCCCGTGATTCTCGGGATTCTCACTACCGATACCGTGGACCAGGCCATGAACCGCGCAGGCCTCAAGGCCGGAAACCTTGGCTCTAACTGGGCCGCCACTGCCGTGGAAATGGCGAATTTATACAAAGAGGTGTGAGCTATGAGTTGTGAGGTCGCCTTGCTTAGGCAAGGCTTTGAGCTAGATAGTGGCGCCTGTGGCGCGATTATTCATAACTCAAAGGGCGCTCTGGAACGAAGTGATAGGGTGCCCGAACTCAAACCTCAAAGCGACCGTAGGGAGCGACCTCATACCTAAAACCTAAAACTTGAAATCCGATTATGAATAAAACTTACAGACCCGCCCGAGTTTTCGCCATGCAGCTCCTGTATGCCATGGAGATTACGGGCTCTACGGCAGGGGAGGCCCTTCCGGGAGTCCTGGAATCCCAGCCTCTGCAAGACGACCAGAAAAAATACGGGATGAAGCTGGTGGACCTGGTGCAGGCCCATCGCGAAGAACTGGACGAAGACATCAAGGCCTGTTCCGTGCACTGGGAAATCGACCGCATCGCAAAGATTGACTGCATCGTGGCCCGCATCGCTATGGTGGAACTGTTGTTCGTGCCAGACATTCCCGTGAAGGTGGCCCTGTCCGAGGCGGTACAGATTAGCACCAAGTACAGCACCGACTCGTCGGGTGCTTTTGTGAACGGGCTTTTGTCCGGGTTCATGAATAAGCGTGGAATCAGCACAGGAATTCAAAAAAAGGATAATTAGTCGTGATTAAAGAAAAGTGGATGAAGCATATTTTTGCAGGGATTGCCAGCCTTGTGGCCCTGATCGTTTATGCCATGACCATGGCGCCCACGGTCTCTTTCTGGGACTGCGGTGAATTTGTCGCCTGCGCGAACACCCTCGGCATCCCGCACCCCCCTGGAACGCCCTTCTTCGTGTTCTTCGCCCGTGCAGTCATTGTGCTGCTCCCCTTTGTCGAAGAAATCGCGAAGCGGGTGAACTACATTTCTGTGGTGAGTTCAGCGGCTACGGTCTATGTGACGGCCCTCTTTGCCTGGGAACTTTTGGCAACGGTCCTCAAGACGGACTCCCTTGCCGAAAAGATTTCTTCTAAGGTCCGCACCATCGTGCTTGCTACAGCCGCTCTCGTGGCCGGTTTCTTGCTGACCTTCTCCGATACCTTCTGGTTCAATGCTGTCGAAGCCGAAGTCTACGGCCTTGCGATGTTTATCTTGATGCTTATCTCGTACCTCGGTCTTGTCTGGTACAACAAGCGTGAAGAATCTTCGAGCGACCGCATCCTTATCTTTATCTGCTATATCGCCTTCCTTGGCGTAGGTGCCCACCTCTACACCATGCTTACGGTGCCTGCGGTGTTCGTGCTTCTGCTTGTTGCCGAACCCAAGAAGATTGTAGAACGGATTCCTATCTGGATTACGGGAACCCTTCTCTGCTCCGTGATTTACATGGTGTCGGCCTTTATCGAGATTTCTCTTGTTTGCCTTGTGGTTCTCGCGATTCTTACGGCCATCAAGCCGTTTACGCCGAATGTGAACAAGGCCATCCGCCATTCTCTTGCCTTTGCGTTCTTCGCCCTTGTGGGTTACAGCACCCATCTTTACATTCCCATTCGTTCCGAGCTGAACCCCGTTATTGACGAGAATGACCCGGAAATCAATATACGTGACGACCAGGGCAACTTGCAGCTGGGCAACCTGTTCAAGAGCGAGAACTGGGAATCCTTCAACAACTTTGTGGAGCGTAAGCAGTATGGCTCCGAAAGCATGCTCAGCCGTGCTTTCTACCGCCGTTCCCAGCTGGCCCACCAGGTGCTCTCGTTCCCCAGCATGAGCTATGGCGGCTACCAGATGGCTCAGTACTTGCCTTACAAGGTGGGCGGAGTGAATTACGCCAACGGGGTCTATACTTTCGATGCCTCTGAGAACGAACCCCTGGAACGTTTCGGTATCAAGTTCCCCACCCAGATGAGCTTTATGGGCGACCAGGTTTTGCCTCAACTCCTTATCTTTATCCTGTTTAACGGCCTTATCGTGATGGTCTGCGCCTTTGTCTGGAAACGCAACAGGAATCTGGGCGTATACATGTCTGTGCTTTATGCCCTGTGTAGCTTGGGACTCTTGTTCTACATCAACTTTGCCGATGGCACCCGCATGGAACAGCGGGAGCACGATTACTGGGTGAGCATCATGACCCGGAATGTTCAGGACTTGAACAGCCGTGGTGCGGCCATTCCCATGGTGCCCGATCCCAACGACTTGATTGACTTGCGTCAGGATATCGAGCGCACCAAGATCCGCATCGAAGTGCTTCGCCAGCGGAATACGCCTGCTCCAAAAATTGCCGAACTGGAAAAGAAGTTGGCTTCTTTGCAGAATGCAACGGCATGGCAGGCCTGGCAGAAAATAGAAAATGGCTTTGCCCAGGTGGGCGCTCGCGCGCCTTTCCCGGATGCGGTCCACATGGAAGTCCGCGAGCGTGACTACTTCTACACGCCGGCCTTTATCTTCATGAGCATGATTCTCGGAATCGGTGCTGGAATCCTGGTGTTTGTCTGTGCCACGGGAGCTTACGCCTCCTTTGCAAGTCCTGTCGCTGCAGTGCTTGTGCTGGTGTCGTTCCTTGTTCCCTGTATTTCGAACTACAAGGAACACGACCGTTCCGGCTTGTGGGTTCCTTGGGATTACGCCTATAACCTGCTAAACAGTTGTAGGCCCAATGCCATCCTCTTTACCAACGGCGATAACGACACCTTCCCGCTTTGGTTTGCACAAGAAGTCGCCGGTATCCGCAAGGACGTGCGTGTGGTGAACCTTTCTCTGGGCAATACGGACTGGTACATCAAGCAGATGCTGGACAACGAACCTGTTTTGAAGCTCAGTTACGACAAGAAGACCATCGATAGCGACATGGTGCTGGACAACAGCTCCGCTTCTAACCCGAACCATCAGGTCTCTACCTGGGTCAAGAACGCGGAACGTTTGATGCCCCAGCTCAAGGCCCGTATTGACCAGCTGGAAGGCCAAGAATTGTCTGCTGCTGATTCTGCAAAACTGCTGCAGTTCAAGGTGCACTACCAGGTATGGGACGCCTTTGTGGATTGGGCGAACCGCACCCGCAGCAGCATGATGCTCACCCAGCATAAACTGGTCATTGACCTTGCCCTGCAGAATATGGACAAGCCTATCGAAATTTCCACGACGGTGGGAACTTCCAACTTCATGGGACTAGAAAAGTACATGGTCCAGGAAGGCATGGTCTATAACTTTGTGAAGGGCGATTTGGAGCCCAAGCGGAACGCCTTTGATGCCGCCTATACGGCCTCTCTCATTGATTCCGTATACAAGTTCCGCGGTTTGGGCGACGGAACAGCCTTTATCAATTCTGAAACGGAACGACTCCTTTCCAGCTACGTCTCCCTGTACTTGCAGATTTCTTTTGATGTCCGCGACCAGATTTCTGCGCTTCGTCAGGAACATCCCTTTACCAAGGAAAAGAAGGCTTCTGTAGATAGCCTTGCCTTGCAGGCCACCAAGTACTTGGAATTGGGAATACGTCAGTTCCCCAAGGAATGGCGTTGCTACTGGGCGGCCGCTTTCGTGTTCGAGGCCGCCGGCATGAAACAGGAAGCCTTGAATGTCTTGAGCAAGGGTATCGCTGCTATTCCCGACTACGAAGAAGGAGGCAAGGCTAGACTTGCCATGAGCCTGCAGCAGATTTCGGCTATGCCGGATGAACCTTTGCAGGTAGAGGAACCTCTTCCTGAGACGGATTCTACCGTTGAAACTTCTGATTCCACTCCTACAGTAGCGATGGCTCAGTAAATCGAGGTCATGATGGATTTGTCGATGGTCATCCCGGTCAAGGAAGAAAGCGAAAACCTTCCGGAACTGCTCAAGGAAATCGTAGCCGCCATAGAGCCTACGGGTTTCAGTTACGAAGTCATCATCATCGATGACGGCAGCAGGGATAACACTTGGGATGTTGTAGAAAACCTTTCCAAGGAATATCCCTTTATTCGCGGGTTCCGTTTCCAGTTCAACTGCGGCAAGGCCGATGCTCTTGCCTTGGGCTTTTCGAAAGCCAAGGGCAACTTTGTGGCCACACTGGATGGCGATTTGCAGGACGACCCTCTGGAAATTCCCAAGATGATCAAAATTCTGGACGAAGGCTACGACCTGGTATCCGGCTGGAAAATCCGTCGTCTGGACCCTTGGCACAAGACCTGGCCTTCCAAGCTTTTCAACTTGACCGTTTCCATGGTCTGCGGCAAGCGCCTTCACGACTTTAACTGCGGAATCAAGGCCTACCGTCGCTCCGTGGTGCGCTATATCGAACTTTACGGCGATTACCACCGTTTTATTCCCGTTATGGCCAAGTGGCAGGGATTCCGCATTACTGAAATGCCTGTGGCCCACAGGGCCCGCGTCCATGGGGTGTCCAAGTACGGCATTTCCCGCTTGGTGTCCGGATTTCTCGACCTGGTGTCCCTGATGTTCATGCGGAGCTTCTCAACCAAGCCGCTCCATTTCTTTGGCCTGATTGGTCTCTTGTTTATGCTGGTTGGCCTGGGCATTTGTGGCTACTTTGGCTATGAATGGCTCCAGACGGGAGCGCTCCATGTGCGTCCGCTTCTGCTTGCTGGCGGTTTTGCCCTGGTCATGAGCGTTCAGTTTTTCTCCTTGGGACTCCTTGGAGAGATGGTAAACGGCCACCGCAAGCAGACATTCCCCATAGCCGATACTCTTGGCGAAGATTGATTTTGTAGATTGATAGAGAACGTAGAGGAAATATATGTCTTATCCGAAAAGCCTGGTCATTATACCCACCTATAACGAAAAGGAAAACATCCTTCTCATTATGCCGGCTATCCTGGAACAGGACCCCTGCCTTGAAATCCTGGTGGTGGACGACGGGAGCCCTGACGGTACGGGTGACCTGGTGCAGGCGGAATCGGAAAAGAATCCGCGGATCCATTTGATTCGCCGCAAGGGTAAGATGGGCCTCGGTTCTGCTTACGTGACAGGCTTTAAGTGGGCCTTGGAGAGGGATTACGAGCGCGTCTTTGAGATGGATGCGGACTTTAGCCATTCTCCTGCGGACTTGACCCGTTTTTTGGAAACGGCCGAAGAGGCCGACCTGGTTTTGGGTAGCCGTTACCAGGACCGCCGTATCAGCGTAGTAAATTGGGACCTGCGCCGTCTTATCTTGAGCTATGGCGCCAATGTTTATACCAGACTTGTGACCAGGCTTCCGGTAAGCGATGCCACCGGAGGCTTCAAGTGTTTCCGTCGCGAGGCCCTGCAGGCACTGAACCTTGACAAGATGAAGAGTGATGGCTATTGCTTCCAGATAGAGACTACCTTCAAGATCTGGAAGAAGGGCCTCCGGGTTAAGGAAATCCCCATCGTGTTTACGGACCGCACCCGCGGAACATCCAAGATGAGTGGCGGTATCATTTCCGAGGCGTTTTTCCTCGTTTTAAAACTAAGGCTCGGACTCGCCTAATGAGTTTTGAGTACCGCGTATGAGCTGTGTGTTTTTCGAATGTAGCTTCTTGAAATTCGCAGTACTCACAACTGAAAACTGATAACTGATAACTATCTCATGCCCTCCTGTTCCATTATCATCGTTGCCTATAATTCCTGCGACTTTTTGCCGGCATGTTTGAAGTCGGTGCGTGATGCGTGTGAAGGAGTGGAATCGCAGATTATTGTTTTGGACAATGGATCCTCGGAGCCCATTCTCCCCGAAATCAAAAAATTTTTCCCGGAAGTACTTTGGCTTGACTCCAAGGAAAACCTGGGCTTTGGAAAGGGCTGTAATCTTGCCGAAAAACATGCGACCAAGCCGTACTTGTTCTTCATCAATCCTGACACGATTATCTCGAAGAACGCTTTTCATGAAATGCTCCAGTTTATGGAAGAGCACCCCGAATCGGGTACGGTCGGCTGCCGTATCTTGAACGAAGATGGCTCGCTACAGTGGGCTTGCCGCCGTTCGTTCCCGACGATTGTTTCTGCTGTTTCCAAGACGATTGGACTTGCAGCCCTCTTCCCGAAGAACAAAACTCTTGCAAGCTACAACATGACGTACGCCGATCCGGACGAAATGACCGAGGTCGATGCCATCAGTGGTTCGTTCTTCTGCATGCGCCGCGACCTGTACGAAAAGCTGGGTGGTTTCGACGAAGACTTTTTCATGTACGGTGAGGATTTGGACCTGTGCTTCAGGGCGAAGGTTGCCGGCTGCAAGAACTACTACACGCCTTCGACGAATATTCTGCATTTCAAGGGCCAGAGTTGCCGTACCCGCCGCTGGGATTCCTACCTGGACTTCTACAAGGCGATGCTTATCTTTGTTAAAAAGCACAAGGACCTTTACTTTGTCCCGAATTTTCTCGTGTCGTTCGGTATCATGTTCGCTGCATTCGTGGGCATGTTTTCCCGTCTGATTCCCAAGTTCTGGAAGATGTTCCTGGATTTGGGCGTAATTGCTGTATGGACTCTTGTATTTTTGCCCGGTTTGGGAAACGACGGATGCATTTTTACATCCATTAAGGAATCCATAGGGGTAATAACTACGTTTGAAGACTGGTGGCTTGTCGGCTTGGTCGCCATTGTTAATATGGTCTTTCTTATTTTCCGTGGGGAATACACAGAATCCAGCCTCAAGGGCGAAAAGTTCTTGCGGTACCTTGTGCCACTGAATCTTCTTGCTGTTGGGGGGTATGAGGTATTCCGTTACTTTACCCAATTTTCTTATGACCCGGGAGACAGGTCTACAATCTATCCCAGTATTGGGTGGTGCGTTTATGCCGTCTGTTCTAGCCTCTTTATCCCGCTTGCACTCCTTGCTTGGCGCCGCATCGCATTTTGGACAAATTATTTCTACCGTATTTTTGCGAAAAAGCGCCACCGCTCCATTCTGCTCGGCGGTCGCGAGGATTCCCTGAACAACTGGTTCGACAGCTACAACGTGATTCCCGGCATCGAGATTCTCGGTTGCGTGAGCGGGGAGCCCGAAAAGCTATCCGAAGAGAACCGCAAGCACCTGCTCGGGCCTCTTTCCGACATGGAATCCATCTGCAACCGCACGGGTTGTCGCGAGCTCTTGGTAGTGTCCAATTTCTCGGGTTACCGCGAGGATTTTGACATCAATTGGCTCGACAAGCTCGGCTTGAGGGTCTATTTGCTTATCGGAAACGGCAAAAACGGCAATTTTGCCTTAATAAACCTTAAATATTTGCAATAATTACAGTTTCTTTTTTTCGTTTTTGCCAAAATAGAGTTATTTTTACTCTTGTGTAAGTTGTTGATTTTTAAGGTGTTATGTTCGATCAGTCCCTTTTAGATATTCTATGTTGCCCCGAAACTAGGGGTAAACTCAAAATGGCGGATGAAAGTACCCTTTCTACGCTGAATAGTGCCATTGCTGCCGGTACGATAAAGAACATTGGTGGCGAGAAAGTGGCCGAAATTTTGGATGAGGCCCTGGTCACAATGGACGGGAAACGGGTATACCCCGTCCGTGAAGGAATCCCTGTTCTGTTGGCTGACGAAGCGATTTTGCTCTCATTGGAGGAAAAATGACGGTAACGCTGGAATCTTTGAGAAAGTCCATCGGTAAGAAGAAGGTGAACACCCAGGCCTTTGCTTGGCTTGCCGATTTTGAGAGGCAGTCTGGTGATCTAGAAACCTCCTTGGAGCGCATCGATGGTGGACTTACCCTATATCCGGGGGATTTGGCTGCACGTCTTGTCCGCACTAAAATTCTTTTTGAAAAAGAGGATTACGAAGGTTGTATTGAAGAATGTGCCAAGGTCCTCAAGATGGACCCCTTCTGCTTGTCTGCTCAGAAACGTATGGGCGATGCCTACGATAAACTGGAGAAGGTCAGCGAGCGTAACCAGTGTTACCGCAAGGTTCACGACATGGACCCCTTGGATCAGTTCTGGAAAGACGAGTACGATGTCGTAGCAGCCGCTACCGCCGCAGCAGCAGGCGCAGAATTGGGCGAGATGGACCTGTCCATGCCCGGACTGGAAACGGTGGATGCCGGTTCGTCTACGGAATTCTCTATGGGAGACGACGCTCCTTTCTTGGAAAAATCCCCGGAAGATGCTGGAGTGCCTGAAGAAAAGGGTCCCAAGTTTGGTAGTGGATTCGAATTCGTGAACCAGGAGCCGGCGGAGGAGACATCGGGTTCTGTAGATGCGTCTGCTCCGGAAACAACGGCTTTTGAATCCCTGGCAGCAGAAGCCGGCAATGCGGATGATCCCTTTGCTGCCTTGTCGGCCTTGATTCCCGACTCCGATGCCGGTGACGAGGCCGCTATGGATAGCCTGCAGGCGTCCCTGGATTCCGCTATGGAATCCATCAACGCCGAGGAACCGTCGGCTCCGGAGGTATTCCCTGCTGACGACGACATTTCTGGTGGCGACGTGAATTCCGCCATGTCCAACTTCTTTGGAGTGGATGACGACCTGGAACCCGAAGAACCGACTGCTCCGGCGTCTCCGTTCTCCAATCTGAACCTTTCGGCTGGTATCGACGACGAACCTGCGGCAGCGGAAAACGCAAATAAGGTGTTCAGCACTCCAGCTCCCGAAGATAAACCTCAGAGCGTGGATGATGCTTTCGGCTCCATCTTTGGCGAAGACGAACTGCCCGAAGAACCTACTGCGACCGCAGCCCCTGCTGCAGATAAGCCCCAGAGCATTGATGATGCTTTTGGCGATATCTTTGGTGAAGATGAATTACCCGAAGAACCGGCGGCGTTCCAGAAGTCAGCTGAAGTGGAGCCCCCTGCCGAAGTTGAACCGGCCGTGGCAGAGTCGGCCCCTGCAGCTCCTGCAGCAGATAAACCCCAGAGCATTGACGATGCCTTCGGCGATATCTTTGGCGAAGACGAACTGCCCGAAGAACCTGCGACATTCCAGAAGTCTGCAGATGAATCGATGAACTTGACGGGAGAAGCTCCTGCTGCGACTGAAACGGTTGAACCTGCTGCAGACGAACTGTCGCTTGCAGGTGATGACTCATTGAATCTTGACGATACTCCTGTAGACGCAGGTGACTGGTCCCCGTTCCAGAAATCTGCGGATACTGCAATTGAAGAAACGCCTGTTGAAGAGGCTCCTTCATCGGGAGATTCCCTGTTCGAAAAGTCTGCGGAGACAGAACCGGCCAAGGAAGAATCCTCTGACAGTGTTGGCGGTGCCTTTGATTCTCTCTTCGGCGCCGACGAAGACCTGCCCGAAGAGTCGTCTGGCCTTTTCCAGAAGTCTGCTGAAACTTCGGCCCCTTCGATTGATTCGACCGAGCCTGCAGCCGAAACCTTGCCCGAAGAACCGGCCGTAGAGGAATCTCCGGTTGAACAGGCTGCGGAACCAGCTGCCGAAGAAACCAAAGAAGTGGAAAGCAGTGTAGACAATGCTTTCAGTTCCATTTTCGGAAGCGACGACGACCTGCCGCAAGAAGACCTTGCCGTGGGCGGTGAGACAGCGACTACGGAAGAACTGCCTGCTGCAGAACCGGTCGCAGAAGTACCTGCCGAAGAGCCTTCCGTTGAACCCGCCACCAGTGCAGAATCGTTCTCTCAAAATGCAAGCGATTTCGAGAAGGAGATGGGCGGTGCCTTCGATAGCCTGTTCGGTAGCGAAGAAGAAAGTACTGGTGCCGCTGTCGAAGAAAAGAACATCTCGACAGAATCCCTGGAAGAAGGCCTGGACAAGTCCTTCGATAGTTTGTTCGGAGAAAGCGACGACGTGGCGGCAGACGCTCCTGCCGAAGAAAAACCTGCTGCGCCTCAGGCCGAAGCTGCCACTCCGAAAACGGATTTCGACAATTTGGAATCTGAAGTTTCGGGCGCCTTCAAGGGACTCTTTGAAAGCGATGATGATGACCTTCCGGTCGAAAAGCCTTCGAACAAGGGCGTTGACTTCTTGATGTCCGGCGATTCCGATGACGAAGTCTCTGCAGGCCTTGTGAAGGATCCTTCGGCCTCTCTGGACAGTGTCAATGCTGACCTGGAAGCAAGCCAGAATACCCGTACCATGGCTGAAATCTACCTGGAACAGGGAATCTGTGACAAGGCTCTGGAAATCTACCAGGACTTGGCCAAGAAGGAACCCGAGAACAAGGAAATTCAGGATCGCCTGGAACAGGTTCGCAAGATTTACAACGAAAAGTTTGGAGGCTAGTAGATGGCTGATTTAAGGATTGAGCAGTTACTTCGCGAAATGGTAAAGAGCAAGGCCTCTGACTTGCACATTCGCGTCGGGACTCCTCCTATTTTCCGCATCAACGGCTCCCTGGTAAAAATTTTTGATACCCGTATTGACCCCGCCATGATGGATTCCTTCTTGGACGATATCATGAACCGGGACCAGAAACAGCGCTTTGAAACCAACAAGGAATGCGACTTTGCCGTGGGCGCCCGCGACATGGGCCGTTTCCGTGTGAACGTGTTCCGTCAGCGCGGCACCATTGCCGTGGTGATTCGTCACATCAAGGCGAAGATTCCTCCTTTCGAAGAGCTGGGACTCCCCGAGGTGGTGAAGGACTTGGCTTTGACCCGCCGTGGTCTTATTCTTGTAACTGGTACGACGGGTTCCGGTAAGTCTACGACTCTCGCCTCTATGCTGGATTACATCAACCAGAACGAGTCGGTGAACATCATTACGGTAGAAGACCCTATCGAATACCTGTACAACGACAACAAGGCCATTATTTCTCAGCGTGAACTTGGTGTTGACACTTTGTCTTATGCTAATGCCTTGCGCGCCGCGCTCCGTCAGGACCCGGATGTGCTTCTGGTGGGTGAAATTCGTGACCTGGAGACTATGGCCATTGCGCTTACGGCAGCGGATACGGGCCACATGGTGTTCGCCACTATCCATACCACCAACGCCACCGAAACAATCCAGCGTGTGCTTTCTATGTACCCGCCTCACCAGCACGACGAAATCCGCCTGTTGCTGGCAGAAGTCCTGGCCGGCATTATTTCGCTCCGTCTGTTGCCCACCAAGGACGGCAAGGGCCGTGTGCCTGCCGCCGAAATTTTGGTGAACACGGCGGCCATCAAGGAATACATCAAGGACAAG
>Ga0129307_1002575_pt1 | contig 13803 bp, 13 predicted proteins | sample P1105metagenome_FD_94437 | JGI IMG/M metagenome (GOLD analysis project Ga0129307, IMG submission 94437) | Capybara group fecal microbial communities from Wisconsin, USA - P1105 metagenome | ecosystem: Host-associated > Mammals > Digestive system > Large intestine > Fecal | place: USA: Wisconsin... | reverse complement strand
GAAAAGCTATGAAAACACGGTGCTGCGCTATAATGCAGGCGCCGCCACGGAAGCGCAGGTTTCCGCCGCCTACAATACGATGCTGCAGCAGCAGAATGAACTGGAATCCTACCGGCAGCAGGTCACGACATTGCGGAGAAACCTGCTGCAGCTTTTCGGTATGAGCGACACGGGAACTGTCACCATCGGGGCTTCTCCCGAGCCAGACCTGGCAGCGATTGCCGCTGTGGACTTTGCCGCGGACAGGGAACGGGCCATCAACAGCAGCTCTGCGGTCCGGCAGGCACGGCACAGCTCTTTTAATTCGGCCTTTTCAATGGAAATGAAGGCGCTGAATGAGCAAGAAGCGATGGGAAATGCCGAACATTCCATTACGGACAGTTACAACCAGATGCAGGCCCGCCTGACAGAATATCAGGCGGCTATCGCCGGATGGGGCAGCGCGCAGTCGGATTACGCGGCGCTGGAACGCAGGCGGCAGGCAGGCATGGTAACAGAAGCGGACTTTCTGTCCGGGCAGGCGAAGTTTCATCAGGCGCAGGCCAGATTTACCTCCGCCTCGATCAGTCTGCTGCAGGCGTATAATAATTATAAGTGGGAAGTGGAAGGGATCGGTTAAACGGATAAAAAACGTTTGAATATGTTTGGAAGCAGTTGATTCAGTGCCGTATGGCCATTCCCGCCTTTATCAGGCGGAAGAGCCGTACGGCAGCTTTTTTATAGAGCGCGTCGGCGTTTGCACAGGCGTGATCCAGTGTCATGGGACCGTCCACTGTCGTCATCAGGGAAACGATTCCATGATTATAAATGCTCTCGTAGCCCGGGCCGAGCCCGCCGCTTAAGGCTACGGCAGGAATGCCGAGTTCCAGAGCGTGCTCGCCGATTCCCTGCAGGACCTTGCCGTGGCTGCTCTGCCAGTCGGTACGTCCTTCTCCGGTAATAATCAGATCGGAGCCGGCGGCCAGTTTGTCGAATTCGACAAGATCCAGGACTGTTTCGATTCCGGAGCGCATCCGGCCATTTAAAAAGACAAGCAATGCGGTTCCCAGACCGCCTGCGGCTCCGGAACCGGGAGTCTCGTCCGGGTCAATGCCGAATTCCCGGATGATTACATTTTTATAATTCTGCATGCCTGCTTCCAGCTCTTCCAGTATTTCCGGTGTGCCGCCTTTCTGGGGACCGAATGTATAAGTGGCCCCATCCGGCCCGCAAAGCGGGTTGGTGACGTCACTCATAATTGTGAATGCGGTATCTTTTACCCGGGGATCCAGCCCGGACATCTCTACATGGCAGACTTTGGCAAGATTGCCGCCAACTCCTTCCAGGGGATTCCCGTCCCTGTCCAGAAAACGGATACCCAAAGCAGACGCAAATCCCATGCCTCCGTCATTGGTGGCAGAACCGCCGATGGCAATGTTGATATGCGTGCATCCGGCATCCAGCGCGGCCAGCACCAGTTCCCCGGTGCCGTAGGATGTGGTGCGCCTGGGATCGCGCAGTTCCGCCGGGACCAACGGCAGGCCGGAAGCCTGCGCCATTTCCATGATGGCTTTTTTCTCCGCATGTTCCTGCTGCATTTCTGCATCCTGGATCTCGCCATCCTCCGATCTGTCATTATCCAGTACGCCGAAATAGGCACGGACGGGCTCCATCAGAGGTCCGTGCACAGCTGCATAAATCTTCGTTCCCTTTCTGGCAGAAAGAACGGTTTCCGTCGTGCCTTCCCCACCGTCAGCCACAGGAATCTCCACGGCATCGTATTCTCCGAAGACTTCCCTGGCGGCAGCGCCCAGAAGGGCGGCTGTCTGAGGACTGGAAAGGGTTCCTTTGAATGAATCTGAAGCGAAAATGAGTTTCATGGGATACCTCCGGGGATGAAATGAGGTGGGGAAGATTCAAAGAGTAAATATAGTTTTATGATCAGCGCCCACTGTAGTATGCCATAATGGCTTATTACAATGGGCGCCCTTTTTATAATAGTAAATAGATATATGTTTCTGCAAAACATTCTTCAATATATGCGGAAATACTTTTCGGAAAAGACTATGGCAACCGTTTTCAGGAAGTTTCATAAAGCAGACTGAGATACTACGGGATTGCCCCATCTGTATTCCTTTAATCTTCTCAGATGCTGATGGGCGTATTTTTCAGCCGCCGCTGGTTTCCCGTCTTTAATAGCGTTAAAGATCTTTTTGTGGATCAGGAGAGAGTCCTCTATGTTTTCAGGAGAGCGGCGGAGAATGTCGGTAACCGATTCATTGGTACTTTCGATTAATTCTATATATACCTTTTGGATAAATATATTATCACAGGCTTCTGCTATGGCCGAATGGAACTGGGTATCATACAGATAGAAAGTATTCCAGTCACCCTCGGAGTATGCCTTTTCCTGATAGGAGAGTATGTTTTTAAGTTTTTCCACCGTGGCAGGATCGGAACGTCTTGCGCATTCGGAGGCAAAATAACCTTCAAACAGGATGCGGGCATCGAAAAGTTGCTGTAATGTATCCACATCATCAAATATATTGGAGACAGTGGGGTAAGCCCATTTATTGACATCGTCACAGACAACTACTGTGCCGACCTTGGGACTGCTGGAAACGGCACCCAGTTGTTCCAGTGTACGGATAGCCTCCCGCACGGAAAGACGGCTAACGCCGAGCTGTTTCGCATATTCTGTCAGATTGGGAAGCCGGTCGCCTGTCTTAAGTTCCCCGTTCTTTATCTGTTCTGTAAAAACATCAATAATACTGTCTGCTACTTTCTTCTTAACAACTTTCATGATTTCACCAGGCTTTTCATTATTCTAAACCATATATTGCACTAATACACCAATATATAGTTAGAGTTTTAACAAGATATTAGCATAATTAAAAAAATGATTCAAGATAAAATACTAAAATCAAATGATCTGATCATATATTTATTTAAAGTGCAAAATAATATTCAGACTGCATTGTGCAAAATGCCGATTCTTCTTTCCAAGTGAAATAAACAGTTGAAAAATCGGAATTAAATAGTATGATGATTATATCATACATCCATCAAACTATAGTTTGGTGCAACATTTTTTATATAAGGAGGAATAATTGTGAAAGTCAAAAGGTTGATTGCAGCATCACTTTCCGTACTGATGGTTATTGGCAGCTTGGCCGCATGTGGCAGCTCAGGATCTTCATCAACAAGTACGACCGCAGCAGCGGCACCGGCAGAAACGACAGCCGCAGCAGCAACGACAGCAGCCGCGCCGGCAGAAACAAAGGCAGCAGAACCTGCAGCCGATGCAAAGCCTGTTCAGTTCACCATCAACTCAGGTCTTGTAGAGATGAGAGATGATGTTGTCAAGAAATTCGTAAATGATCTTTCCGAGAAGTCCGGCGGCAGAATCAAGGGACAGATCCTGGAAGCAGGCGTCATGGGAAGTGAAACCGAGTCTCGCCAGGCATGTATCGACGGAACCATTACCGTATCCTTCAACAACGTTTTCAACTATGCCCCGATGGACTGGCAGTGGCTGCCCGGCGCATTCAAGGATTATGATGATGTCAAGAAACTTGCATTCGATCCTGAGGGCGAGATCTGGCAGTACTGCATTAAGGCAGATGAGCAAGCCGGCCTGCACATGATCGGCATGCTGGACAACGGCTTCCGCTACATGGCAGCCGTGAAGGAACCCCTGAATACTGTTGATGCAATCACAGGAGCAAAGGTCCGTATCCCGAACTTCCCGACAGTGCTTGACTGGTATAACAACATTCAGGCAATCCCGGCCATCATCGACCACTCTGAAGTGGCTTCCGGCCTGCAGCAGGGCATGATCGCTGCAGCGGACAATGCCATTTACAACTACCTGTCCATGGGTATCCAGGAAATGGTCCATTATATCACTCCCACCACTGTCTGGGGATTCGGCCTGATGTCCGTCAACAAGGATTTCTGGGATCAGCTTTCTCCCGAAGATCAGGCTCTTTTTGAAGAAGTCGGCCAGGATTGCTCCGAGTTCTATCTCCAGTACTATCAGGACAAGACCAACGAGGCAGTTGAAAAGTATACCGGCAACGGCACCTGGGAAATGTGTCCTCCGGAGGATGATCTCCTTGCACGTTATGAAGAGTGCACCGAGCAGACCTGGAAGCAGTACGTTGAATCCCATCCGGACCAGGCTGACTGGATTGCAACCCTTTCCAAGGTGGTTGGAAGATAAACGGTTTATTAAGTCTTTCTGTACTTGAAGTACAGATTTGACAGAAAACTAACTCCGGGCATTCTCTCTCATGATGAGGGGAATCTGAATGAGAGAGAATGCTTTTGTTTTGCCAATTTCATCCCATGATCATACCTTTCACGGTATATCAGAAAGGATAAGATATGGACATTCTCCGTAAATTAGAAAACTGCCTGAACTGGTTCGAAAAGATATTCTGTTTTGTAACTCTTTTCGTTGTTTTGGGCTCTGAATTATGGCTGATGGGCACCCGTGTCTTTTTGGGCAGGGCATCGGCCGGTGCAGATGAAGTTATGCGTTACGTCCAGATCTGGATGTGCTGGGTAGGCGCAACTTACGCGCTTTCCAAAGGAAAGTGGCCCGGCATGGATATACTGGATACATTGGTTGATAAATCCAAAAATAAAGAAAAAATCATGAATTTTGCCCGTTTGGCTGAGTTGATCGTGGGAGCGGGATTCTGTATATGGTTCATGTTCGTATGGAGTGACTATTACTTCAATAAAATTGTGAATGCGCCCAACTTTTCCAGTGTTATGCATATACACCTTAAGTATTTAATGGGAGCCATCACAGTATCTGTTCCTTTAATGATGATTCACCAGATTATCAAGATATTTACGAAAGATTGGAAACAGACAGTGCAGGAAGACAACACTCCTGTAGATATTACGGATGAGAAGGAGGAAGACAAATGATATCGGTCATTAATCCCTGGGTGGCTTTGGCGATTTTCTTTGGCGTCTTTTTCGGATCAGCCGTACTGTTCAAGCTTCCCATTTCCTTTGCCATGGGCCTCGGCGCTTTCGTAACCTTTACAGTTGCCAAGCTCCCGATTCACAATGTTAACTCAGCAGTATATTACGCACTGGACTCCATCACGATCGCAACAATCACTTTCTTTACGATCGTGGGTATTCTCATGGAGCATACGGGTATTGCTGTTTCCCTGATCGAATGGATCAATTCCCTGATCGGCCGCATGCGCGGCAGCCTCGGCATGGTATGTGCGATCACCTCCGCAGCGTTCGGTCTTCTGGTTGGTTCTTCCCTGGTCACCCTGAACGCCATCGGCAAGGTTATGATCAAGGAAATGGTAAACAAAGGCAAATACCCTAAAGCGTACGCCTGCGCCATTGCGGCTTCTACCTGTTTCCTCGGCATCCTGATTCCGCCCAGCTCACCGGGTATTGTCTATTCCCTGGCAGCCGGATGTTCGGTTATGGATGTATGGCTTTCCACCCTGATTCCCGGCATTATGATTACTTTGGGATACTGCGTGGTCATCCATTTCCAAAGAAGAAAAAAAGAAGGCAAAAATACTGAGCCTTTGATCATGAAAGAGTGGGGATTGAAGATCAGACGCTCCACCAAGAACGCGATTTGGGCAATTCTGCTTCCGGTGATTATTTTCGGCGGTATTTACGGTGGTATCGTAACTCCGACGGAAGCCGGCGCTTTGGCCTGCGTTTACTCTTTCGCATTCTTCTTCATCAAAAGGGCAACAGTTAAAGGAAGCATCGATAAGAGTACGATGGATATCACGACGGAATCTGCGTCCCTGATCGGTTCCATCGTCATGATGCTAGCATTTGCAGCTTGCGTAAACCGTGTGGTGGCGTATACCGGAATCGCAACGGCAGTATCGGAATTTGTAGTTGCACACTTCCACACATCCGCAACATTCCTGCTCTTCGTCAATATCCTGTATCTGATTATCGGATGTCTGATGGAGCAGAATGCCGCAATTCTGATCATGACTCCGCTGCTTCTGCCCGCAGCCAAAGCATTGGGCCTTGATCCTGTACATTTTGGCGCAGTCACCCTGGTCAATATGTGTATCGGATATATCACACCGCCCTTCGCAATGTCCATCTTCGTAGTAACAAAGCTGGCGGATGTCCGTTTCATGGATGTTGTAAAAGAGATTCTGCCGTTCCTGTTTGTGTGTCTGGTTGTTCTTGCGTTGACCACATATGTTCCGGCATTCTCACTGATCCTGATTCGCTGATTCAGCGGCTGTTAAAGGCTCATTGAACAATATGTTTAAGCATATTAATTTTATAAAGGAGAATAATTATGGAAACCAGAGTTAAGTATGTAGTAACTACCGAAGGCAAGAAGGTTGTAGGACGTATCCTTCCTGGAAGCGATGTACTGGCAGGCATCGAAAAGATCGCAGCAGAGCAGGGCATCAAGAATGGCTGGGTAGATGCTATTGGCAGCCTGAAGGCAGCAAAGTTCTTTATCCTTGAGAAGCTTCCGGACAAGTATCCGAGAGTAGGCATGGGCTATGGTGATCCGATCGAGAAGGAAGGCCCGGTAGAACTGATTTCTGCACACGGCATGCTGGTTAACGGTGCGATCCATCTTCACGGCACGATGTGCGGCGACGACGGTGTTGTATTCGGCGGCCATATGATCAAGGACGCAAACCCGGTACTGGTTACCTGCGAAGTATGCATCCAGGAAGCACAGAACCTGAACTGCGCACGCGGCGATGACGGCGAAGTTGACGGCATGCAGTATTTCCCGGAGGGACTTTGATTTCCGAAAACCTAAATACAATTAATAAAGCTATTTTTAGGACTTTAATAATCATATCATAAAATCAAAACATGAAAGAGGATACGAAAATGAATGTAGGTTTTATCGGTCTGGGTATTATGGGCAATCCTATGTCTACCAATCTGGTACAAAAGGGATTTAACGTATATGTATACGATCTTCTTCCTGAGAATGTAAAAAAGCTCGAGGAAATCGGTGCTCATGGAGTCAGCAGTTATAAGGAAATGGCTGAGAACTGTGAAGTGGTCATCACCATGCTTCCGAACTGGCCGCATGTAGAGAAGGCATTCCTGGGAGAGGACGGCATTGCGAAGTATATCGCAAAGGGCTCCCTGCTGATCGACTGCAGCTCCGTGGCTCCTGAACAGTCCAAGAGAATCTGCGGCGAACTGAACAAGCTTGGCCTCCGTATGCTGGATGCACCGGTTTCCGGCGGACATGCAGGCGCAGTAGCCGGTAAGCTGTCCATCATGGTCGGCGGCGAGGAGAAGGATTATCTCGAGGCAAAGCCGATATTTGAAGCACTTGGTAACGGTGGTGTCCTGATTGGCCCGATCGGTGCAGGCAATACGGCAAAGATTGCAAACCAGATCATGGTTGCAGCCAATCTGGCTGCAGCTGCAGAAGCCCTGACCCTGGCAGAAAAGAGCGGACTTGATATGTCCAAGGTTTGGGATGCTGTAAAGGGCGGATTTGCAGGATCTACGGCAGCAGCAGGCAGAATGGAAAAAATCCTCAGCAATAACTACGAAGCCAGCTTTGCTATTGACACTCATTGGAAAGATCTGAATAACGCTCTGGATGCCGGTTATGCTGTTGATTCTCCGACTCCGCTTACTCTGCAGATTTTCAATATGTTCAATTATCTGAGAGCAGAAGGCCTTGGAAAATGCGATCACAGCGCAGTGAAAAAATATTATGAGGAACATGCGGGCATCAAGAAGTGATATATGCCGATTGTTTAAAGAACGAATAATGCAGTTATAGGAGACAGGCAGCCGTCTCACCGGTTGCCTGATTCCATGTTTAATCTATCCAGGAGAATAACTGACATGAGCATGAATGAAAACAAAGTAGTAATGGGCGGTACCGGCATCATGGGCGCATCCCTGTGCCAGGTTTATGCACTCGCGGGTTACGAGACCTGGGGTTACGACGCCTTTGAAGCAGGCATTGAGAACGGCAAGCACCTGATCGCCCTGAACCAGGAGACCATGGTCAAGGAAGGCCTGATCACCCAGGAAGAGTCCGATGCAGCAGTCGCAAGAATCCATTTCACCCAGGACAAGTCTGTATTCGAGGATTGCTGTCTGGTAGTGGAATCCACGGTAGAAAGAATGGATATCAAGCAGGGCTTCTTTGCGGAGGTCAGCGAGATCGCCCCGAAGGAAGCACTCCTTGCCACCAATACCTCCGGCCTCCATATCACGGAGATCGCCGAAGCATGTAAGTATCCGGAGAGATTTATGGGCCAGCACTGGCTGAACCCGCCCCACCTGCTTCCTCTTTGCGAGATCATCGCAGGCGCAAAGACCAGCGAAGAGAATGTAAAGAAGATGCGCAAGCTGGTAGAAGGCCTCGGCAAGCAGCCTGTTGTCGTGGCAGACATCAACGGCTTCATCATCAACCGTATCCAGTTCGCACTGCTTCGTGAGGCGTTGCATATAGTAGAGGTCGGAGCTGCCACCTATGAGGATGTAGATACTGTCCTGAAGGCCGGCATGGGCCTACGGTATGCGGTCCTCGGCCCCTTCGGCGTGGCGGACCACGGCGGCATCCATACCTTCGATCATATTACCTCCTACCTGAATGCGGACCTGGCGGACGACAAAGTGGAGTCCCCGGTTCTTAAGAAGATGGTGGAAGAAGGCAAGCTCGGCGTGAAGAGCGGCCAGGGCTTCTACGATTACTCCGGCGACAAGGCGGACCAGGCGATCAAGGAAAGAGACCGGATGTACATCGAGCTGGCCAAGATCCTGTATTTCGGCAAGCACGCAGAGAGATAAACCAACTAAAGAAAACGGATTCTGCGGTTCCCCTCCTGCTTCGGCGATGTCCGCAGACTCCGTTTTCCCGATGCAGAGAAATTAAAGATTTAAATCTGTATGAAGAATAATAGGAGCATATATGAGAAGTGATTTAATGAAGAAGGGCGTGGACCGGATCCCGCACAGGTCACTGTTCAAGGCGTTAGGCCTTACGGATGAGGAAATCAACCGCCCGATGATCGGCATCGTGAATGCCTTCAACGAGGTGATTCCCGGCCATAAGCATTTAAGAGAGATCTGCGAAGCGGTCAAGGCAGGCGTCAGGATGGCAGGCGGCACGCCGATCGAGTTCCCGGCCATCGGCGTATGTGACGGCATCGCGATGAACCATGAAGGAATGTTCTACAGCCTGCCGAGCCGTGAGCACATCGCGGACTCCGCGGAGATCATGGCAATGGCCCATCCTTTCGACGGCCTGGTATTTATCCCGAACTGCGATAAGATCGTTCCCGGCATGATCATGGCAAGCTTAAGGCTGAATATCCCGGCGATCTTCTGTTCGGGCGGCCCGATGCTTCCGGGCAGGGCGAACGGAAAGAAAGTAGCATTGACGGATGCCTTCGAGGCACCGGGTGCAGTGCATGCAGGCAAGATGGATGACTGTGCAGCCAAGAACATCGAAGATTTCACCTGCCCGGGCTGCGGCAGCTGTGCCGGCATGTTCACGGCCAACTCCATGAACTGCCTGACAGAACTTTTGGGCCTTGGCCTTCCCGGCAACGGCACGATCCCGGCAGTGGATGCAAGGAGAATCCGCCTTGCGAAATACGCCGGCATGAGAATCATGGACCTGGTAAAGGAAGATATCAAGCCGCGTGACATCGTGGTACAGGCATCGATCCAGAACGCCCTGGCGGCGGATATGGCGCTTGGATGCTCCACGAACACGATGCTGCATCTTCCTGCGATCTGCCATGAGGCAGGACTGGAGTTTGACCTGACCAAGGTCAACGGCATTTCTGACAGCGTACCGCACCTTGTGAAGCTGAACCCGGCAGGACCTCACTGCCTGGTGGACCTGGACAATGCAGGCGGCTTAAGCGCGGTCATGAAGAGGCTGGATGCGCTTGGAAAGATCGACACCAGCGTACTGACAGTCAACGGTACCTGGGCAGACAGAATCGCAAAGGCAGAGATTCAGGATGAGGAAGTAATCCGGCCGGTAGAGAATGCGTACTCCCAGACAGGCGGCCTGGCGGTGCTGTACGGCAATCTGGCCCCGGATGGTGCGGTAGTCAAGAAGGGAGCAGTGCTTCCGGAGATGCTGGTACATGAAGGACCTGCAAAGTGCTTCAACTCTGAGGAGGAGTGCTGCGAGGGACTGTATGCCGGCAAGGTACAGGCAGGCGATGTAGTCGTGGTCAGATACGAGGGACCGAAGGGCGGCCCGGGCATGAGGGAGATGCTTTCTCCCACCGCAGCGATCGCAGGCATGGGACTGGATTCTACCTGCGCACTGGTCACGGACGGCAGATTCTCCGGAGTATCGAGAGGCGCATCCATCGGGCATGTAAGCCCGGAGGCGGCTGCAGGCGGATTAATGGCCTACATCAAGGACGGCGACATTATCAGCATTGATATCCCGGCACACAAGCTGGAGCTGAAGGTTTCCGAGGAGGAGATCGAAAAGCGCAAAGCGGAGATCAACCCGAATCCGCCGAAGAAGGTGACGGGTTACCTGAAGAGATACAGAGCGATGGTCACCTCAGCGAACCGGGGAGCTATCCTGGATGATGAGAACCTTTAATAAAGATGCTGACTGATTTAAAGTAAAAAGTCTTTTTTCATATTTTCATCCTCAGCAAAGGCAGGCATGGCATTGCCATGACCTGCTTTTGTTGAATCAGCAGGTAACCTTTTGATCATCAAGTAAGAAATAAATTAGCAAAGGAGAGGTATCTGATGGCAGACATAATGGAACTTTTAAAAACAAGAAGAAGCTATCGGAAATTTGAGCAGAAACCAGTCCCGGAAGAGGTCTTGCGGGATATTCTCGAAGCTGCCAGACTGTCCGCCAGCGGCGGAAACAAGCAGCCACTCCGTTATATCGTTATTAATGACAGCAGCAAGTTGGATAGTGTTCTCCAGTATCTGACCTGGGCCGGGCAGATTCCAAAGGAAATCGGCTGGCCAAAGGATAACGAAAAACCGGTTCTTTATATTGCGGTTATCGAGAATGTAAAAGAGAGCCCATATAGCGAAACGGATGCCGGCATAGCGGACGCGAATATGACATTGGCTGCATGGAGCCACGGGGTTGGAAGCTGCATTATCTGCGCATGTAACAAGCCCAAGCTGGAAGAACTATTCGGACTGGGGGAAAATCAAAGGCTTCATTCCATCGTGGCTTTCGGGTACCCTTCTCATAAAAGTACGGTGGTGGATCCCGGGGATGATGGAAAACTGAATTATTACGTAGACGAAGAAAAGAACTTTTATGTCAAAAAAAGAAAAATTGAAGATGCAGTAAGCTATTTTTAATTTCTGATTCCGGCGTTAAGGAAGAAATGCAAACGGGAGGTATCAATGATTCAAATCGGATGCTGCGGATTAACAGAGCATTATCCGCTGATTAAAGAAATGGGATATGACTACATTGAATTATCAGGCACACAGGTGATGTCTCTTTCAGATGAGGAATTCAGGAGTTTTCTGAAGATTTACGATCCGGAAACATTGCCCTGCAGAGGATTTAATGCCTATTGTCCAGGCCAGTATCCCATTGTGGGACCTGGCAGCGGCTCGGAAAAAGTGAAGGAATATGCGGAAAAGATATGTATAAGGGGAGCCTTGTTGGGAGTCAAGACCATCGGGATAGGAGCTCCTGCGGCCAGGAAGCTGCCGGAAGGGTATGATCTTCAGAAAGCTGACAGGGAGATGGAAGAATTTCTGAAGATGATCTGCGATATTGCGGAGGCTTATCATATTACAATTCTCCTGGAAGCTGTACATAAGTATATGTGCAATTATATGAACTATACAAAAGAAGCGGTCGACATGGTGAAGAAGCTGGGCCTTCCCAATTTAGCCATGGTTCTGGACTATTATCATGCCATGGTGATGGGGGAGGATCTACATGATTTTGGTTATGCTATGCCGCTCGTGAAACACCTGCATATCAGCACCGATCTGGAAAATCATTTCAGGGGATTTGTGAAGAAAGAAGATGTTACCCAGCTGAAGAGCCTTCTTGCAGAAGCAACGGCAGCGGGCTACGAAGGAGGAATCAGTATCGAGGCTGATTTCAGCAAACTGGCATCAGACGGCGCCGCGTGCCTGGGATATATGAGGGAAGCTGCCTGTGAAGCCTAAGAGATGAAATACAAAAATGAAAGGATATTACAGCAATGGCAAAGATGTATTATGAAAAGGATTGTGACATTAACCGGCTGAACGGAAAAAAAATCGCCATTATCGGCTACGGTTCCCAAGGACATGCCCATGCTATGAATCTGAGAGATTCGGGGTGCGATGTGATTGTCGGCCTTCGCAAAGGCGGAAAATCATGGGCGGCAGCAGAAAAAGACGGGTTCCAGGTGAGAACTATCGCAGATGCCACCAAAGAAGCGGATATTGTTTCGATCCTGATTCCGGATGAGATTCAGGCAGTAACTTATAAAAATGAAATCAGTCCCAATCTTTCAGAAGGAAAGTCACTTGTGTTTGCGCATGGATTTAATATCCGCTACGGGCAGATTGTTCCTCCTGAATACGTGGATGTCTTTATGGCTGCTCCCAAGGGACCGGGACATACTGTCAGAAGCCAGTTTGTAGCAGGAAAAGGAGTGCCGTGTTTAGTTGCAGTAGAACAGGATGCTTCCGGCCAGGCATATGATGTCGCCTTGGCATACATTGCCGGGATTGGCGGAGCAAGAGCCGGTATTCTGGAAACGACCTTCAAGGATGAAACGGAGACCGACCTCTTCGGTGAGCAGACTGTTCTTTGCGGCGGTATTGTACAGCTGATGAAATGCGGCTTTGAAACCCTGGTGGAGGCTGGATATGCACCGGAAAATGCTTATTTTGAATGCATTCATGAGCTGAAGCTGATCATCGACATGGTAGTCCGGGTTGGCGTATCGGGCATGAATTTCTCCTGTTCCGACACAGCAGAATATGGTGAATATGTTTCCGGACCCCGCGTGATTCCCGAGGAGGAGACGAAGGCCCGGATGAGAGAGGTCCTGAAGGACATCCAGAACGGCACCTTTGCAGGGAAATGGATTCTGGAGAACGTGGCCGGCCGCACCTATTTCAATTCCAGAAGAAAAGAACTCGCAGAGCACCCCATGGAGGTTGTCGGTGAAAAACTGCGCAGAAATATGCTTTGGGGAAGTGCTGATCAGAACTGGGATGAGATTTCCAATTAAAGTGTACGCACAGCTGTTGAAAGGAAAGGGCAGATAATGTACCGGGGAATTAGAGCGATAGACCACATGGTGATTACCACATCCGATTTTGATGCCTGCTTTCATTTTTATGCGGAAGTCCTGGGAATGGAACACGTGATTGCAGGCGGACAGCACGCATTCCATTTCGGCGCCCAGAAGATCAATGTCCATACCAGGCCCGGTGAGTTCCAGCCGGCGGCGGGAAATATCCAGTCCGGCAGCCAGGATTTCTGTCTGATTACGGAAGGCGATATCTCCGATGTAAAAGAGTATCTGGAAAAGGCCGGGATCACCATCATAGAAGGTCCTTCCGAACGAAAAGGAGCCAAAGGCCTGATGGATAGTGTATACATATATGATCCGGATGGAAACCTGGTGGAAATTGCAATTTACAGATAAGGAAAAGTGATAAAAGCGGCCTGCCCGATGGAAGGGGCAGGCCGCTTGGATTTGTGCGCCTGGCGGCGCACGTTTCTAACGGGTGAGAGTCCCGAATCCGCCCGGTAGTGGGAAGGATATAGCCGAAGGCAAGGGTGTCCACCGCGAGGTGGAATCTGAAGGAAGCTGGATG
>Ga0129307_1002574_pt1 | contig 13807 bp, 12 predicted proteins | sample P1105metagenome_FD_94437 | JGI IMG/M metagenome (GOLD analysis project Ga0129307, IMG submission 94437) | Capybara group fecal microbial communities from Wisconsin, USA - P1105 metagenome | ecosystem: Host-associated > Mammals > Digestive system > Large intestine > Fecal | place: USA: Wisconsin... | reverse complement strand
TGGACTGCCGGCGGAATATGCCGTATACTGTAAAAATACCGGAGGAAAGACCATGCAGCCGCAAAGACGGGTTTTCATGACCCGGCCGGGATATTTGTGTTATAATAAGCAGCATGAAACGTGTTTCTGCATCCTGATCATTCAGGATCTCCAGGTATCATTTGACAGGGAGGGCACTATGCTACGCTACAAGCTGATTCATCCGGAAATCATTTCCGAGCTGGCCTACTGCGGCCATGGAGACAAGATCCTCATTGCGGACGGCAATTATCCCCTGGAAAGCAAGACGGGAGAGGACGCCGCAAAGGTTTATCTGGGGCTGGTGCCCGGAAGCCCGACGGTGACGGAGGTGCTGGAGGCCATTGCCGATGCAGTCAACATCGAGGCTTACAGCGTCATGGAGCCCGAGGACGGCAGCAGACCGGAGATCTTTGATGAATTCGGCCGCATGCTGAAACTGCCCGCGGAAGGGCTTTCCAGGTACGCGTTTTACGACGCCTGCATGGACCCTGAGGTAAAACTGGTCATTTCCACGGGAGAAAAGCGCGTGTTCGCCAATATCCTCATCACGGTCGGCGTGGCATGAGCGCGGAAAGGCAGGTAATGACGATGTTAAAGAAACCGAAGATCCTGGTGGTGGGCAGCTTTGTGATGGATCTCATCGCCACGACGTCCCGCATTCCCAGGGCCGGGGAGAGCGTCATCGGCCTCGGCTTCAGCTCAGCTCCCGGCGGAAAGGGCGCCAATCAGGCGGTGCAGTGCGCCAGGCTGGGCGCGGACGTGACCATGGTGGGCAGCGTTGGCGCCGATGCCTTCGGCAGGGAGATGCTGGCTGCGGTGTCGGCTGCCGGCGTGGACGTTTCGCATGTGCTGATCAATGAAAACGAATCCTCCGGTGTGGGCCATATCGAGATCGAAAAGACGGAGAGCGGCGTCCAGAACCGCATCATTGTCTGTCCCGGCGCCAATATGCGGTTTACCCCCGATGATATTTCCTGGGTGAAGGAGCATGTGTCCGAATTTGACATGGTCATGCTGCAGTTCGAGATCCCCATGGAGGCGGATCTGGCGGTGGCCCGCTGGGCGGGCGAAGCCGGTGTGCCGGTGATGGTCAATCCTGCGCCCGCAGCGCCCATTCCGGAAGAACTGTATCCCCTTGTCAGTTATCTTTCTCCCAATGAGACCGAGGCGGCAGCGCTCTCGGGGCAGAGCATCAGGGCGGAAGGCGGCGTGAACAGGGAGGATCTGCTCAAAGTGGCGGAGATCATGACCAAAAGGGGCGTGAAGAAGCTGATCGTCACGCTGGGCGAGAACGGCTCCTGTGTGGCTGACGGCCGGACGCTGGAGCTGGTGGACCGTGTGAAGATGGAGCAGGTCGCAGACCCCACCGCGGCGGGCGATTCCTTTGTGGCATCGTTCTGTACGGCGCTGGCAGCCGGCTTAAGCGAGAAGAACGCGCTGGTCTTTGCTTCCCATGCGGCCGCCATCACGGTCTGCGGCATGGGCGCCATTCCCAGTCTGCCCGGCATGGAGCAGGTGCAGGCCCTGCTGAGGGAACGCGGCTGCGATGCCTTTGATCCCGCCGGGCTGGACGTGCTGAAGAACGGCTGACGCCGGAAGCAGACGTGCTGAAAAGCAGTGGATGGCCGGAAGCGGACGCGCCGGAAAGCAGCGAATGGCCGGGAAGGGTCTTAGATAGAGGATATTACTATGACAAAAGAAACAAATGATGCTGTACAGCATTTTTTCGATTCTGCCATTAAAGAATTTGATTATTTTGTGCAAAACAGGCGCCCCGAAGAATATGAAGAGGCCCTGGAGATCATCCGTGAGAGCGCGGCGCAGGGCGGAAGGCTGCACGTGACCGGCATCGGAAAGCCCGGACACGTCTCTGCCTATATGGCATCCCTGTTTTCCTCGACCGGAACGCCCGCGTATTTTCTCCATGGCACGGAGGCGGTGCACGGCTCCTGCGGGCAGCTGAGGGCAGGGGACGCGGTCATCTGCATCTCCAATTCCGGCGAGACTGCGGAGCTGAAAGCCACGGTGCTGGCCATCCGGAACAACGGATGCAGGGTCATCGGCGTCTCGGGTCAGCCCGAAAGCTGGCTGGCACGGCATTCGGATGCGTTTCTGTTTGCCGGCGTCCGCGAGGAAGGCGGCCCCCTGGACCGCGCGCCCAGGAATTCCATTCTGGCGGAGCTCCTGACGCTGCAGGCGCTGTCTGTGGCGCTGCAGGCCGAAGCGGACTGGACGCCTGAAAAATATGTACGCTGCCACCCGGGCGGCAGCCTCGGCAAGCTGCGGGAGAACGAGAAGTAAGATATGCAGAAGATCGCTGCGGATGCAGATGAAAAATTCAGACAGATGATCGGGGAACCCGTCGAGCCGCTGCTCAGGCGTCTTGCCGTTCCATCCGTGATCTCCATGCTGGTGACCACCTTTTACAACATGGCGGACTCCTTTTTTGTGTCCCAGATCAACACCTCCGCATCCGGCGCCGTTGGCGTCATCTTTTCCATGATGACCATCATGCAGGCCCTTGCCTTTACCATCGGCATCGGCTCCGGCAACATCGTGTCGCGCTGTCTGGGCATGCGCAAGAGGGAGCAGGCAGAGCGTTACGTGGCCATCTGCTTTTTTACGGAGCTGATCCTGGGCATTACGCTGGCCGGCATCGGCCTTCTGCTGGGAGACCGTCTGGTGTATATGCTGGGCGCCACGCCTACCATCGCGCCCTACGCCAAAGCCTATGCCAGATACATCCTTTTGGGCGCGCCCTTTATCATGGCCTCGTTCGGCATGAACAACCTGCTGCGCTTCCAGGGCAATTCCTTCTACGGCATGATCGGCATCGCCACGGGCGGCATCCTGAATATTTTTCTGGATCCCCTGTTCATTTTTGTATTTAAGCTGGGCATTGCGGGCGCCGCACAGGCAACGGCCCTGAGTCAGATGATCTCTTTTACCATCCTGACGCTGATGTGCAACACCCGGAAAGCCTGTATTCCCGTACGCCTGAAGAATTTCCGTCCGAAGCCGGGCGATTACAGGCGCATCGTTTACATCGGCATGCCTTCCTTTGCCCGGCAGGGCGTGGTGTCCATTGCCAACATCGTTCTGAATTTCGCGGCCCATCCCTACGGCGATGCCGTGATCGCGGCGTTCTCCGTGGTAGGAAGGATCACGCATTTCCTGAATTCCGCCGTCATCGGCATCGGGCAGGGCTTCCAGCCGGTCTGCGGATACAATTACGGCGCGAAGCGCTTTGACCGTGTGCTGAAGGCTTACGACTATTCCCTGAAGCTGATGGTGATCACGCTGCTCTGTCTGGGCATTCCGATGTTTTTCTTTGCGAAGCCCGTGATGACCGCCTTCCGGCGTGACGACCCGATGGTCATCCGGGAAGGTACCAGGATCCTCAGGCTTCAGCTTGCGGTCCTGCCGCTGCTGTCTCAGATCACGCTGTCCAATATGTTCTCGCAGAACATCGGCTACGGCTTCCGCGCGTCTTTCATTGCCATGCTGCGCCAGGGCATTTACCTGGTCCCCTGCCTGCTGATCCTGCCGCGTTTCTTCGGGCTTCTCGGCCTGGAATTCGCACAGCCGGTCAGCGATATCCTGAGCGCGGTCACTGCGTTCCTGATGACCAGGGCGATACTGGGAGAGCTGAGGGAAAAGGCAAAGGCAGAGGAGACCCGCCTGGCCGCGGAGGCCTCGGGACAGGCAGAAACCGCCGGGAAACCGGCGGCGGAGGAGACGGCCGGATGAAGCAGTATTATCTGATTTACGGAGAAGAAGAATATCTCAAGAAGGAAAGGCTGGACGCCCTGATCGGGGAGAGCGGCGCGGATGCATCGGAGCTCTTCCGGTTCAGCGGCAGCACGACGGATCTGCAGGAGGCGGAGAGTCTGGCATCCACCATGCCGCTGTTCAGCAGCACCCGCTGCATCGTCCTGAAAGACAGCGGTCTTTTTTCGGAGGCCGGCGCCGGGGCGTTTGAAGAGATCCCCGAGAGCACGGTGCTGATCTTCGTGGAGAAGAAGCCGAATGACAAATCAGCGCTGTATAAGCTGATCAAAGAAAAGGGCAGGCTGTTTTATTATCCGAAGGCGGAAGACGTCCGCGGCCCGGCCCAGCGGGAACACAAGGCGGACGTCCGGGACTGGGTGCAGTCCATGATCAGAAAGGAAGGCCTTTCCGCGGGCGGCCGGGAGATCAGCGAGATCATAGAACTTGCCGGATATGACCGGACGAATCTGGCGTCTGAGCTTGAAAAACTGATCTGCTATGTGAAGGCGCAGGGCAAAAGCGCCATCGGCAGGGAGGACGTGGAGAACATCTGCACGAGGACCCTGCAGGCCAGAACCTATGAACTGATCGGATATCAGCTGAGCGGGGAAAGCGCAAAGGCGCTCCGCTGCTTCGAGGAGCTGCTGGGCATGAAGGTCACACCCCTGATGGTGCTGCGGGCGCTGGAGTATGAACTGGAACGCATGTATTATATCAGGGAGATGATGGACCGGCGGCTCCCGGACCGGGAGATCCTGGAAAAGCTGCAGCCGGTGAGCAAATGGAAGGTGGCAGACTGGCAGCTCGAGAAGATGAAGCGGCAGCTCAGACCCTTAAGCCTGAGGCAGCTGAAGGAGGGCATAGGACGCTGTCTGGAGGCGGAGACCCGCTTCAAAAACGGAGACCTGACGGACAGGCTGGCAGTGGAACTCCTTTTGGCGGGAAGTTTCTGAGTTTAGCGGGAAGAATCGCAGTTTTCACTTGACATTGCATTTTTGAATCATTATTATTATGTGGTATGTTTGCACGAAACTGTCCGTGTCCGGGATGAGTGGAAACATCTACTTTTGGAGAAGGAGGTGTACTCATGGCCAATATTAAGTCAGCAAAGAAAAGAATTCTTGTAGCCGAGAGCAGAGCTGAGCGCAACAAGGCAATCAGATCCAGAGTCAAGACATTCGTAAAGAAAGTCAACGCAGCCATCGAGGCCGGCGATAAGGCCGCCGCAGAGGCAGCGCTCAAGGCAGCCATTTCTGAGATCGACAAGGCTTCTCAGAAGGGCGTCTATCATGCGAATACGGCTTCCAGAAAGATTTCCAGACTTTCCAAGGCTGTCGCGGCTGTACAGTAAGTACAGAAACACGGACTGAACTATATGTTATCAAATAACCTCCGGACTAACCCACCGGAGGTTTGTTACTCTATAAGGCTTTTGAAGCAGGGAATATGGCAGAGAATACTTACGATCAGAGTCTGATACGCAATTTCAGCATCATCGCCCATATCGATCACGGAAAATCCACCCTGGCAGACCGCATCATCGAGATGACGGGGCTTTTGACGTCCCGTGAAATGCAGTCCCAGGTGCTGGACAACATGGATCTGGAGCGGGAGAGAGGCATCACCATCAAGGCCCAGACCGTGCGTACGGTCTACAGGGCCCGTGACGGGAAGGAGTACATCTTCAACCTCATCGATACTCCCGGCCATGTGGACTTCAACTATGAGGTCTCCAGATCCCTGGCCGCCTGCGACGGCGCCGTGCTGGTGGTGGATGCTGCCCAGGGCATCGAGGCCCAGACCCTGGCCAATGTCTATCTGGCCATGGATCACAACCTTGAGATCTTTCCCGTGATCAATAAGATCGATCTGCCAAGCGCGGATCCGGACCGGGTGCAGAATGAGATCGAGGACGTCATCGGCCTGGAGGCGCACGATGCGCCCAGGATCTCCGCCAAGACCGGCGTGAACGTCGACCAGGTGCTGGAAATGATCGTTGAAAAGATCCCGGCGCCGAAGGGGGACTGCAGCGCGTCGCTGAAGGCCCTGATCTTTGACTCGGTTTACGATTCCTACAAGGGCGTCATCGTCTTCTGCAGGGTGCGCGAGGGCCGTCTGAGCCGCGGCATGAAGGTGCGGATGATGGCTACGGGCGCGGAATATGAGGTGGTCGAGACCGGCTTTATGGGCGCCGGAGAATTCTTCCCCTGTGAGGAGCTCAGGGCCGGAGAAGTCGGCTATATGACCGCCAGCATCAAGAACATCCAGACCACGCGCGTCGGCGATACCATCACCGGTGCGGAGCGCCCCGCGGCGGAGCCCCTTCCGGGCTACAAGAAGGTCACGCCCATGGTCTACTGCGGCATGTACCCGCAGGACAACGCCAGATATCCGGATCTGAGAGACGCGCTGGAAAAGCTCAGTCTGAACGATGCCTCCCTCTTTTATGAGCCGGAGACCTCGGTGGCGCTGGGCTTCGGCTTCCGCTGCGGTTTTCTGGGGCTTCTGCATCTGGACATCATCCAGGAGCGCCTGGAGCGCGAATACAAGCTGGACCTGGTCACCACGGCGCCCTCCGTCATCTACAAGGTCCATAAGCTGAACGGCGAGGTCATCGACCTGACCAACCCCACCAACCTGCCGGACCCCTCCACCATCGACTACATGGAAGAGCCGATCGTGGACGCGGAGATCATGGTCACAAAGGAGTACGTGGGCGCCATCATGAAGCTCTGCCAGGAGCGCCGCGGCATTTACAAAGGCGTGGAATACATGGAGGAATCCAGGGCCATGCTCCGCTATGAGCTGCCCCTCAACGAGATCATCTACGACTTTTTCGACGCCCTGAAGTCCAGGAGCCGCGGTTACGCTTCCTTTGACTATGAACTGAAGGGCTATCAGCGTTCAAAACTGGTGAAGCTGGACATCCTGGTGAACCGTCAGGAGGTGGATGCCCTGTCCTTCATCGTCTTTGCGGATTCCGCCTATGACAGGGGCAGGAGAATGTGTGAAAAGCTGAAGGAAGAGATCCCCAGGCAGCAGTTCGAGATCCCCATTCAGGCGGCTGTCGGCGGCAAGATCATTGCCAGGGAGACCATCAAGGCCCTGCGCAAGGACGTGCTGGCCAAGTGCTACGGTGGCGACGTCTCCCGTAAGAAAAAACTGCTGGAAAAGCAGAAGGAAGGCAAGAAGCGCATGCGGCAGATCGGCAGCGTGGACATTCCCCAACAGGCCTTTATGAGCGTGCTGAAGCTGGATGAAGACTGAGAAAAAACCGCGCCGGGACCCGTTCCCGGCGTTTCTTTCTAATTGTTTACGTTTTCTTACGATATTGGGCCCAGCCTTGTATCGATAATTATTTGATGATAGAGTTGATGCTGACATGATATACAGACCCGGAAAACCGATGGCAATGACCCTGCTGTTCTGTCTGCTCCTGTCGGACAGTGTGTTTGCGGACCCCGCCGAGCCTGCAGTGCTGGATGTGGCCAGCCACGTCAGTACTGTCAGCCCCCTCAACGAGCTTGGCAGCTCCGCGGATGCCGCTTCCGATGCCGCAGATGCCGCAGGCGTCATCAACGCTTCCAACGCGACTTCCGCCGGCGCGGAGGTCTCTGCTTACTTTGCCGGCCATGAAGGACTGTCGGACAGCCCCGGGACGGCGCCGTCCGCAGAGCGGCAGACGTCCGCGGCCGTTGTGCTCGGGACGCTTGCAGAAGGAGAGATCACGCCTCTGAGCTCGGAAGCGGAGATCGCACGCCGGGCCGCGGCCGAAGAGAAGCCCGCGCAGACCGCATCGGAAGAGAAACCCGCGCAGACCGCGGCGGAAGAAAAGAACCCGGTCACGGCAGCAGGAACGTCCGGTCCCGTAAAGACCGCAGGCGAAAGCTCCGCGCCGGAGGGCGTCGACGGCCGCAGTGGCAAGGCGCGCGCCATCCGGGACAGAAAGCTGAACAATTTCGATGACGCGCCCGTGTTTGGCGGCGGAGAAGTCCGCTTCCTGGAAAACAAGGGCGGACGGTCCCAGCAGCTGTCGGCAGTCATCCGCTCCCCGGAAGGAAGACTTCTGGTGGTGGACGGCGGCCGCATGGAAGACAAGGCGCATCTCATCTCCAATATTCTCGAGCTGGGAGGCACGGTGGATGCATGGCTGATCACACATCCCCAGGCAGATCATATCGGGGCGCTCATGGGCATCCTGCAGGACGAGCCGGAAGACATTGAGATCCGGAACGTCTATTATCATTTCCTGGAGGACTCATTTTACAAGATCAACGATCCCGCCGAGTACGGCAGCTACTGGGTGCTGAAGGAGGAACTGGAAAAGCTGCCGGCGGAGCGTGTCCACGGACATGCAGGAAGGGGAGACTTCATCCGCATCGGCAGTGAGATGAGCGTACGGGTCCTGAACGATCCCCAGAGAAGCAGCGGCGCCTATGCCGTCAATGCTTCCGGACTGATGTATGACATCAGCCTTTCCGGACAGCATATCATTATTCTGGGCGATATGAGCGAGGCCGTGGGAGACAGGCTCCTGGCGGAGGGCATACTGGAAGGCGTTCACTGTGATTATGTGCAGATGGCGCATCACGGCCAGCAGGGCGTCAGCGAGGCGTTTTACAAAGCGCTGAAGCCGGAGTACTGCATCTGGCCCACATTCGCAGAGCTGTTTTTAGCCAAGGAAAGCAATGGCATGGGCTTCAAGACCCATGAGACCATCGCCTGGATGGAAAAACTGGGCGTGAAGCAGCACTATGTGACCGTCGGCGGCGACGTGGTGCTGAGATAAGGCTGGTCAGCCGGAGGGAAGAGGATATGAAAAAGAGAGCGATGATCATGGCCGCAGCCTGCATCAGCCTGCTGCTGACTTTTACGGCTTTTGCCGCGGGAGAAGTAGAGGGCATGATGGGAGGCCCCGGCGTGCGCTACAATGAGAGTGGTCAGCTCGTGGCGCTGGACGGAAATACCATCAGGCTTGACGATCTCAGCGACGCTCCCGTGAAACCGTATAAAGAGGAGACGAAGAGTCCTTCGGCTTCTGCCGGCACTGCCGGCGGCGGCACGCAGGCCCTGACGGAAGGCGGAAAGACGGTCTATTTCTTTGAAGGCAGGAAGTACCGCAAGAAGAGCTCCTGGGGAGAGCATTATCTGACGGGCTACTGTCCTCAGGAGACCGGCAGCAATATGACCTATTCCGGAAAGCCCGGAACCGTGAACCACACGGTCTCTGCTTCTTCGCAGCTGCCCATCGGCACCGTGATCATCATCGAAGGTGTGAAGGGGCATGACTATAACAGCTGGGACGGTGTCTATGTAGTGGAGGACCGTGGCGGCACCGCGGTGGAAAAGGGCCTGAAGACCACCAACAATACACCTGTGGTCGACATCTTTTTTGACAATCTGCAGGATGCCCTGAACGTGACCAACGAGGGCTTTGTGACTGCCCATATCTATATTGCCGAAGAGATCCTGTAACGGAAGCGCGGGGAGCCCCCGGGTCCGGGAACAGGACGGAATCCGAAAGAAACAGACCACCGAAACATGAAGGAAGCTGTAGAATTGTATCTGCACATCCCCTTCTGCGCCAGGAAATGCAACTACTGCGATTTTCTTTCCTTCAGCGCGGATGCCGGCGTGCAGCAGCAGTATATCGATCAGTTGAAAAGAGAGCTTTTGTTTGCCGCCGCGTCCTGCAGCGGAAAAAGCATAAGCTCTGTTTTTATTGGCGGGGGCACGCCGTCGGTGATCAGCGAGAGCAGCATCGCGGAGCTGCTTTCCGTGATCCGGGATGCCTATGAGCTGGCGCCGGATGCGGAGATCAGCATCGAGTGCAACCCCGGTTCCACCATGCGCCACAAATTTGCCTCCTACAGGAGGGCCGGCATCAACCGTCTGAGCCTGGGGCTGCAGTCGGCAGACAACGCGGAGCTGAAGATGCTTGGCCGCATCCACAGCTTCGAGGAATTCCTGAAATCCTATCAGGGCGCCCGCATGGAGGGCTTTGACAACATCAACATCGATCTGATCAACTGCATTCCGCTACAGCGGGCGGAAAGCTGGAAGAAGACGCTGAACGCGGTGACGATGCTCCGGCCGGAACACATTTCCGTCTACAACCTGATCCTGGAGGAGGGAACGCCTTTTTATAAGATGCATGAGCAGGGCTTCCTGAAGCTGCCGGACGAGGAGGAGCAGGCGCTGATCGATGATTTTACCCTGGAGTTTCTGGGCCAGAAGGGCTATGAGCATTATGAGATCTCCAACTGGGCCCGCCCCGGCAGGGAATGCAGGCACAACTGCGGCTACTGGAACGGGACGCCTTATCTGGGCTTTGGCCTGGGCGCGGCCTCCTGCTTTGCAAATACGAGATGGAGCAACGTCCGGGAGATGGAGCGCTATCTTTCCCTGCGGTTTGATGATGACGCCTTCGACCCGGATGCGGAGCTGCGCAGGGAGAAGCATGCGCTGAGCCGGAGGGAGTCCGCAGAGGAATTCATGTACCTGGGGCTCAGGATGGCGCGCGGCGTCGATCCCGCGGATTTCTACGGGCGTTTCGGACTTCGCCTGGAGCAGGTCTACGGGCAGCAGCTGGCAAAGGCCGTGGAAGAAGGCCTGATGGAAAAGGAGGAAGGCCGCTATCATCTGAGCCGGAGAGGCATGTTTCTGAGCAACCGCGTGCTGGCGGAATTCCTGCTGGACGAGGAGATCTGAGGGCTTTCCGGCGCCGCCTTTCTTTAGAAAGAATTCATAAAGAAACTGAGAGATACCGCTTGACTTTTGTCCGGCGGTATTATAGTATAAGCGTGTTAGCAATCAATAGTATAGAGTGCTAACAGAAGGCGGGCAATAAGCCCAGACCCCGGAAAACAGATGGAAAAGGACAGACAATGGAACTGGATGAGAGAAAAATAATCATACTGAAAGCCATTATAAAGAACTATCTGGAATCCGGCGAACCGGTGGGTTCCAGAACCATCTCCAAGCTGAGCGGGCTGAACCTGAGCTCCGCAACCATCCGGAATGAAATGAGCGACCTGGAGGAAATGGGCTACATCCTGCAGCCCCATACTTCTGCAGGCCGTATTCCTTCGGATAAGGGCTATCGCTTTTATGTGGATTCCCTGATGAAAGAGCATGAAAGCAGGGTCAGCAAGGTGACGGACCTGATGATCGAGCGGGTGGACAAGCTGGAGATGCTGTTAAAGCGGCTGGTCAGAGTCCTGGCGCTCGACACCAACTACGCGGCCCTGATCAGCGGCCCGGCCATGGCGGAGAACAAGATCCGCTATCTGCAGCTGGGCGTGCCGGCAGAGAAAAAGCTGCTGCTGATCCTGGTGCTGGAGGGCAGTGTTATCAAAAACGAGGTCCTTTCTCTTGAAGAAGATCTGGACCAGGAGACGGCCATGGGCCTGAACGTGATGCTGAACAATCACCTGAGCGGCAGAAGCATGGCGGACATCAAGCCGGGTCTCATCTCGGAGATCATGCTGCAGGCAGGCGAACACGCGGGCACCGTGAAAGTCATTCTGGATTCCGTGCTCGAGATGATCGAGGCGGACACGGAGGACAGGGACATTTTTGTTTCGGGCGCCAAGAACATCTTCAAGTATCCGGAGCTGAGCGAAGTGGACAAGGCGGAAAAGCTCATCGAAGCCTTTGAGGAAAAGGAACAGCTGAACTCCCTGGTCAATTCCATCAGCGACCTGCAGGAGGAGGACGAAGAGAGAGAACGCCACGAGGTGCAGGTGTTCCTGGGCGGAGAAGGTCCCATCAAGCATATGAAGAATTGTTCGCTGGTGACGGTCAATTACGAGCTGGGAGAAGGCATGAAGGGCGTCATCGGCGTGATCGGACCCAAGCGTATGGATTACGAGAAGGTCCTGAATACAATGAAACAAATGAAGCTCCAGCTGGACACTGCGTTCGGCCGTGAGCAGGGAGAGCATAATGGCAGAGAAGAATAGACATGCGGAAACAGCTGCGGAAGAGGAGATCCTGAAGCAGAACTCGCAGGAAGCAGCCGAAGAAACAGCCGGAGAAGCGGAAGCGGAAGCAGCTGCGGAAACGCAGGAAGAAGCGGCGGAGGCGGAAGCAGCGGAAACGGAAGCAGCTGCGGAAACGCAGGAAGAAGCGGCGGACGCGGCCGAAACGGACGCGGAAGCGGCGCAGGAGCGGCCGGAAGAAAAAGACAAACCGGCGAAGGATCCGAAGGATAAGACCATAGATGAGCTGACGGATAAATATAAGCGCCTCTTCGCGGAATTCGACAATTACAGAAAGCGCACGGATGCAGAGAAAGCCTCCAGCTTTTCGGAGGGAGAGCGGGCAGTACTTCTGAAGATCCTTCCCCTCATCGACAATTTCGACAGGGCGCTGGACAATGTTCCGGAGGATCTGAAGGGCAATGCGTACGTAGATGGCATGGACAAGGTTTACCAGTCTTTCATCGCACTCCTGAAGGAGCTGGGCGTGGAAGCCATCGAAGCAAAGGGACAGCCCTTTGACGCCAATCTCCACAACGCGGTCATGCATGTGGAGGATCCGGAGCAGCCGGAGAACACCGTGGCGGAGGAATTCCAGAAGGGCTATCTCTTCAGGGGCAAGGTGCTCCGCTACAGCATGGTCAAGGTGGCCAATTAAGGAAACAATGAGTCCGGAAGGACTTTTACATACATTTGAAATGAATTTGATTCGGAGGTAACATTATGAGCAAGATTATCGGAATAGACCTTGGAACGACCAACAGCTGCGTAGCCGTGATGGAGGGCGGAAAGCCCACCGTGATCCCCAACGCAGAAGGACAGAGGACGACCCCTTCCGTGGTCGCCTTCACCAAGACCGGAGAGAGACTGGTCGGCGATCCCGCAAAGCGTCAGGCCATCACCAACCCTGACCGGACCATCTCTTCCATCAAGAGACATATGGGCACCGATTTCAAGGCGACCATCGACGGAAAGAGCTACACCCCGCAGGAGATCTCGGCCATGATCCTTCAGAAGCTGAAGACCGACGCGGAGAGCTATCTGGGCGAGAAGGTGACGGAGGCCGTCATCACGGTTCCCGCTTACTTCAACGACGCACAGCGTCAGGCCACCAAGGACGCGGGAAAGATCGCGGGCCTGGACGTCAAGCGTATCATCAACGAGCCTACGGCAGCAGCCCTGGCTTACGGTCTTGAGGATGAAAAAGAGCAGAAGGTCATGGTTTATGACCTGGGCGGCGGTACCTTCGATGTCTCCATCATCGACATCGGCGACGGCGTGGTAGAGGTCATGGCCACCAACGGCGACACCCATCTGGGCGGCGACGACTACGACAACGCGGTCATGAACTATCTGGTCAGCGAGTTCCAGAAGACGGAGGGCGTAGACCTTTCCAAGGACAAGATGGCCATGCAGAGGCTGAAGGAGGCCGCAGAGAAGGCCAAGAAGGAGCTTTCCGCAGCCACCACCACCAACATCAACCTGCCCTTCATCACGGCCACCCAGGACGGCCCCAAGCACCTGGATATGACCCTGACCAGAGCAAAATTCGATGAACTGACCGCAGAACTGACGGCCAGAACGGACGTCCCCGTGAAGAACGCCATGAGGGATGCCGGCGTCACCAACGCAGACCTGGGCAAGGTCCTGCTGGTCGGCGGCTCCACCCGTATGATCTGCGCGCAGGAAGAGGTCAAGCGCCTGACCGGCATGGAGCCCTCCAAGACGCTGAATCCCGATGAGTGCGTGGCCATCGGTGCGGCCATTCAGGGCGGCAAGCTGGCAGGCGATGCCGGCGCCGGCGACGTGCTGCTGCTGGATGTAACGCCTCTGACCCTGAGCATCGAGACCCTGGGCGGCGTGGCCACTCCTCTGATCAAGAGAAACACCACCATCCCCACCACCGCGTCCCAGATCTTCTCCACCGCAGCCGACAACCAGACGGCCGTGGACATCCACGTGGTGCAGGGCGAGCGTGAGTTCGCAAGAGACAATAAGACCCTCGGACAGTTCCGTCTGGACGGCATCGCGCC
>Ga0129307_1002573_pt1 | contig 13820 bp, 8 predicted proteins | sample P1105metagenome_FD_94437 | JGI IMG/M metagenome (GOLD analysis project Ga0129307, IMG submission 94437) | Capybara group fecal microbial communities from Wisconsin, USA - P1105 metagenome | ecosystem: Host-associated > Mammals > Digestive system > Large intestine > Fecal | place: USA: Wisconsin... | reverse complement strand
GCTGGAAATAGCGCATCTATAGAGGGCGATGATTATGTTTCTGGTGTTGTTGGAGATTTATTGAGTTCTAATACGGAATACTTGTACAATACAGGAAAAATTTCAGGAAAAACTTATGTAGGTGGAATTATTGGCTATAATCAAGAAGGCGTTACCAGTTCTGCCTACAGTACCGGCAAAGTTAATGGCGATTCCCTTGTCGGCTTGATAATCGGCTACAACTACAATACCACTATGGCGGACTACTACTACCTTGAACAAGGCAAGCAGGAACCCTTCGGACTCAATAATGGCGGCGGTGTCGCAACTCCGAAAACATCGAAAGAAATGAAATCGCAAAAGTTTGCCGAACTCCTTGGTGACGAGTTTGTCTATGATTCCGGCTTGAATGACGGATATCCAATTTTGAAATGGGAAATGGAATAACAAAGGAAATAGTTATGGGTATTATTGACGCATTATTTTTCAAGTATTTTGGTCCGGTTTTCATTAAAGAAGATAGTGATGCTGAATCTTTTATTGAAAAAATGAAATCGCTTTCATCAAGAGCCTCAGGAAAACTTAAAGACAAAATTGATGAACAGATTGCTATTGCTGAAGCTGGACTTTATGGTGAAAATCAAATTACGTTTGAGTTAAAAAATAGTGGTATGGATATGCTTGTTATGCATGACCTCTATTTAGAAAAGAATGGTCTTTCTGCTCAAATCGATTTTCTTGTGATTACGAGAAAGCATATCTTTGTTATTGAGTGTAAAAATCTTTATGGAAATATTGAAATTGATGAGAATGGCAACTTTATTCGTCATAAAGGTCATGGAAAATTTTATCATAAAGAAGGATTCCCTTCTCCAGTTTCCCAAAATGAAAGGCATTTAAATATACTGAAAGAAATTCGTCGAGAATACAAAAATAATTTTGTAACGCAAGGCTTGTTTGATAAATTATTCCCTCAAACATATCGTTCTATTGTGGTTTTGGCAAATCCAAAGACTATTTTGAATGACTCAAAAGCTCCTGAAGAAGTTCGTAAAGTTGTGATTCGTTTAGACCAGCTTGTAGCCTATATCAAAAGAATTGACGACCAAGATGATTCTTTAAAGTCTTCAGAAAAAGACATGCACGAATTGTTGGATTCGTTCATTAAATGCAGTAAACCGAATAAATCGGATTATGCAAGGAAATATGAAAACTTGCTTACAGAGCTGATAGCAAGTAAGGCTGAACCTCAAAGTGAAAAAAATCTCGAAAAACCGAGTCCCAAAATTGCTGAAAAACCTAAAGAAAAAATTGATTCAAAGAACGCTGCAACTACAGAAAAAGTTTGCCCCAAGTGCGGTAAACCCTTAGTTTTGCGAACTGCAAAGAAAGGCGAAAATGCAGGTAATCAGTTCTGGGGATGTTCTGGATTCCCGAAATGCTGGTATAAAGAATAATTCTTTTTTATATTAATCCTATGCCAAAGTCTAAACTTGCAAAATTAATCGCTCGTTATCGAGAATTGGAAATTGATAGTCAAATTGATTATCAGAAATTTTATCTGTATTCTATCATCACCCATTCTACGGCAATTGAAGGTTCTACGGTCACGGAAATTGAGAACCAGTTGCTTTTTGATAAGGGAATTACGGCCAAAGGTCGTACTATCGAAGAACAGATGATGAACTTGGATTTGAAAAAGGCGTACGAAAGAAGTATTGAATTTTCAAAATCGCATGATCCGATTTCAGTGGATATGTTAAAAGAGTTATCGTCCTTGGTCATGAAAAATACGGGTAGTACGTATCAGACTGTACTTGAAAATTTTTGTGATAAATTAAATTTGGCTCGGCAATTGTTGGACTTGAAAAATGTAGATGATGTTTATGATTTGAGTTTCGAAGCACATTATGGGTTGGAGACAATTCATCCTTGGGCTGATGGAAACGGACGTATGGCAAGGCTTTTGATGAATCAGATTCAGTTTGAATATGGGGTGATTCCCTCTAAGGTTCTGAAAGAAGATAAGGAAGACTATATTAAGAGTTTAGCGGAATCTCAGGAATCCGAAAATCCAGAAATTTTCAAGGCCTTCATGTACGAAAACCTGTGCAAAAACCTCAAAAAAGAGATTAATACCTTCTTAAAATCGACAGAAATGGGGGGAGAAAACCTCAAAATGGGGGGAGAAAACGCAAAACGGGGGGAGAAAACTCGAGATATCATCATTCGTCAAATTCGACAAAATCCAAATGTTTCCATGTCCGAGCTTGCTTTTGCTGTTGGCATTTCGGCAAAGTCCGTGGAAAAACAGATAGCTCGCATGAAAAAGGATGGGCTGATTGTTCTGTGGGCCCAGATAAGGGCGGATATTGGGAAATCGTTTCTTAAAGCTTGTAAACTACAATTAGGTTCTATATGTTTATGCTTGCAGATGGTCATCAGAAAGAAATTAAGTCAATGGTACTAACTTTTTCACATCAGCAAGCAGAATCTCTAGAAAAAATGCAAAAGGGAAATATGTTTGCTGCTAGTTGTATTGGAAGGGGTGTTTCTCTTGGCTCCTATACTGCGGATAAGTGTATTTTAAAACATGTAAGACAATAGAGACGATGATTGTGAAAAAGCTTTCGTATATCGCCTTGTTTTTGTTCCTTTTTTTTACGGGATGTTCTGAATATCCTGAAATGAATGAGGATATTCTCGCTTATCATGTTTTTAGTGCGGATCAAATGGATTTAGAAAACGACGATGATGAGTATATTGATTTGCTTGCTAAGTCATTTGGAATGACTCCAAAATTAGTTAGGAAAACTCAAAAGTTCATTTTGTCCAAAAAGACGGAATCGAGTTTGCTTTATGGGTTTGAATCCGCAATGCATGCCAAGGTTGTTGAATTACTTGGATCAAATGATAATGCAAGAAATGACTTTGTTGTAAATGTGCTTGCGCCTTATTTGAATGTGCTAAGTAAAAATAAGCCTTATAAGTCAGGGATTGATCGGGAAATTTTTGAACGTGATATATGTGCTTTGTTTGGCAAATTTTTTAATGAGCCTCAAGAGAATAATTCCTTGCGTGCGTTTATGGACGATATTTACCGCTATAATAATGGTGGAGTTTCTAGTACGGACTATATAAATCAATTGAATGAGGTCATGCTAAAAAAGAACCTTTTTGTAGATTTGAATGCGCTAAGCTATTTAAATGTTCTTGCTGTTGATGATGTTGTTTTGCCGCCGACTCCATATAAAGACAAATCCGTTTCTGTTGTTGCCTTAAAGAGGATTATGCCAGGGCTGCTACCTTCAAAATTGGGGTATTACCTGGCGGGAGCTGATAGGGTTGTTGTTTTAAATGATATGGTCGATTTTGTTGCTGAAGCAAAAATTCTTGAAATTGAACAAAATCGATTTTTCTCCAAGTATGAGGATAAGCGCTTTGTGAAATTTTGGCGTTCTATCGGTTTGGATTTGAGCTTGGAAAAAGCAAGTAAGATTTATAATCAATTGATGAAGAAAGATTTCTTAGGCAAACCGAAAAAATTTGTAACGCAGGCGATGTCTATGGAGGTTGCTATACATGAGGCGAAACATTTAGTGGATCAAATTGAACATCCCGAGTTGACGTTAAACTTGGATGCCGAATTTTCTGCTCATGTTACAGCTGCCATTTTCAATCCTGCTCCGAATGCCGCTTTGTTTTCTGCAATTGATAGAATGGCAGGATTTGCTATGCATCATCGTCTTGCGGTGATGAATGATGTGACTCGTAAACTTTGGACCATGGCTCAACGTTCTGCGTATGAAGAATCCTATTCCAGTGATTCTTTGCGTTTGGATTTGCTCCGATTGTATTGTGATTATCGAACTGTTCGCGAACAGGCTTCGTTTGGTTCTTTAGCAGATTTTAATCGTCAAATTGCATCGAAGGTTGCAGAGCATTATGGAATCGCGGATTCTATTTCTTTAAAAATAGTGGATTGTCTGGATCTTCCGCCATTGCGTCTTCCAGAAGTTCGTCCTCAAGTGACTTTTACTAAGCCAAAAGAAAATTTTATATATGGAACTGCTGAAATTAAGGCTGGTGATTCCATATAATTTTTGACTATCAATTTTTCTCCCCCCATAAAGCAAAAATGTAGGGAGAAAACTTGAAAATGGGGGGAAAAAACGCTCAATGATCCGAAAAATGACGTTTTTTGCGAAATTTTGAGACTTTATACACTTTTCAATAATTTTGACGTTTTTGCCAATTTTGCGCAAAATGAACCGTTTGCAACGTTTACTCGCTTGTGCTTTATAATTGGGGCTAGTTCTTGGCTTTATTTGCATTAATGCGTATTTCTCAACGTTTATTCAATGAGTTGAGATTTTTTTACAAAACAGCAAATTCTTTAAATGTATTTTTATCTTGTGTTGGGTTCGGGGTTTTGGGGGAGAATTTGTGAAAAAAATTGCATTTTTGTTCTTGCTGGTTTCGTTGGTTGCCTGCTCGGAATCAGAAAATATTGCCAATTTTGATGATTTCAGCGATTTAGGTAGTTCCAGTGATGTTCTCGCGGAAGAGAGTTCGTCGAGCGTTGTCGAACTGTCGAATTCGACAGAACTTTCGTCGGCTACGGAAAGTGCTTTTCTATCAAGTTCGTCCGAAATTTTCGTCAGCAGCGAAGTGCAATCGTCCAGCTCATCCGTGAAAATTCGTTCGTCCAGCTCGGTTCCTGAAATCTTTAAAGATTCGACGAATACTGGATCTTTCTCATGCGGCACTCCGAGCTTCGCTTCCCGGAAAGAATACAATCCCTATGAACTTCTTGTAAATAACCGTGCGTATGTGCATGTTGCAAATGGTGCCTCTACGGAAGATGCCATAAAAATTGCCAAGGAAGAACTTTATAAGGCCTTGGGACTTGATACGCTTATTAAAACAAGGGATAAGCCTATAACGTTTATCAGGGATTATTCCATTGTTGATGCCATAAACTATGTTTTTCTCAATGACACAAGTGGACTGGGCAATTATCTTCAAAACTTTGCCGAGACGGGAACGCTAGAAAAATTGGATTATTGCGGTGCGTGGAAAGGTGTGCCGTGGTTCGCAAATTCAGGTGGCGACGAAACAATATATGCGTGGGCTAAAAGAGTCGGCATTCGCGGATGTGGGGTTGCGGATAGCGATATCGATGACCCTTACCTTATATTCAGTAACATCCACCGAAAATGCCTTGATCTTCCTTATTGCACGGATGAAATGTTTGGTACTGTAAAGCGAATCGGTTTTGAAAAAATCATCAGCGAGGATCTTTACGTATGCTCCGAAAAAGGATGGAAAGTCCTGAATGAATACGACCGCGATCTTAAGGGTGTTCCTTGCGATAAAATAGGAGATTTTCGCAAGAGCGAGCATAATCCCAATTTGTTCTACGTTTGTAGGGAAGATGGCTGGAGTGTTGCTTCAAGGATGGCGTATGAAACGAGAAATAACCCATGTGGTACCACGCCGCAACTTATGAATAGTCCGGTTGTTGATACGTTGTACTATTTGTGCAAAGATTCGAAATGGAAAATTGCAAACCACTTGGAAGTATCGACATTTGGCGTTCCTTGTAACCGAGACAATATCGGGAAAATGGTAAAAAATAAATTCAAGGAAAATTCGTTGGCCCTTTACCTTTATGACGTAAACGAACAGAGGGGGGCTTCTTCTGGATATTATATCTGCCGCGATACGGGTTGGGATGCTGCAACCTATAGGGAAGTCGATATCGGGGAACGTGTTTGCGACGAGGAAGGCAAGAAAATTCAGGGCGAGCGCGATACGCTTATGTCTTATGTATGCTACAATAAAGCATGGACAGAATTTTACAACGCACCTTGCGATGAAGATAACATGAGGGTGCGGGCTAACTTGAGCAGAAATCGTTACTTCTGTTACAGCGGTAAATGGTATAATTCAAGAAATTGGAGTTGCGATTTCCCGAAGGAGTATTATTTCAATCCGGATATCGAATACGGAACGCTTGTAGATGAACGCGATGGCGAGACGTATAAGACCGTCGATGTTTTTGGCCGGACATGGATGGCCGAGAATTTGAGATATGTAACGCCGGATGCTACGCAAAGTGTCCCTGTTGAAGATGGGTGCGAAATTGCGGGACGGTACTATTCGTTGGACGTTGCTGAATCGGCTTGTCCTGCCGGCTGGAGATTGCCTGATTCTACGGATGTCAATTCTTTTTATACTCCTGAGTATCAAAAACTTTCCGGTTCCGAAAAATCTTCGTACTTGGCTCAGTTCATGTCCGAGGTTGGCTCTCGATGCAACCTTTATGACTGCAATGTCTATGGAACGTCTTTTTTGGAACTTGGGGGTTATGATACAAGAATATCTGCAAAGCAAGAGTCCCTAATTCACCAAACCTATTACTGGGTTTATGGGGATTACAGTACAAAAGACATTAAGCATATGTATTTTTATCATGCTTACATATCTTATGTCATTCCGGGGTCATATCTTTATTTGCCGATTCGCTGCATCAAGGAATCAAATTAAGGGGGAGAAATGAAAAAATTTGCATATCTGTTGTCTGTCGTGGCATTAATCGCCTGCTCGGAATCAGAAAATATTGCCGATTTTGATGATTTCGGCGATTTAGATAGTTCCAGTGACGTTCTCGCGGAAGAAAGTTCTTCGAGCGTTGACGAACTGTCGTCTTCGACGGGGGACGTGCCTTTGTCAGCTACGGCGCAGTCTTCTGCTACGGGAAAAACGCCCACGTCGAGTTCGCTTGCTTCGGAAGGTGGCAAGTCAAGTGTTGCGGTTCACTCGTCTTCCTCAGGAAAAAACGCCAAGTCCAGTTCTTCTGGAACGCTAGTGCTTTCCAGCGGCAACGAAAAACAAGTCCCTTCCAATTCAAATTATCTCGACTTTTTAGAAGAGGAAATGTCCAGTAGCTTTGGATGTGGCGGTGCTGGAGGTGCTGGTGCTGCGGGTGCTGCCGCAGGGGGAGTCACAGGCATGGGAATTGGTTTCTCAGTGGATTCTTCGTCTCTTGCGATTTTCCCTTATACGCAGATTATCAAGGCACGAACCGCAAAACTTGTTTCAAACGGAGTCGCTGCGGCGGATGCCGAAAAAAAGGCTAAGGAAGAACTTATGGCAGCTTTGGGATTGGACACGTTGTTCCGCGAAAATCCGCTGCAAGAACGCAATGCCAGATTTACGAGGTCTAACGTAGAATACGCTTTGAACTATTTCTTCTCTCGTGACACTGTTTTTGTCGCCAGTTTTATCAAGTCGTTTTCTGAAACAGGAACGTTAGACCCTTCTGAATATTGTGGCATATGGAATGTTTCTTTGAAACCAGGCTGGGGCGAAGCTACGACGGATTTAGTTTATATAAGGGCACGTGTATGGGCGAGTAATGCTGCTCAACGTGGGTGTGCCGCGACTGGTTCCGAGGAAGTGCCGCCTACTTACATATTCAGCAATCTCTATCGAAAATGCATAGGGCTGCCTTATTGCGACGATAAAATGTTTGGTGCGGTCCAGCGGGCCGGCTTAAAAAACATCATCAGCGATACATTGTATTTTTGCAATGTGAACGGGTGGACGTTTTTGAGTAGTTTTGAAGAAGATACCAAGGATGTCCCTTGCGATAAAGTCGGGAAGGTCATCGAGAGTCCGACTGTAGGCGAACGTTACTATATCTGCAAGGCCGATGGCTGGAATGTCGCTACGAAAATGGACTACGAAGTGCAAGACCTCGCTTGCGGCGAATCGGCCAAGCTCGTGAAAAGCCCGACGGACACCAGCAAGTATTATTTGTGCAAAAATTCAAAGTGGAAAATTGCGGATCAAATGGAAATTTCAACGACAAATGTTCCTTGCGACCGTGTCGGGAAAATAGTGGATAGCGGAACCAAGGACTATAAGGGGAGAATTTTTTATATCTGCCGCGATACGGGCTGGGATGCCGCAACGCAAAGGGAAGCGGATGTTGGCGACAGACCTTGCGATGCGGAAGGAAAATCCGTCCAAGGTCTCATTGATACGAATATGACTTATGTTTGCCATCAAAATGCATGGGCCGATTTTTACGACGCTCCTTGCGATACCGAAGGCAAGAGAATCCGTGACTGGAAAGAAGGCCTGAAAGAAGATTACATCTGCTATAACGGCAAGTGGTATTATTCAAGGAATTGGAGTTGCGATTTGCCGAAGGAATATTACTTTAATCCGAATGTCCAGTATGGTATGTTGACGGACGACCGCGACGGTGCAACTTACAGAACCGTCGAAGTTAATGGCTACACCTGGATGGCCGAAAACTTGAGGTATGTTCCAACCGGAGCGCAAAGCGTCCCAGTTCAAGAAGGATGTGAAATCGCTGGTAGATTTTATTCGAAAGAGGCCGCTAAAACAGCTTGCCCAGCTGGCTGGAAACTGCCTGATTCGATTGTTGTCAATTCATTAGAAAAAGGATCTGATCGCCTTTCCATATATTTGCAAAACTGCTATAACCAACAGCTAGTGTCTCAAATCGGTTCCATTTGCACTGGGTTTGAATGCAATACGTACGGAACATCGTTCTTGTCTTTTGGAACGAGTAAAAATCCGAGTGATAAAAGTGGAAAGAGCAATGCTTATTACTGGGCTTCTAACCGACAAAATCCAGATGACGTTTGGATCTTTCATATAGGATTCAATGACATGACTTGTTATAAGGATCAGAAAAATACGGACGATTTGATGACTGTCCGCTGCGTGAAAGAGCCGTGAGCAATGGGCTATGAGCCGTGAGGGCTAGTGTCATTCTGAGCGTAGTGTAACGAAGCCGAAGAATCTCATGACTTTGTCACTCCGGTTTGAGCCTGTCCCGCACTAGTTGCGGAATGCCGGGGGCGGCTTTTTCATAACCACAACCGATCCCGCAACGGAGTGCGGGATGACAGTGCGTTTTAATTCTCGATAAAGTATTTCACGATGCCTTCGTATTGGCCGTATTCGGTGTCGGAGGCACTTACAGTGATGCTTTGGACGTTGTGCGGGATTGTTAATCGCTGCGTGAATAATCCGTTGCCTTCGGATTTCATTCGAGTTATTTTCCCATTGTAAGATAGAATAAGGTATTTTTTATTCGAAACCTTGACCTTGAAATCGTATGAGGAATCTGCTTTCAGTGCGACGAGTGGCGAAATGATTTCAACGTCTTTTGCTGAAGATTTCAGCGGAACGGGGTATTGAATATTGTTTGAATTTTTAGCTTGTACAAAGAAGAAAGCGCAACCTCTGTAGGCGTTCCCTTCGGTGTTGTACATGACCGTGCCTAAATAAGTTCCGGCCTGCGGTGCGTTGAACGTGACAAAAAGCGTGTCCTCTTTTTGATTCTGCAAAGTCTTGTTTTGTACGGCGTATCCGCTGTTGTAATCGTAGAATAAAATTTGAATTTTAGTATCGTCTTTCTTTTGCAACTTTATTTTAAACGTGCTTTCGATGTCGTTGACGGATTTTAATGGCGTTATGAGTTTGAGTCTGTCGAAAAAGCTTGGCTCCAGTCGCGGCAACGTCTTGAATTGTTCTTCATTGATTTTGGGGCTTGCGAGCTGGAAATTGGAATCAGACGGAAAATGCGTGTATCTAAAGTAATTTCCATTGAGGAATAGCCAATCTGTAGAGTATTTCCTTTTTTGCGTTTGCGTCAGTACATCTGCTGAACTGGACCCCCAGGTGCAGTCTATGTTATACCAAAAATTGTTAATTTGCACAATATTCCATGCGTGGTTCGCGGTCAAGTCTTTATTTGGCGTTAACGGGAGTAACCCTCCTTGCGCAAATCCGGGAACTTTTTCACAGGGGATGTTCAGCATGTCGCATAATTTCTTGAAAAAGTCAGCGTACCCTTCGCATACCGTCTTTCGCGAAACTAGAATTTGTTCCCAAGTTTGAACGGGAATGAACGGGAGCTTTACTGCTTCTGTATCGTAATCGAGTAGCAACGCCGTGGCATCGTAAACCATCTTGACTTTTTCAAACGGGTCTCTTGTCGAGGATTGAATCAACCGGCAAAGCGTTTCTAGATATTTTGCGGGATTGTTGATGCGGAGTGCTTCGTTTTCTACGTTGTTTATGAAATCAACAATCCGGACATTGGGAACGTTTGTCTGGTATCGGTAAGCTTCTTTGTAGTCTTTGGAGAACGGATACTTTTCTAAAGCGTATTCTGTGGGGGAAACTGTGTTGCGTGCGGGGCGCGCAGCGTGTTTTGCACGGACCTCGGTGGGGACGGGGTCATCAAATTCAGGAATTTCGATGGGGAGCATCTTTCTTGAGGATGCTTGTTCGAAGAATACGGCCCCTGTCAAAATGAAAAAAGTGATGAAAATTCGATTTAGCATGAAAAAAATATAAGAAAATGGAATAAACGGATTAAAAAAGTTCCTTTTGGGAGGTTGTCGCAGTTGATGGAATTAATTTTTTATTATATATTATGATAGGAAAAATTTAAGGAGAATATCATGAATAGTTTTGTTAAGGCTTCTCTGATTGCTGCGATGATGACCGCTCCGCTTATGGCTGACGAATCCTTTGGTGGCGTCGGCATCACCATTTACCAGGTGAAGGACGGTGTTCATGTGGCCGAAGTCATTCCGGGCACTCCGGCTGCTGAAACCAATCTCCGTGCTGGTGACGTTATCACCGCTGTTGACGGTGTGAGCCTCAAGGGTCAGGACATTGAATTTTCTAAAGCTCAACTCCGTGGCCAGGTCAACAAGCCGCTCGAAATTTCTTACATCAGCAATGGCGAAACTTATTCCGCTGTTATCCGTCGCGCTCAGATTACCGTGAAGGACTTGGACGGCAAGGCTGTCAAGAGCTGGTACGGTGACAAGGACCGCGTGAACGTGCAGGAACTCGAAACGTTCGCCAGTGCCGCTGAAAACGACAAGCAGCTCGTCGCAGTTCTCAACTACGGCAACCTTATCAAGAAGGATGTTGCTGTGGCTTCGGCAAACGTCAATGGAATTTATGTGGAAAAGGCCAAGTCCGCTCCGAAGGTTACGAAGCAGGCCATCGTCCGCACGGGTGACGCAAGCCTCCGCCTTTTCAACCGTAAGGCTATTTCGTTCACACTTAAATCTACGGGCCGTGCAACTGTTACGATCTTGAACGCCGATGGCGAACAGGTGACAAAGCTTAGCCTCGATAACGCTATGGCTGGCGTCAACACGCTTGCTTGGGACGGCTCTCAGCTCCCGAGCGGTCGCTACGTTATTTCCATTGACCACAATGGTAGCGTGAGCGGTGCAAACGCCGTGCTGAAGTAATTGACGAGCAAGATTAATATATCTGCGCAACGTCTTTGCCGATTAATCTGAAACTTGAAGAACGCTCCTTGTCTAGGGCGTTCTTTTTTTTCTATTTTGTTGCACCGTGATTTTATCCGCAACCCATCGTTACTTGTGGGCCGTTTTTGCTTTTTTGGTTGCTGCGGTCTTTGCTCCTTGCTCTTATGGCGAGGAGATGACCCGCTTTGAACTTGAAGAGCGTGTTCAGATCGAAGAGGATACGACGGAAGTCGATTGGATGAACGACACGACGGGCGTGGATACGATTGAATACCGAGCGGTTGATTTGGTGTATGACGTAGAAACATCGACGTTCAACTTGAATAATTCTGCACAACTCAAGTACCGCACCGCGACGCTGGAATCCGACACGATTTGGATGGACCAGAAAAATCAGATTTTGGCGGCAAGCGGAAATCCCGTGCTCCGCGAAACCAAGAATCCATCGCTTTCAGGAATGCGTCTCAAGTACAATCTCAAGTCCAAAATAGGCGAGGTGTATTACGCGACAACGTTCCAGGACAACCAGCAGTTGAACGGCATGGAAGTTCGGCGTTTGCCCGATACGCGAATCCAGATTGCCCGCGGCGACTTCAGTACATGTAACGATACGACGCACCAGCACTTCTATTTTTACGGACGCCGCATGGTGGTGAAGCCGAAGGAAACGATTACGGCGCGCCCTGTGGTGCTGAACATCGCTGACGTGCCGGTGGCGGTTCTCCCGATGATTGTGGCGCCTCTCAAGAGCGGTCGCAAGTCCGGACTTTTGACTCCTAAGTTCGGTGGTGACCAGAAGCAGGGCTTTTACTTGCGCAATATCGGTTTTTACTATGCCGCGAACGATTACTGGGATGCGACTATTTCTGGTGACATAATCGAAGGTGACGAGGCGCGGTTTGAACGTTCTACATTGTCTGGCGAAGTCCGCTACAGAAAACGTTATTTGCTGGATGGCTATTTGCGATATACGAGCTACTTGCAGGAATTTGACTTTAGCCGCAGCGGCTATGACATCTCCTTCATGCATAACCAGAACTTGACTCCCGATGCAAAGCATACGTTGAGCGGTCAGGGTTCTTTTGTCAGCAGCAAGGACGTGCGTAAGCAAAATTCGCTGGAGTCGAGTACGATTTTGAACCAGCAGGCGAATGCATCTTTGGCGTATTCAGGAAAGTTCGGGAACAACAAGAGTTTGACGGTCAAGGTCTCGCAGAGCCATAACTTGACGACCGGGATGCTCGAACGCAACTTGCCGGATATCCAGTACCGCATGAGCGGAAACCTTTTCAACTTTGAATTGGAAGAGGGCGAGATTGCTGCAGAAGACGGCTCGTTCCAGTCGTTCCTTGAAAAGTTCAACTACAGTTTTACGAACCGCTTTAACTACTACATGCGTCGCGACAGGGATGAAACGCTGGACGAAGATACGACCGCGCATTACGTAGGATATTCGGGAACTTACACGTTGGATTATTCGGGCCGAATTTTTAACGTTATCAACATCACGCCGAGGGCGACGTTCTCCGGGTATTGGACGGGTACATCTTGGCGGAACCCGAATGACTCTTTGTACAAAAGAAAACGTTACATGAGCTTTAATCCGAGCGAAGGAACGTTTGGCGATGTCGCTTACAATCATAGCTACAGCTTGACCGCCGATACGAAACTTTACGGTATCTGGGTGCCTGAAATTGGACGGTTCACGGGTATTCGTCACGTGCTTTCGCCGAGCATTTCTTACACGTATGCGCCCGAAATTGATACGGTAAAGACGTTCGCTCCGCATCCGCTCTTGGGGCAATCGACGTACCAGCAAAAGCAGCAGACGATTGGGTTCAGCTTGAGCAACGACTTTGATATCAAGTACCTCAAGGTGGCTGGCCATGTCGATACGACTCGTGGCGATTCGACGAAGAAAGCGAAGATGGTCGAAGACCAGTATGGTACGCGTCGTTTGCTCACGACGAGGCATAGCTTTTCGTACAACTTTGCGGCGGACTCGCTGAATTTCTCCGATATTTCTTCGTCGTTCGGTTTCCAAATTTTGCAGGACTACATGTTTACCATCAATACGCGTCACAGCTTCTATCACAAGTACGAGTCGAATCCGAACAAGGTTCGGTTCCCGGAACTCACGTATTGGGGTTATGAGCTTTCGAAGAGTTTTCACTGGAGTGGCGAGTTTAACGGCGGGCTTCCGTCGCAGATGGAAAAGTACGAAATGCTGAAGTGGTCCTTGAGTTTGGATTACCGTTATTCGTTCAGCAGTACGCGTGTCGCTAAGAATTTGTTCAAGGATAACATCAACCATTCGACGGGAATATCGGCATCGTTCCAGCCGACCGTCAACTGGGATGTTTCGTATAGTACGCGTTACGATTACAACGAAGGCCGCTTCGTTTCGCATGAGTTTACGTTCAAGCGCGTGTTGCACTGCTGGCAGCTCGATTTCTCGTGGACGCCGACGGGACCTGCCGCTGGTTGGAGTTT
>Ga0129307_1002572_pt1 | contig 13825 bp, 17 predicted proteins | sample P1105metagenome_FD_94437 | JGI IMG/M metagenome (GOLD analysis project Ga0129307, IMG submission 94437) | Capybara group fecal microbial communities from Wisconsin, USA - P1105 metagenome | ecosystem: Host-associated > Mammals > Digestive system > Large intestine > Fecal | place: USA: Wisconsin... | reverse complement strand
TGGCAGTCCATAGTGATTGCCCTCCCTCTGTAGAAGTTGTGTGGTAACTTCATTCTACCACGGGGAGAGAAATCACTATGGATTTTTTACTCAAGTGTCCAACTTGATTTTACAATCAACCGACGGTTTTTTTCCGTGAACCGATTTCCAAAGTTTCTGATACTCTGCTTCAAATTCAGGTTTCAGTTCACGATAACAGTCCCGGCATAGCTGACCGGCTCTGATAAGGTAATCAGACCTCATCTCGATGGGCGTTTCCTTCTTCTCAGAGGTCAATCGTCCGCACAGGACACATTCATCATACTGGTGCTCCAACTCAATGGGGACGTTATTCTTCTTGTCGCAACACATTTTCAACCTTCAACTCACTTTTTTACAATTCTTCTAAATTCGGCTGCATTTCAAGATAAAGCCGGTTATCTCGGTTTCGCATTACCTTGACACGAACAGGATTCTCCAAAGCCCATTCCGGATCATGTTCCGCTTTTGTCTGCCATGCAGCGTAAAACGGAAGTGCGGTTTGAAAAATGGCTTCTTCTGCTTCTTTCCTTGCCTGAACAGCATCCTCGATATTGGTGTATGTACCAAGGTAGTAGGCTTTCTTTTGAAAGACAATTTTGGCAACATATTTCCCCTTGATGAAATAGACGCCACGATAGCCGGTGGTGTTGTTAGAAGGAAGTTTTGTGCTGCCTAACATTTCTAAAGAAGTGCCGTCAATATGATTGAGAAAACCGCACAGAGCCTTGTCATGTTCTTTCTTCTGACAGCCACAGCTTTTCACATTGGTATAGAGCAGGTCGTTGTAGCTGACATCAACCTCGTTTCCGCAGGAACAACGGCAATGCCAGAGCACGGAACCCTTTGCAGTGCGCCCATCGGTTGGGTACAGCGCCGTCAATCGGCCAAATTTCTGCCCGGTAATATCAGAGATAGGTTGTTTTTTTACGGTCTTGCAGCCACAATGGGTTTTTCGACCCATAACAAGCAAGGTTCCCAGGACCTCACAGGCATTTCCGCAACTGCATTGGCATTTCCACCAGACTCCTCTGTTTGCAGTTGCCTTTTCGGATTTCCCAATTACCGTAAGATCTCCGAAGTGTTTCCCTGTAAGATCATGGGAAACCGCTTGTGTGGCACGTTCTTTGCGAAAGCAGCCGCAACTCAATGAGCCTCCATACTTCAAAGTACGCTCCAGCACATAGCGTTCCGTCCCGCACTCACAGCGGCATAGCCATTTCTTTTCGCCTTTCTCTGTTTTTATATACTGGTCAAGCACAAGCCAGCGACCAATTTTTTGATTTCCACGGATATTTGTTTTTACTTCCAATCATCCACCCCCTCTGTACTGAGTCAAAGCCGAATCATTTATTGATAGATACACCGTCTGATGCAAGTAAGACATCCCGCAATAACAGCAACAGCTCCAACTCACTTCGGAAGGTCATCTCTTTTTTGCCTTCCTCCCAAACCAGGACCCCCTGCATACTTGAATGTTGCCGTGCAAAAATACGGAGGTGGAAATTCGCCAGCCTGCCATGCTTTGCTTTCAGTTCATCCACAGTATAATGAGGGATCTGGTGCTTCGGCTGAGTCCATGTGCGCTCTCCCTCATTTACGGGTTTCCTGCGGTGAACAGGGGCAGCAAAGCCCCTGCGAAGCTCTGTATCCGCTTGTGGCTGTCCAGCAAGCTGAGCTACAGAGTCCAGGGCAAAAAGCAGTTGATCCAAGCTGTGAAAAGCCCATGTGTTTTCAAAATAATAGGTAAAAAGCGTTCCTTCTGCCAGTTGAGCATCAAAAGAGTCCACGCAAATTTTCAGCGTGTGGGCATATTCGGGCCATTGGCCCCCATTGCGGGGAATGGCATCTTCCGCTATATATCCAGCTTTCTGCATTTCGCCCCACGCCGCTTCCTTGCTATGTTCCAAAAATATGCCCCCTTCTAAGGCAATACCGCATAATGCAAGACATGCCGAAATATGATATACTATCCACATGGATAAGCAAATGAGTCTGTCCGCTCTAAGCGATGAGCTTGCGCAGGTGCGGACGAAGAAAAAAGAATTTCTCGAGCAGATTGACCGCATCATTCCGTGGGGAGAGTGGATGGCACTCATACGTGCGTGTTATTACAAAGGAGAACGCGGCAACAAACCCTACGATCTGGAACGAATGCTCCGAATCTATATGATTCAGAATCTGTACAATCTTTCTGATATGGCGACCGTTGCCGAGGTAATTGACAGCCGCGCCTTTTCAGACTTCTGCGGCGTTGCGTCCAGCAATCAGGTGCCAGACGGAGATACGCTGGGGCGATTCCGCAATCTGCTGATAAAGAATGGACTTCAGGAAAAACTCTTCGCGCAGGTTGTCGAGCTTCTTACAAAGCGTGGACTGATTCTCAAGAAGGGTACGATTGTGGACTCAACATTCATCGAAGCTCCATCTTCCACTAAAAACAAGGATAAGAAGCGTGACCCGGAGGCGCATTCTGCCAAAAAGGGCAACACATGGCACTTCGGATACAAGGCCCATGTGGGAGTTGACCACGAAACCGGCCTCGTGCACGCACTGGAAGTTACATCCGCCAATAAACACGATGTTTGTATGATGGCAAAACTTCTGACCGGAGAGGAGCAGGTTGTCTACGGAGACAGCGGTTATCTCGGAGCCGAAAAGCGTCCTGAAGCGATCACTACAAACAAAGCCGGCAAACGCATTTGTTACAAAATCAATCGTCGTCCATCTCGGAGCAAGCACAACTCCAATCGATCCAGAGCACAGATCAAGCGCAGGGAGCGCGAGAAATCTTCCGTCCGAGCCAAAGTGGAACATGTCTTTGCTGTTGTAAAGCAGCAGCTGCATTTCCGAAAAACACGATACCGAGGTTTGCAAAAACAGACCGCAAAACTGAATATCCTGTTCGCACTTGCGAATCTGATTCTGGCTGACAGGCCCTGCCTGGCAGCTTGAATCAGTGTACACATTCGGACATTTTGGAAGGTCATCCCGATCATTTTTCATGGTCGGGATATCTTTTTGTACTCAAAAGCTCATTTGTGCGGTGTTGCCCTAAGTCTTTTACGCCTATAATTCCGATTCCAGATAAATGCCAACAACTATTGCGGAGGAAGTATATCCTCCGATTCTTCGTCCGGTAACACAGGCTCAGGCGTTTCGTCCATCCGATTACAAAACACCGTAACTCGTGTTTTGCCACCGTAAGTACAGGTGTACAGCACAAGGTCGTAACCGCTATTCTGAACCGCTTCCACTTCATCGGGAGCAAGCGTATCAATCAAAATGACTTCGTATTTGTTCTCAATCCCATCCATATCGGTAAAGGCGATGACATCTCCGCTTTCAAGCTGTGACAGCCGCCCAAAATGGTTTTTGTAATTATGAGCGGCAATTACAAGATCGTCTGTTCTGGATGAGCCGAACTGCCTACACGGAGCAATTTTCAATCTCGCATAATCCCATTCGGACATCACAGGTAATTCCAGTTCAAGTTTTGGAATTGAGAGATAACCCACATATTCGTAGCCATCAATCTCAGTTACAGGCATTTCCGGTGCAAGCGTCTCGGCTGGCTGCGTTTCTTCCAACGGCTCCGGTTTTACCGGGCGAGTTTCTTCTTTCTCTTGAATTACGGCTTGCACATCGTTGAGCAGGTTCTCGGCTTCCTGCCCGGCCTGTGCATCTTCATTCCGATTGTAAAAGAAAAGGGACAGTGCTGAGAGTATCAGCACCGCCCCTGCAATCACGAAGACAATGCCCGATTTTTTAGGCACGTTCATTCTTCCGTTTCTTTGTCATTACGATGAAGCCGTATGCAATGAGCAGAAGGCCGAGACCGCCCAGCACCGGGATAGGCCAGCTAAGCTGACCGGTTTGAATCAGAGTCGCTGTATTTGTCACGGTAACGACACCGTTTTTATAGGCATAGGAAGGCGTATAGCCGTTTGGAACGCTGGTCTCGATGATTTGCCAGTTCCCATTGCCGTCCAGATTTCGCCAGGTGTAGGACCAATTATTCCAATCACCAAGCCAAACAGACTCCACCGCAGTTTCTCCGTTATACAGCGTAACCTTTACGGAGTCTGGTCTGTCTTTCCCGTTATCATCCCATTTCTTCACAACAGTCAGATCAACAGGTTCTGCCGGTTCAGGCGGAGTTATTGGCTCCGTCTTTTCCGTGTTGGTGATAGTAGTAACATTTCCCTCTGTGGTGTAGGATGCTTCATATCCATTGGGAACATTCTTTTCCCGAACACGCCAGGTATAATCTTCATCCAGGCGATCCCATGTGTATGCCCACTGATTATTCTGGTTCAGCTCGATTTCCTCACGAACCTCGCCGTTCCGGAGAAGTTGCACGATCACGCTTTCGGGACGGTCAATGCCATCATCCACCCAAACCTTACGAACGGTGAGTTTGGTGTAATCAGGGGATGGAGGTGTCGGATCATCAAAGCCCTCAACCACAAAGACCCAATCTACTTCACCGATGCGGTTTGCATATTCATTTCCCATTTCAATGGGAACGTCCAGCTCTACATTCAGCTTGATTGTCTCGCCCTTGCGAATGGAGCCGAGATATACATTTTCCGTCAGGCCGTCCAGCTTATCGGGAGATTCCTCGTAGATCAGCGTGGAGCCATTCCAGACTTTCATGGAGAGCTGAGACAGGAAATCATACATATATTCCAGTTCAGAAGTTGCTTCCCGCCGCTCGTCAGCCTGAAGCTCAGCCAACACCTTATCGCTGATAGGATTGCCGGTCTCATCGTGGAGAACAGCCCGCATATAGACCTTGATGTAGTCGCAGTCTTTGGTGTTATTCTGGATTGTGACTTCCTCAGTTCGGACATCACCGGGCATAACGCCCTTGAAGTTGTCGAATAAGTCGGTATCCGTGTAGACACTGCCCGGTTCAAAGGCAACGATTTTGCCATCCTCAAAGGTGACGCTGGACTCCGCAGCAAAAGCTGTTACGGAGAAACTGAGCATTGTCGCCACAGCCAGCAGGAGGGACAGAATTGATTTGAAACCATGTTTTTTCATATCCGCACCTCCTTAACCTTCATAGGCAGTTACGCTGCCCTTGCTGATAGACACGCCCCAGGATTTGCCAACTGCATCAGCAGGGCCACTCTGGATGGCCTCGGCCATGACTTCGATCACCTGCTTGCCACCGTCGGCATCATCATAAGAGCCGGTCAGTGCGATACTGTCGATTAGATCTGCGGCAGGTTCAGCATTGGGAGCAACCGGCAGGGTGTAGTAGTAATAACCACCGAACTCTTTCCAGTTTTCACCGGGAGTAAAGTCCGGGATTGTTGCTATACCACCGATATGCTGACCATCATCATTCACTCGGTAAGTAACCAGCTTCACACGGATGTAGGCTTCGGTGTCGCCGGTGTTTTGGACATTCACTTCACTCTTAGTGGTTCCGTTGAAGGACTCCTTCACTTCGCAGTCCACAAAAGAGGGCTTGAAACTATTTTGAATCAGGCCGGAGTGGGTGGCCAAATAGGCCACCGTTCCGCCAACTGCCATAGTAACTATAAGCAGAAGAGAGAGGAGCAATGTCCCGGTCTTACTTCTGTTTCTGCGCCTGCGTCTGCGTGGCAGATGCTTGGCTTCATATTTTCCGTGATACATTTTTCTCCCTCCTTCCTTAGTTCTTGATACCGAAGATGTTCTTTACAACATCGCTGAATCCGTTAAGCCAGTAATTCTCGGCCTTACTATTGGAGCAAGCAATACTGCCGCTCGGAGCAGAAGCCGTCAATTCTGCGCTGCCGTTGTCACCGGCATTGTAACGCCAGCTCCATCCGGTATCTTCTTTGATCGTATAAGTACCAACGGGCAGCTCGTAGATGGTTTCGCTGGTGTTGCCGACAATGGTGACTTCGGAATACTCCTTGCCATCCTTATAGACGGTAAACACATACGGCTCATCCGATGCGCCACCGGACTTGCTGATTGTCAGCTGACAGGTCTTCACATGGAGCAGGAAAGCGGGAGAGCCGTTCGGATTCTCAATATTCCAACTGCAATTCTCGCCGCAGGAGGTGTGCTTGAACGTGGTATGTGCAAGCACATCGTTTTCTCCGATTTTCACGGAGGCGTTCACGCCAATGTCCTGCTTGGTATTCACTTTACCGTCGGTCGTAATCTTGCCAGCTTCCGGTGTATAGGACAGAGTCAGAGTTGGCTTTTCGTTCAACATCTGCACATCTGCATCATCGTGCTTCTTGGTACCATCAGAGTTGACCCAGGTTTCCTCTGTCAGATTGCCGGTGAAATCCGTGGGGACATCGCCGCCGTACCATACCTGGCTGTCCTGATAGGTCAGTTGGGGTTTGAACACATGAATGGTTCCTTCACCGGTATCCGTTGCGGACTGATCACCAGAGGGTCCTGGTGTCTTGGGAGAAACCGTGACCGTCACGGTATAGGTGATGTCCTCCTGAATGTTTTCAAAAGAGCCGTTGTTTCCTTCGGTTGTGGCTGCGATAGAAATATTCACATATTCCACCTGCCAAGGCTCCAGACCATAAGGATGATCGGGGTCATTTGCCTTGCTGAAGTCGATGTCATAACCGGCGATTGTAACCGTTGCTCCCATCTTGACAGCATCTTCCGGAACCGTCTGAGAGTAGTAAGCACCGAGGTACACATTGGCATCCGGTACATTTACGGTCGGTTCTGCCAGAGGAACATTTACATCAGGCTTGGGGAAGGTCAGAACAGGATCTGTGGCATCTTCGTTTTCGTAGACTCCGGCAGAGGTATTTGTATCAACGCCGTTGCCGCCGAAGAAGCCTTCACGGGGTTTAACGGTAATTTTGATGACCAGCTTATCGCCACGGTATGTGGTGCTCCCATTCTCAGTGACAGTTCCAACATAATTCTCGGCAAAATCAAAGCCTGTCACGTTTACCTGATTATCTGTCGTGATCGCCTCGGTGCTGTCTGTGCTGCCGATTGTCACCGTTGCACCCATAGCATCGGCATTTTTCGACCAGGTGTAGTCATCGCCGTCTTTGCCGGTGCAATGCCAGGTTTCCAACACAATATCAGAAGCGCTTGCTCCTGCCGGCAATGTAAACGCCGGGGCGATAATATCACGGATAACCGTTTCAGAACTCAGAGTGGTGGAGGAACCGCCGCTCTCAATCTGGTTGGAAATCTGCTGGAAGATGTTGTTCAGAGTATCGGCATCCGCAGCAGAAAGGTAATAGCTTGGGTTCTGGACGGTGCCATTGTTGGAGGACAGGTTCTGCATAAACCAGTTGGCTTTTTCCGTTTCAGAACCATCCGAGTTTCCTGCGGTTGATGCGTCTGCACCAGAAAAAATACCAACAGAATACACAGTTGTGCCAGCATCTTTTGCGATCTGAGCCTGAGCAATAGCATCACTTGCAACATTAGATTCATATCCGCTCCAACCAGGAGCGCCGTCAGTAAAGACAACGATAACACGATTTCGCTCCTGACCCTCCGGTACTGGATTCTCATCCAAAATACCATTTGCCATTTCAACGCCGAGATCAGTATAGGTAGCACCGTTTGCATCAAGGGCACCTATAGATGCAGCAACATTGCTCTGACCGGCAGAGGTATTCATGCTTTGTAGGGCAGAACCATATACACTTTGTGCTGAACTCCCATATCCGTATTGACCACTACCAATAAATACCTCTGTATTGGTATATGCAGGATCGCTTTCATAACCTTCAGACCCATAAGCAAAACCGACCACTGCAATTCTATGGTTTACATCATCAGCAGTACCAAGTACCCCATCGCTACCAGCGGCTTTTTCGGCAACGCTGTTTGTAAAAGTTGTAACCGCAGTTTTCAGTGCTTCAAGTCGGCTTGTGCTGACTGTTCCGTATTGATAATATGTTTCATCGGGAATGGCATCTTCGCCAAGTGAAATTTCGATGACAACACGATCCTGGCCAGCCAACTGATAATAGTAGGTGTATTCATAAACTTGCCCAGCACTATAAATTGGTCCATAATCTCCAAAGCTCGGGACACTATTTTGACCACTGCTTTGAGCAATCTGTTGTCCATTTGCAGAATACGTATAGCTGTAACCGCTTAACCAACCGCCTGATCTTTGAACCGTCACTTGATGATAATTCCCGTCCGAATCTTTGATGTATAGGTTGGTGCGGTTTTGATAATAAGTACCATTGGACGTATTGGTATTGAACGGCTCATATCCATCGACAGTCGTTCGATCTACCTGTATCTCAACATATCCGCCATCGAGAGGATAGTACAAGTTTTCATTTCCACCATTGAATCGTCTTTGACGAAGGTAGCTGTTACTTCTGTTTACATACGCCGAATAAGCTTCTTGTGAAGACATTGCGGAATCCATCGAACCGGACTGATCCAGCACCAGAACGATATCCGTTGGGATGTCCTTCTTTGTTTCGCTAATGATTTTGCTGCCGGTGGCATAAGCCTCCAGCGTGATGGTATAGGTTCCATCATCATTTGCTTCGGCTGTCTTATTTATAACCATACCCTTGTTTTCCTGCGCAGTATCAGCCTGGACAGACTGAGCCAGCGTACCGGGGATCGCAAGGGTCGCCAGAAGCGACAAGGAAAGAAGCAGCGATACTGCTTTTGTTTTTTTCATGTTTTGCCTCCTTCCTTTTACCCTTCAACAGGAGCGCCAAAGGGCGCAACATTATCAAAATTCACCGCAGGATAAATAATCTCGCTGATGACAGACTCGTTCTCGCAATCCTCCAGAAGCACAGGAGGCAGCGGCTCAGATTCGAGAGCGGCTATCTTTGCCTCGATTTCTGCATTTTCCTCATCCGTCAGAGCCAACAGTTCTTCTTCCGGTGTGGCGTCCACAATGGCAAACAGCTCGTCAAGAGTTTCGCAGGCCATGAGCTGCTCAAACAGGCTCAACTCATGGCAAGAACAGTCGCAGCCTTCTCCGGTGCAGCCTTCCACGCAGGTGTCAATATGTGCAGACTCCTCCGCTGGAACAGGCTCAGCAGGAGCAATATAGAGAGGACAGCCTTCCGTATGCGTTTCACTCTCAGTTCCACAGGTACATTCCGGTTCAGGGGTTTCCGTGTTTTCCTCACCGTCATTCACAGGAGCCGAATCAGCATCCTCGGATTGATTGGCATCAGGGATCGGAGATCCTTCTTCGTCAGTCGGGATTTCATCTTCGCCGGTTGCGGAGGAGCTTTCGCCATCAGACTGAACGCTCTCATCCACTACAAGAGTTCCTTCGCTATTATTGGCATCCTCAAGAGGTGTTTCATTATTATGTTCATTCGCATCGTCTGTACCGACAGAAAATTCAGTGCCGCTGCTTTCCGCATCTGCAGAAACAGCAAGCGTACCCGGCAAGGCCAAACCGAGCACTAAGGTAAGGCTCAACAGCAAGCCAATTACTTTCTTGTTTTTCATCTCGTTACCTCCTTACGCTTCCGGCCAGCCCTTGGCATCCATCACGCTATCGCCATTATTGGCAACCTGGACAGCATAGGCGGTCACATCCACTTTGGCGGTGCTGTTCTGATAAATATTACCCATAGCGGTATCGAAGTTTACCGAGGCAAACAGCGGCTCAGTCACAGCACCGGGTTCCAAGGCGGTTTTATAGTAATAGTAACCGTCCTCGCCCAGCATCCAATATGTCTCGTCAAAGTCAATTTTCATCAGACCGGAATCTGTTTCGCCCTCCACACCTTCAGACAGAACAAATTCCTTTTCTACTTTGACTCGGATATAGGCATCATTGGCACCGGTATTCTTGACCTCCACGATCTTGGTCACTTCCGTTCCGGGCATGACGCCACTGACCCCATCTTCGGGGAAAGGAGTTGTCTTTTCAGCATCGGCCCACTCCTGAAGCTCGATGTCGATCTCGCCCGACGTGATAACATTGTGGGCGGTATCCTCGGCCGTGAAATATGCCAGCGTTCCATAGGCCATCATGGACAGGCAGATTACGGTCACGGCGACTGCAAGCAGTTTTCGTTTCATTCGGCTCACCTCTGTTTGGATTGATTATCAGTTTTATGTCCCGCTTTTCACAGGGCATACAAGGGTATCCAGGGCGTGCCTGGGTATCCTTGTATACCCTGCGCCCCGAAGGGCGCAGGGTAAGAGTGATAGGAAATATTGATTACTCCTGCCAGTTGGTGACATTGGTGCCCTCGAAAGGATCGAAGTTAGCACCGAAGGCAGCCTCAACGGCGGCATCAGCATTATCGAAGCCAGCAGCCTGAACAGCAACAGCCATAACAGGGCACTCCACATCGCCAGCCAGGATGGAGATGTCAGCCTGCGGGTCGCGGGTATCAACATAGTTGCCATCAACCATGTCAACATGGGAATCCAGGTAGACACCGGAGATGAACTGCTCAGTGGTTGCACCAGCAGCCAGAATCTTGGTGTAGTCAGCATAGTAAACATTGTACTTAACGCCGTCGATCTCAGTCTCGTAGTACTTCCAGGTGCCGCTTTCGTTCTTCCAGTTCCACTCGTTGCCGAAGGTAGAAACGCCATTGTTGTTGCCAAAGTTGAAGTGCAGAACATTCAGACCAGCGTTAAAGGTGTCGTAGCCATCGTCCAGAGCGGAGGGGATAGCGAAGTAAGCACGGACATAAGCATCGGACTTACCCTTGTTCTCGATGGTAGCAATCTTGTCGATATAGTTCTCAGCAACGGGCTGGCCGTACTGATCCTTCTCGCCCTGAGCAGATCCAACGATAGGCATCAGAACCTGATTCTGCTCAAAGGGTTCCAGACCATTTGCACCAACCTGCTGCTCGATCAGGTCAATCTTCACGCCGCCAGCGGTGAATGTATTGGTCTCAGTGTCGGTATCGGTGAAGTAAGCCAGAGTACCGCCGATGATTGCGGTTGCCGCAAGAGCAACAACCAGACACATAGCTAAAAGTTTTTTCTTCATGGGGTCTTTACTCCATTATTAAGTATTTTTTGATGTATAGTCGTGCTGTCTTTTGCAGCGGACTATTGTTGGGATGTTTCGCATGGATTAAGTACCGGAGGAGATGTTGGTCCATGCGGTGTTGACGTCGAAGCTCTCGGTCGCAGTCTTATTGAACTGAGAAGCATAAGCCGTCACGGTCAGGGTCGGTTCCGAAGCCGTGCCGTTTTTCAGTTCGTTCATCATTTCCTTGGTCACAGTACCCTGTACCACAACCTGGTCATTTTTCAGAACGCTGTAAGCAGTACCCATATCAGCCGTGTCAACGATTCGATAGTACACGTTGTCAACGCCATCCAGGGAAGTCCAACCGTCAGCAATCTCGTAGGTCAGGAAGGAATTGAAATTTGCAGATTCTTCCAGCTTAACAAACAGATAGCACTTTTCGCTGCCTGTCTCGACGGTAACCTTGGGATCTTTGCTGATGGTATAGCCGGGAACCATCTTGTAAGAGTTTGCATTGTTCTCCGCACCGGTCTCAGTCAAAGTAATTTCAATGTCGCTGTCGGTGAATGTGTTGACAATCCCAGGAGTCTCATCCGTCAGCCAAGCCATAGTACCGCCGATGACACCGCCAAGAACTAAAGCCAGAGCCAAAAACAACGCTAAGGTTTTCTTCTTCATGTCGTTTTCCTCCTTTCCACGAGATTTGCTTGAGCAACACCCAATCACACGATTATAGGTGCAGCTCTATATAATCGGCACAGCCGGTTATATCAGATTACTTGCCAAGGCCGGTAGTCCAGGCATCAGAAGCAGTAGTGAAACCGTCCGCCTGAACAGCGTAAGCGATAATCTTAACAGTCTTGCTGTTATAAGATTCCAGAGTGGTTCCGGTCACGCTGCCGTCAACCGTGAAGCCCTGGAAAACAGGATAGTCAACTGCGGCATCGCCAGTGTTGGCAGGAACGGACTTGTAATAAACGCCGGTAACACCATCCAGGGCAGTCCAGCCGTTGTCAGTAATCTGAGTGGCGATGCTCTTGTAATCGTTAGCCTTGGATTCGATGTCAGCAATCTCGTTGGTCACTTCGATGAACAGCCAGGATGCTTCACTCTTAGGCTGGAAGTGAACGATGGGGTCTTTGTCATACACATGACCGGGCATCAGCTTGTAGCTGTTTGCTTTGACACGATCACCGGCAATCTCTTTACCGTCAGTACCCACGGGAGCCTCGTCCATAGTTATGGCAACGGAGCCAACAGTAAATGTGTTGGTAACCTCATCGGTAGAGGTCAGGTACGCCATGGTGCCGAAGATCGTTGCGGTCACAAGCAGCACCGCAGCCATCATCAGACCAAGGGCTTTGGTTTTGGTCTTCATGATTTTGTCCTCCTTGATTGGATTGATTTATATTGGGAGCCTTGCGGCTTTGCCCACGAAATAAAGTTGCCTGCGATTCAGTCAGCCATAGCTGGCAGATCACTCGTTCTGTTCCAGACGTTTTCCTTTTTTCTTTGTTCCCTCTTTTTCGTCCTTGCTGAACAAATCCGGGAGGAATATCAAGAGCAACAGAACCGCTCCTGCGGAAATTGCAACGTACATTCCCGGAGGATTCTGGATATAATTAGCGACATAGCCCAGCTTCGGAATGGTAAATACGGGTGTGCCGATCACGTTCTTATAGTGAACAAGACTGCCATCTTCGGCGGCGTTGGCATCGCCCTTAGTTTTGAATCTCAAAACAGAGGAATCCGTTTCATCGGGTACGACCTCTACAATGCGATGGGTGGCTACGGTATCCTCATCCAGCATAAAGGTGATAACATCCCCGGCCTCAAGTTCGGTATAATCCACGTCTTTCACATAAATCAAAGAACCTACATGATAAGTCGGCTCCATTGAACCGGACAGCACGGTGAATACCTGAAAGCCGATCAGACGAACACCAACCAGAGCAATCGCCAGAAGCACGGCAAGAGCCACAATGATGCTGGTGACAATATTCCAAATATTTTTTACTGCTTTTCCCATATCGTTCACTCCCTGGGGTTTCATTTCATAAATAATTACTCGACAGAATCTTCTTGCCGGTGAGTTCTTTCATAGCAGGCGTAGATAGCAGTATATACATTGCGAAAAACTCGCTCTGCCGTTTCTTCCGTGTTGGGAAGCTCGCCGTTCGCAACCTGCATTGCAAATCCGTAAACGGAATTGAAAATCATATACAGTAAACTCTCAGCTTCGTCTCTGTCCTGAAAAGTTGGATAAAGCAAATCGCTCAGCTTATCCAACCATTTTTTATGATTGTCCATTGCATACTTTCTAAAGCCGGGGGAATTATAGTAGTACACAAGGAATTTGCAGCATACTTTCTAAAGCCGGGGGAATTATAGTAGTACACAAGGAATTTGCAGATGTCCGTGTTCTCGGTCAAATACTTCCACGCTGCTTGAATGACATGGGCACTGCGTTCTTCCAAAGGCTTTTCATCAATAAACCGATTCTCACCGTCTATCGCATTTACAAGAATGTTCATCAGTTTTTCGTTTTCGTTGATGTATGCCTGCGACAGCAGATGGTCTTGTCATTGAAATAACGGTAGATAAAGGCATCCTGAAAACCTGCCTCCTTGCCGATCAGACGGGTGCTGGCATTTTCAATGCCGACCTGTGCGACAACAGTTACTGTACTTTTCAATAACACCGCTTTCTTATCAATATCGCCATATACTCTGCCCAATTCACACGCCTCCAACGCCATTCCTTACGTTCATAATTGCAAACGCTACTTTTTGTGTAAAATTTTTTCAGAGAGGAACTCTCTGAAAATTACTGCGAGATGCAAACATTCCTCAAAAGGTAGAC
>Ga0129307_1002571_pt1 | contig 13842 bp, 16 predicted proteins | sample P1105metagenome_FD_94437 | JGI IMG/M metagenome (GOLD analysis project Ga0129307, IMG submission 94437) | Capybara group fecal microbial communities from Wisconsin, USA - P1105 metagenome | ecosystem: Host-associated > Mammals > Digestive system > Large intestine > Fecal | place: USA: Wisconsin... | reverse complement strand
TCTTAAGTGTCTTTCCTAGTGACTTGATATCGAAGCATATGATTCTGTTATTCAGGTCAACATTTGTTCTGTGATTAAAAAGGTTATTGGAACCTTCTACATACAGATACATACACTGAGCTATATGCTGTGATACCGCATCTTCCTTATGTGAAAGAAGCTCATCATAAAGGTCCTGAAGTATAGGCATATTTTCCGGTGTAGGATTCTGGAAATACTTTGTATATATTCTTGATACTGCAAAGTCGATTGCCGACTTCTCCTCCGGCTTAAGACCGCTCTTACCACCTACTACCAATTCCATAAATGAAAGAATGAAGTCTGCCTTCAGTGATACCGGATCATCGTCATCAGAATAGTTCAAGTTTATATCCAAAGGATTGATATACTGCTTCGATGACTGCCCTATCTTAATGATCTGTCCACCAAGATAGTTAACCAGAGGATAATACTCTGCTTCCGGATCACAGATGAGGATATCATCCATAGTTACAAGGAATGTATTAAGTATTTCTCTCTTTGTGGCAAATGATTTACCACTACCCGGAGTACCTAAGATAAGCCCATTCGGATTCTTAAGCAGTTTCCTGTCAGCCATTATCATTCCGTTACTGAGTGAGTTGAGTCCCATATAAAGGCTCTCCTTGGAATCCATGAAAAGCTCCTGTGTTGTAAATGGAACAAATACTGCAGTTGAGCTTGTAGTAAGAAATCTGTTCTGTTTTATGAAGTTCTTTCCTATCGGGAGTGATGAACAGAGTCCCTGCTCCTGCTGATGATCCAGCTTCCTCAGAACACAGTTTGCTGACTGTATGTTATTGGAAAGCGTGAATCTGAAGTCCTTCAGTTTCTGAAGATTCTCATTAAATGATGTAATAATAAATGTCACTTTAAATAGTCGCTCATTCCTGGACTGCATTTCCTTAAGCAGGTTATGAGCTTCCTCGGAATAAGTCTCTATATCCGGCGGGATTATATCCATGTCATAACCGGAACGGATTGCCTTCTTCTGCTCTTCAATCTTCATCTTATTAATATCCGAAAGCTTACCCTTGATGTACTTCATCGCCTCCGTCTGATTCATTGCATCTATATGCATTGTGACCGAAAGAGCATCCTCCATGTTAAGAATATCCGCCAGCATTTCATCTGAAAGCTCCGGAGCAGATATGATAAGATAGTTCGTTGTTGCAAACATATCTCCGATCTTATAATAGTCCTTCGCCCTAAAATCAAAAGATGTCGGTGCTATGAAATTCTTCGGCGTAAGTCCACTCTCCGATATATCCCTGAAGGAATGAAGTGCGAACTTTTCAAGGCTGTCCTGATTCATGTAGTCATGCATTATCTTAAGTCTTTCGATACCATTTACGGGAAGCGCCCTACATCCCATTATCTTAAACTTATTCATAATGTCCGACTCAATCTTTGCAAGCCTTGATACCGCCTGCCTTCTGTCTCTGGCTTCAACGCCAAATACTATATACTTTGATTTGACTATTCCATTATTACCTTTCTCAAGCTGATTTCTGAGATAATCCGCATACTCTTTACGGACAACATTAAACTCATCATCCTGATCCGGGATTGAAATAACCTTTTTATACTCTTCCATATCAACTTTCTGATTTATGAAGCAGAACTGGAAATGTATCGTTTCATCAAAATAATTGAGGAACTGACAATACTCTCCGAAGATATGCTGCTTCTCATCATTCTGCGCGAGCTGATAATTGATATCAAAGAACTGTACCATTCTCGTGAAATACTTACCCTTAACACGGCACAGTCCGTCTGAATAAATCTGCTCAAACGGAAGTGTATCAAGAGTATTCTTAGGCACCTTCGCCTTATCAATCTTTTCTATCATCCAGGTAAAGAATCTTGTAAGGGGATCCTTCGCAGGTTCTCCATGGTATGTTGTCTGATACGACGGATTCTTAGCACCTTGGGGAAGATTTTTATTTGCGGGAGTGTTTCGGGATTGCTGTGTAACTGGTTTTACCATTTTTCCTTATTACCCCCTTCTTATTCAGTTTTGCAAGTCGCTCCCTCTCCTTATCTCTCTTCATAGATTCATCATAGTATTCATATATATTTTCAACTTCTGATAGACGAATCTGAGGATAGGCGAAGCGATGTCTTATGAAGTTAAGCAGGAATTCCTCTAGCGGAAGCCCGTCCTTTTCTACTATTCCGAAAAGAAAAAACGGCGCCATTATCGCAATCAGCGAATAGAACGCCGGAGTTGTTCCTGCTATACTTCTTATAATAAAATATCCTGGGAATCCAGCCAGAATACCAAGTCCGAAGCATACACACTGCCTCTTGGTGAAGTTACCGATGAACTTGGTCTTAATGTTGGTCAGATCCTTTGGAACATCTACATAAGCCATTATATTTTCCTTTCTCCATATTCTTTTTTTCAGAACCAACTTCTGGACATTATGTCCAGAAGTCAGCAGACAGCATACAAAGATTTAACTCTGAATTGCGAATATCTGCTTTGTGATTCCTTCACATTTGAACATGGTATATACAAGCAGTATTGAAATACCTACTGTACTCCAACATGCCTTAGTCAGTAATTTAATTGCTGTCACTCCGTTATCCGGATCAACCGCTATAGTTGTCGGATCAAAAACATGAGCTACGAGCACACCATAGATAGCCACACATATCATCATCAAAACTGCCTGCATCGCAAGTGCAAAGAGATTCTTAAGATATCCCTGCCCTATAGATGACAGGTGGCCGTTCGTTATCGTGGCTAAAGGTAATGGTGCCACAGCACAATGCAAATATATGGAAATCATTCGGGAATAAAGAATAATCGTGATGAGTATTCCCATGAACTTTATAATTAAGTCTATAAACCATGTTGAAACAGTCAGACTGATAAGTCCTGATACATCACCACTTTCTGCATCTTCATCCATGTCTCCATAGTTTTCCGTTAGGAATGTCAGTAATGTCGAGCTCTGCGTATTCTCCGTTGTTATCGTGTTCAGGGTGGTTGTCGTTTTATTGACCATATTTGCACCCAGACCGAAGAAACAATTACAGATGGTGAGGGAATTCGATATGAACCACGCAGCCACTATCGTCTTTATCAGCCATTTCATAAGAACTGATACAAAGTCCACATCAGCCAGATTATTCGGCTGTATCAGCATAGATATCAGTTCCCACAGAACAACAAATGTAAAGACTGTTCCCGCCACAGGAAGCGCTACATTTTCTGCTATCTTCTCTATAAGAGTCCATATCGTTCCACCCTGCCATGAGTCCGGTGAAGTCGCCAGCTCTGTACTAATTGTGCCTACCTTCTCATTAAGATCAGTAAGCATGTTATCGAGATTTGCATAAGCAAGCTCGTAGAAAATGTCTCTGAATCCATTCATCAGCTTCTGTACCGCACTATCAAACAGTCCCAGAAGCACTGGTGTGAATTGAAACATTTTTCATCTCCTTAATGTCAAAGGCAGCCACTTATACCGAGTGACTGCCATACTGTTATATGTTACAATATACTTGTGGTTTTACTTGCGAGGTTTGACCACTGGAAGGCATATCTTTTATGATTTTTCATATATGGATATGCCTTTTATAATGTTGATGGAATAAGATCTGAAAGCTTTGGAACAAGCAGAGCGCCTATCAGCATAACACCAGCGCCGGCCATAAATTGCTTCATTCCCTGGCTCTTAGCGCCGGGGTTATCATTGCCATATCCTTCAAGAAGGTTAACAACACCGAGAACCGCAAGACCGCCACCAACTGCGATAATAACAACCTTGAGTGCCTTAACACCACTCTGAAGGAAGGTTGTATAGTCCAGAAGGGCAACTGCCTGTCTTCCAAGTCTGCTGTTCTTCACATAGTCCGGGCAGGTGTCTGGGTTAAGATATACGCCAAGATTAAGTGACGCTATAAACGAAAGCACCTTTGTGGCAAGTGCTGCCTTTGCTGTTGAAAGAAGAGCCACGCTCTTCGCAAAAACTGTAGTTATCATTTGTTTTCTTTCTCCTTATAAAATAGTTATTGCAATAAAAAAACAGAGCTATTCTTCACTCTGTTCACCTTCGCTTTCATCTCCGTAATTCTCATTTGCAGCATCAATAGCTACGTTGAGCAGATCATCAGGAAATGTGATACCTTCCATATCAAGTTCACGGTACTCCGTGTCTTTTGGAATCTCAGGCATTCCATAACCTGCTACGTATTCTTCTATATCAAATGCGTTTTTAGGATCCGAATCTGAAAGCTCCTTATACATCTCGTGCCTGGTAATATCTACCTTATCTGAAAAGAAAGGACGTACACCACGCACCTGTAAGATACATTTGCCACCATCCATGAGAGCCAGGCGGTCTTGGCTCATAAGTTCCCGTCCGAGTTTTTGATAATTCAGACCATAGGACGGATTGTTACCTCTTGTATCCGAGGTATTGTAAGTGTCTATTGTTTCCTTGCCCAGCACATCAGCCAGGTCCTTTAATGTGGATTTCTCCTTGCCACCGAGGAATAAAAAAGTATCTGCATTTCCTTCTATTGTTTCCGCATTATCCTTATAGATTGCTTTAAGCTGTGCCTTTGACTGAAGTATTATTGAAGCTGATATCTCCCTGCTTCGTATGGTTGCAATAAGCTTTTCAAACTTAGGAATCTGCCCGATGTTCGCGAACTCATCAAGAATACAGCGAACGTGTACCGGGAGTTTGCCGTGATACTTATCATCTGCAATAGTACAGAGCAGATTGAATAGCTGCGTATACATCAGCGATACAAGGAAATTAAGTGAATCATCCGTATCAGAAATGATTACAAACAGCGCAGTCTTATGAATACCTATATCTTCTAGGTCAAGTTCATCGTAAGCAGTAATCTCACGAATCTCCTGGATATCAAAGGGCGCAAGTCTGGCTCCACAGCTGATAAGGATTGATTTAGCAGTCTTGCCAGCCGCCAGTTTATACTTTTTATACTGGCGCAGTGCAAAGGAATTTGGATCCGCTTCAACGCCATCCTCCTTGTTGCCTTTTTCTACATCCTCAAACATAAGATCAATGGCATTTTTGAAATTCTCATCTTCCTCTCTGGTCTCAGATGCATCAATCATGGCAAGCAGCGATACAAAGTTTTTCTCGCTCTCTTCACAGTACGTTACTATGTAAGCAACAAGTGCGGTAAAAAGCAGCCGTTCCGCTTTCACCCAGAAGTCTTCCCCTGACTGAGCACCTTCGCCCTTAGTATTTAAGATAAGTGTATTAACAAATTTCAGTATATCCTGCTCCGTTTTGATATAAACAAAAGGATTGTAATGAAGCGACTTTGAAAAGTTTATCGTATTAAAAACCTTTATCTTATATGGAATACGAAGCGGACTTCCCTTATTCGATAATACTCTGCCGATTTTATCTCTCGGATATCCTTCCAGCTTCTTACGCTGGTACGGTGTCAGATCTTTGTCAAACACGAAATAGCCCCTGCTTAACATGGTTCCGACTTCCTCAAGGATTGTGCCTTTCGGATCTGTGACTACGTATGAGCTGTGCATCTGCATTATGCTTGGTTTAACAAATCCACGCGTCTTTCCGGCACCTGAACCACCGACTATCAGAATGTTCTTATTACGATCATACCTTGGATGCGATGGTCTTGTCATCCGGAGCCATTCTGTTGCGGTAAGAGGAATATTGTTCCATTGGTTCGGATCCGAATAAGGTTCAAAATCCTTCTCCGTACCCCACTTGGCAGAACCATACTCCTCGCCCTTCCTGAACTGCTTTGCATTTTTCTTCCTTGATTTCATATACAGGTTGAATAATACTCCTGCTGCTATTCCTCCAAATAAAGGAATCAGCCTTAAACTCGGAAATGTATATGGCTTTACATGAAAAATAAGTGAGAATGCTTCCACACATTTATCCAACGCATCTGTCTTTGAACTGGCACATACTGCCTGCAGATACTTATCTGTAAAATAAAACAGAATTGTAAAAGGTATCAGATCCATAGCGACCTTGTTTTTGTTAATCTTCCCATTCTTCATATATGGCTTAAGTGCTTTCCCTGGAAGTGTCTTCAGGTCACTCAGAATACTTGTGACAATCTTATTCTTTGCCATAGGCGTTACCTCGCCTTATTCCTTGATTTCTGTTTTACCTTTTCTCGCTGTCTCTGCTTGTCTCTCTTAGCCACCTGTTCCTTCTTGCCTGCTATTTTTTCCTTCAGTGACTTCTTAGATTTAGGATTATGCTCTTTTGCTTTTTCCCTGGCTTTTTCTTTAATATCCTCTCCGGAAATAATTTCTTCCTTATTGAGGACTTTACCTGCGCTGTCTTTAATCTCAATACTGACTGCATCGTTGCCTGCTTCTCCAAGTTTATCATAATCTATATCAGAATCCTTGACAAACTCCTGTGAGAATATAGGTTCATCAGCTTCATTTACCAGTACAATTTCTTTGGTCATCGCTCTTTGTTCCTCTAATAGCTTTTCCGACGCCATCTTCAAAATTGCGGTAAGCTGATCCACATTTCTCACTTCGCAGAATGCAACATACTTACGTGTACCGTCAGCTCTTGGTGTCTCCTTCATATCAACAGGAATATGGCTCTTCTTACATACATCTTTTATGATATCAGCAGCCTTCTCATCTGATACATCCAGATGAGCGACATCCTTGCCGTCTCTGTTAAAAGATTTGAGAGAGCCATGTGTTTCCTTATAATTATCCGTGACAAATCCAACAACCTTTTTTAGTACATTATCCTTCTGTTCGGTTGTCATAGGTTTATTCTGTTCTGATTTTCTACAGGCATCTGCAATCGCCTGGATTAAATCGACAGTAACAGCGACAATAGCCTTTCCGGTCTGAAATGATTCATTAGTTAATTCATCTACCATGGGCTACTCCTCATTTGTTACATACTCAAATGTTATGTATTCATTACCACTTGATGCTGATCTGGCTTTTGAAATAATAATCTGCACCTTGCCAGACCTAAGTTCAGCATATGCTGCCTCATCAGCCAGAAACTCATCGCACATTTCCGTAAGAACCTTGCCAGTGAAGTAAAAGCATCCCGGGAACTCCCTGAAGAGCATAACGCCACATCTTCCGTTGCGAGCCATGATTGTATCTACATCTGTTACTGTGAGAATCTTGTTCTCGACATCAGAAGTGCGAAGCTGTCTCATACCGTCAGATATAAGCGCACTGGCAGACTTCTTCTTTGAACGAATATCTGCATAACTCATCTCTACTGTCCTCCTTCCTCATAAAGTATATATTTTGTAAACACCTTATGGTGTAATACACTCATTCAACTTCTGGACATTATGTCCAGAGTTTTATCTTCATCATCATCTTTATTATCATAAGATTCATTATTACTATTCATATCCGGACTCTTCCAGAGAGCTATCAGTAAGATATCCAGCCCCAGGAGTAAAATGATTATCTTTACAACCAGAGGCAGATTCAGAATATAATCCATGTTCCACATAAGTTTCTCCTCTCCACGAAAAAAGAGCGCTACAAGTATTTTCATACTCATAACGCCCTGTCGCTGTATTTTTTTTATTTATTTCTCTTCACTATAATTCTTATTAAGAGTCCTGTCATAATAACTATTAATATCACTGAAGCGATGACATTTATTTGTCTCCCATCATTCATTGCTGAAAATGGAACCCCCAACGAAAACTTCCATAACAAATTAAGTATCAGTAGTATTATAGTGGCAACTATGCCAATTATCGAATAGAAAACTTTTCTTTCCTTCATTTTATTATTCTCCAATCACTTTAACCTCAGCTTCTTTATTTTCAGCTTTCTTATTCTTGCCTATTGCAAATACTGCACCTGCTACGCTGCATCCGCATCCTGAAACAACCAGTGCCACTATGATACTTCTAAATGTCCAATCACTCATAAGCGGTGTGATAATCATAAGCTCCCAGATAATTCCTACTGCAAATCCTGCAATCATTCCCTTAACAACTTCCATCTTGTTAAATATCTTTGTATTCTCCATTTTATTAACCTCATCTTTCATTTATATTCTGCGATTTGTTCGCGTCTCTTTATTTGATGATTGGATAATACTACAACCCTTATCCCTATATAGTGAATCTGTTGTGAATGGATATAAAGTTACTGTGAATGGTATAAATCAGTCCGGATCCTTTACATTGTCACCGTTATATACATTCCATATTCCTTTTATGAAATCACTCATATAAGTTCCTATCTTCCTATCCTCTGACGCACAACTTATAATGTGTCTCTGAGTCCTTTTAACTCCACCAACTGTAGTTTCAGAACATTCGACGGTATAAAAATCATAACAGTCTGTCATCCATATTTCCGTTCCGATAATACACCTGAAATATCCATTATCAATAAACCTGTCAAGATCATAATCTATCATTACCGCTTTATAATTAAACAATGGCTTGATGCCTATATCTATTATGGATTCGTCCGGATTCAGAATCTCATAGTCATATACAAGTTTATATTTATCATCAGTGATTGCCATAACTGCATCTATTATATTTTCTGCCTCTTTATATCTGACATAATCATAAGTTACATCAATTGGATACTCCAAGGATTCCTCCCGATAATCCATGTCATCAAGAGAACAACCTACTTCTTCATCATCAAAGCAATCAAAAGCTCTTAGTAATCTTGTAAAAACAACCTCCTTGTTCATCTCATCTTCATTACTGTACATTAACTCTCTCCCTCTGATATTTTTTTATTTTACTGATAATCAGTTCCTTTTCTTTTTTGCTATATTCATAAAGACCATTCCTGCACAGAACCATCTTTATATACAGCTGCTGTGTAGCATTTAACTGTGCCAGGATAGAAATATAATTCTTCTTATGTCCATAAAGCCTGTAGAACATGCATATTTCTTCATCTGACATTCTCTTCAATACAATCATCTCCTATAGCACATTTATTCTTTCACCTCTCCATGATTCAGGGAGGCGGAGTCATGACTTCCGTCTCCCCCAAAAACGAAAGGAGATAATTCCGGGGTAACGAAAGATAATTACCCCTTATGAGCAAATCTGGCGTTTTATACCACATCTGAAGAATCCAGATGGAACACCCTTATATCATCAATGTCGCGTTCGACATCAATATCTGTATCTATATGAAGGAGTCCGAATAATGCATGAAGCGAATCTGTTATTCCCTCGTAGGAATCATCAAGTCTTGATATACAGAAACAATCCTCATAATTCTCTTCCGAACTCTCTAATATTCTTATCATTTTAATCCGTGTTCTGAGACACAGATCATTCATAACCTTATTGTTTCTTCTATGCTGCTTCAGATAATAATGCTGTTCTGAGAATTCAACAGCCGCCCTGTACTTTGGAAGAAAAAACTGAAATGGAATACCTATCAGACTATCATCATCCTTTGTAAAACACAGCCCCACCTTTGCCGCATAATATTCAAATGCCTTTGAAGGAAGTCGGAAGCGTCTGGATAATCCCTTTTTTCTTTTATAGGCAAGTTCTTTGTAGTAGTCTGAAGCACGTTTTCTACAGGCAGGACAAACAGCACCTTTTATCATGAATCCAACGCTTGCTCTGAAGTCCTCTCCACACTCTCTACATTTCCACCAGTACATTCTTCGGGGATTTCCTGATGAATCCTTAAGTGGTTCATCATTTCTCTCTGACCATAATCCATACAGCTCTCCATTTTCCTTGAAGAGCCTGAATAATGTTCTATTAATCCTATTATTCTTTGCACACCTGGGACACCCATGCCCCTCGGTACGGTCTGCAATTCTCGCTTTCCATTTATGTCCATTTGCACACTCCCATATGATTTCTTTATTGCATCTGGAGGCAACCTGATCAGGCATAAGAGGATAATTCTCTTCGGACCATTCTTCTGTCAGTTCCGGATGTATTGTTGCTAAGTCATTGAATCCAACCAGAACCTTGTTGCCCGAACAATAGGGACAACCAGCACCATATACTCTGTTCTTAACAACTGCCTCCCATTCATGTCCGCAGCTGCCCTTCCACCAGACCTTTTTATGGGATCCTGATGTAACATCCATCGGAGATACTATATTTTTATCAGACCATTCCCGAACAAGTTCCGGACACTCTACTGCAAATATTCTTTTCATAAATCATAAACCTCTCTCAAACTTCTGGACATTATGTCCAGAGGTTTTTATTTACGCGGCTTAAGCCTGTCCTCGTGCACTTCCATATACATATTCCCATTGAAAGTACTTACCGCATTAAACAATACTGCGAGCATATAATTCTTCATGTTAGTAACTCCGATTATATGTTTCTCTATCTGCACTAATGCATACTCCATTATATCCCGGTCATACTTCTCAAATGTTGACTGAACTAATTCCAAAGGCATTACATCCTTATTGACGATTACCCTTCCCGGAAATGTGCTGGCTTCAACCATAAGATTAATGGCATCGTCTAATAGTCCTTTATCAATTCCCGGTTTTTTAGATAAATAATCATAATCAACGCTATTCCTATACATGATCTGGGTGCAGGCCATTTCATCCATCAATCGCTTATCTACATGCTTTGCTTCGCTTACGCGCTTTTTGTGATTGATTGAATCATTATCACTCGCATTGTTATATATATAATTATTATTATTTATATCTTTATTATTCACGTCGCAGTTCTGAGACAACCGTGGGCTCATTTCTGATATCACCGTCGTTGCATCCTTGACACCGCCGTCGTCGCATTCCTGACACCACCGTGGGTTCATATCTGACACCTCCGTGGGCTCATTTCTGACACTTCCGTGGTTCCAATTCTGACACTTCCGTGGGCTCAAATCTGAGACCACCTGTATTTTAGCGGTTTCCGGGGTGTTTTCACCTGACTTCTGGACATTATGTCCAGAAGTTTTATCACTCTCTTCATCAGAATCAGCTTCTGCCGGTTCCGAATTATCAACATCTCCGCTTTCCAAAATTGCTCTGACCTCGGCAACTTTATGAACATATATCTTACTTGGCTTATTAAGAGTACGAACCTTTTCAATAAGTCCAAACCACTGAGCTTTACCATTTTCATCGACGTCAATGCAGATGATATTTGTAAGTTCTGCAAATAATCTGATAGCCTTGCTACGGGATACATGAAGTTCTCCCATAACATCCTCAATCGTGTAATGAATAAATGTTCTGCCCTTATCATCCTCCCATCCATTACGGATAGAAAGACCGGTCCTGTTAAGAAGCAGTCCATAGAGAATCTTTGCATCACCAGAGATATTAGTGAAACAGTCAGCAACAATCAGATCCATTGGTACCTGAATATGTATGAACTGATTAATTTCATCACCATGAAAATATGCTGATTCCGGAATATTTATCTTTTCCATGCTTATTCACCTTTAGCTTTCCACAGATCAAGCAGAGAAATAATGATTTCTTCTATATCTTTCTCGGTACAAAAATCTGCAAAATATTTATTAAGAACATCTGCTTTAAGAGTAACCTTACGACCTCCACCACCTTCTTCCCGGTTGATGGATAGTATCTCCCATACCTTGGCTTCGGTCAGCTCTCCACTCTGGCTGCTCTTCTTTAAGGAACCCGCCTGTTTTGTAGATACTTTTATTTCCGCTTTATTTATTACAGACAGAACCCACTCCTGCTCCTTTTTCTTCAAAAAGGAAATATCAACACCCTGTACAAATCCAAGTGTTTTTCTATCAACCATATCCAGCAGCTCATCCAACAGATTAGCAAGCCAGATATACCTCTGAATAGTCTTGCCGCTTTCACCGGATTCATCGCTCATGAACTTAAGGCTGTCACCCTTCTTTCCCTGATGCTTTATGGCATCGTATTTCATCTTATAGGCTCTTGCCTTTTCGCTTGGAAGTATGTCCTCCCTCTGAATGTTTGAATCAACCATAACTACCGTAGCTTCATCATCTGTAAGATTACGGATAAACATTGGCATGGTTGTTAGTCCGGCAATCTCACATGCTCTTTTCCTTGAATGACCTGCTATGATCTCATAACCACCCTGGGGACGGATCCTTGCAATTCCAGGAACAAGGACGCCTCGCTCCTTAACACTTTCAACAAGCTCATCCATTCTGTAATCTTCCTTAACCTTAAAAGGATGGTTCTTAAACTCAAAGAGCTCGTCAAGCATTACATCGCGGACCTCTGTTACTCTGTTTTCTGAATCTGACAAGCCAAACAGATCATTGAAACTGTTCAGCTTTATCTTGGATGCACTGCTCGTCTTAGCCATTTGCAAGCACCTCCCTTGTAAGGCTCTCATAAGCCTGGGCTACTTTACCTTTTGGATCGTGCTTATATATACTTACTCCTTCAGCTGAGGCTTCAGCAGCTCTTACAGAATATGGAATCTTACTGTCATATATATGTACAGCACCACCATAGACATCATCAAGAAGTGATACTATCTCCCTGGCATAGTTGGTTCTGTTGTTGAGCATGGTGATAAGAATTCCGTCTATCCCAAGTCTCGAATTAAGACCGTTCTTGACCTTGCTGATAGTCTTTATAAGCTGTTCCAGTCCCTTAAGGGATAAATATGCAGCCTGTACAGGAATAATCACTTTGTCAGCCGTTGCAAATACATTTATTGTTATAAGTGAAAGACTTGGAGCACAGTCGATTATGATAAAATCATAATTACGCTTGATACAGTATACATACTTGCTTAAAACCACCTCTCGGCAGAATATACTTACAAGCGAGCACTCTATTCCCGATAACTCTATATTGCATGGAAGAAGATCTACACCCTCCTGGTGATGAAGAATACCAAGCCTTTTATCAAAGTGCTCTTCATGAATTATTTTTTCCATAACTGTTGCAAGTGTCTCTTCGAGTCTGTCTGGTTCTGTATATCCCAGACTTGCTGTAAGCGAACCCTGAGCATCTGCATCAATCAGTAGTACCTTATAACCCTCTCTTGCAAGCTCAATCCCTAAATTAGCTGCTGTAGTTGTCTTACCTACCCCACCTTTCTGTGAGGCTACCGCGTAAACTTTACACATTTTCATCTACCTGCCTTTCCGCTGTTTTATTTATTTCTTTCTTTATATCTTTTCTTTGGATAAACAACTCCAATCATTGTTCCCGAACCCACATATAGGTTTCTCTTTACAGGATGCATTGACTCGTTATACCTCTTGCAATCATCCTCACTTCTGAAAATCTCTGTGTAAACTCTCTTATATCTGTTTGAACCTTTTATATCCATCGGCTCAGATGGCTTGTTGGCTACGAACCTCTTATCCCGTGCCAGCATCTTTAAGAACCATTTCAGGTCCTTTGTTGTACCTTGCAGTCTGATCTTTAACATTTATTCCTCCATTTCTGTCAGGCAGATGTCAAAGTCTACGCTGCCATATCGCTGTTCAGTTTTTATTCTTTTGCCACCTCCATATTCCGATTTAAAACAATGAGTTACAACCACAACACAAAAAAGACACTATCTAAAATTTCTTTTAGAAAGTGTCCTTGATTTGCAAAATATTTATTGATTATCTAATACCAAAATGCATATTTATGAATATTATTGCAGTGAAGCTCTGAAAATTGTTGTAAATTTGTTGTAAATTTGTTTTTCAGATGTCCGCAACACCGCATAAACACTGGCTTTTACTTCTTTTCTGTCTTTAACGTCGGGAAGAGGAGTACATCTCTGATAGCTGGGCTGTCTGTCATAAGCATAACAAGTCTATCGATTCCGTATCCGATTCCTCCTGTAGGTGGCATACCTACTTCAAGTGCGTTGAGGAAGTCC
>Ga0129307_1002568_pt1 | contig 13884 bp, 5 predicted proteins | sample P1105metagenome_FD_94437 | JGI IMG/M metagenome (GOLD analysis project Ga0129307, IMG submission 94437) | Capybara group fecal microbial communities from Wisconsin, USA - P1105 metagenome | ecosystem: Host-associated > Mammals > Digestive system > Large intestine > Fecal | place: USA: Wisconsin... | reverse complement strand
TGTAGGTGCTGCGATCTCGTGCAGTACGTATGTACCGTCGCCGATCTTAACATTGGTTGGCTCTGTGCCTGATATCCATACCAGTGATTCGCCGCTGTTGGTTACGACCTTTGCACCTTCACCGGCTTCGATCATATCGGGTGTGAATGTTACGGCATTGCCGTCCTTATCCTTACCTGTAAGAGTAAGTCTTGCGTCTTCGATCTCAACGCTGTGTACATCCTGCTTGCAGATCTTGACATCTGCTGTTACTGGCTGAGTTGTGGTTGTGGTAGTAGTAGTGGTTGTTGTAGTAGTTGTTGTAGTGGTAGTCGTCGTTGTCGTGGTTGTTGTAGTAGTTGTTGTCGTGGTTGTAGTTGTTGTTGTAACAATAGCCATATCTACCATAACGATCTCGGCTTCTGAGTACGCCTTGTCATTCATGGAAACTACCTTGCCGTTCTCGATCACGAATGTGATATCTGTAGCAACTTCGTATCCTGTAGGAGCTGCTATCTCGTGCAGTACGTATGTACCGTCGCCGATCTTTACATTGGTTGGCTCTGTGCCTGATATCCATACAAGCGATTCGCCGCTGTTGGTTACGACCTTTGCGCCTTCACCGGCTTCGATCATTCCCTTTTCAAATGTGATCGGCTGGCCGGCCTTATCCTTACCTGTGAGAGTAAGTCTTGCGCCTTCGATCTCAACACTGTGTACGTCCTGCTTGCAGATCTTGACATCTGCTGTTACAGGCTGAGTTGTTGTGGTGGTTGTTGTCGTTGTCGGTTTTGTTGTAGTAGTAGTGGTCGTTGTTGTAGTGGTTGTTGTGGTTGTAGTAGTGGTTGTGGTGGTTGTAGTGGTAGTAGTTGTTGTAACAATAGCCTTATCAACCATAACGATCTCGGCTTTTGAGTATGTCTCATCGTTCACTGAAACGATCTTTCCATCCTCGATCACGAATGTGATATCCGTAGCAACTTCGTATCCTGTAGGAGCTGCGATCTCGTGCAGTACGTATGTACCGTCGCCGATCTTTACATTGGTTGGCTCTGTGCCTGATATCCATACCAGAGATTCGCCGCTGTTGGTTACGACCTTTGCGCCTTCTCCGGCTTCGATCATGTCAGGTGTGAATGTTACGGTATTGCCGTCCTTATCCTTACCTGTAAGAGTAAGTCTTGCGCCTTCGATCTCAACACTGTGTACATCCTGCTTGCAGATCTTGACATCTGCTGTTACTGGCTGAGTTGTGGTTGTGGTTGTTGTTGTCGTAGTAGTTGTTGTGGTTGTAGTAGTTGTAGTTGTAGTCGTCGTTGTAGTGGTGGATGTTGTTGTAGTGGTAGTAGTCGTGGTCGTTGTTGTAACAATAGCCATATCTACCATTACGATCTCAGCTTCTGAATACGCCTTGTCATTCATGGAAACTACCTTGCCATCCTCGATCACGAATGTGATATCTGTAGCAACTTCGTATCCTGTAGGAGCTGCGATTTCGTGAAGTACGTATGTACCGTCACCGATCTTTACATTGGTTGGCTCTGTGCCTGATATCCATACCAGAGATTCGCCGCTGTTGGTTACGACCTTTGCTCCTTCACCGGCTTCGATCATATCGGGTGTGAATGTTACGGCATTGCCGTCCTTATCCTTACCTGTAAGAGTAAGTCTTGCGCCTTCGATCTCAACACTGTGTACATCCTGCTTACAGATCTTGACATCTGCTGTTACAGGCTGAGTTGTGGTTGTGGTAGTAGTTGTTGTCGTTGTAGTAGTTGTGGTGGTGGTTGGTTTTGTAGTTGTTGTAGTCGTTGTTGTTGTAGTCGTTGTTGTTGTAGTCGTTGTCGGTTTTGTTGTTGTAGTAGTTGTTGTAGTTGTTGTGGTTGTTGTGGTAGTAGTTGTTGTAACAATAGCCATATCTACCATTACGATCTCGGCTTCTGAATACGCCTTGTCATTCATGGAAACTACCTTGCCGTTTTCGATCACGAATGTGATATCTGTAGCAACTTCGTATCCTGTGGGGGCTGCGATTTCGTGAAGCACGTATGTACCGTCACCGATCTTAACGTTTGTGGGCTTTGTGCCTGATATCCATACCAGCGATTCGCCGCTGTTGGTTACGACCTTTGCGCCTTCGCCGGCTTCGATCATTCCCTTTTCAAATGTGATCGGATTGCCAGCCTTGTCCTTACCTGTGAGGGTAAGTCTTGCACCTTCGATCTCAACACTGTGTACATCCTGCTTGCAAATCTTGACATCTGCTGTTACTGGCTGAGTTGTTGTAGTTGTGGTAGTTGTTGTTGTAACGATAGCCATATCTACCATTACGATCTCAGCTTCTGAGTATGCCTGATCGTTCATGGAAACTACCTTGCCGTTTTCGATCACGAATGTGATATCTGTAGCAACTTCGTATCCTGTAGGAGCTGCGATTTCGTGAAGTACGTATGTACCGTCACCGATCTTTACATTGGTTGGCTCTGTGCCTGATATCCATACCAGTGATTCGCCGCTGTTGGTTACGACCTTTGCGCCTTCGCCTGCTTCGATCATGTCAGGTGTGAATGTTACGGCATTGCCGTCCTTATCCTTACCTGTGAGGGTAAGTCTTGCGCCTTCGATCTCAACACTGTGTACATCCTGCTTGCAGATCTTGACATCTGCTGTTACAGGCTGAGTTGTTGTTGTCGTCGTTGTAGTGGTCGTTGTAGTAGTTGTTGTAGTGGTAGTCGTCGTTGTCGTTGTCGTGGTTGGTTTCGTCGTTGTTGTGGTGGTGGTTGTAGTAGTAGTGGTAGTCGTTGTTGTGGTTGTTGTAGTTGTGGTTGTTTTGGTAGTAGTTGTTGTAACTATAGCCTTATCAACCATAACGATCTCGGCTTTTGAGTATGCCTGATCGTTCATGGAAACTACCTTGCCATTTTCGATCACGAATGTGATATCTGTAGCAACTTCGTATCCTGTAGGTGCTGCGATTTCGTGAAGTACGTATGTACCGTCACCGATCTTTACATTGGTTGGCTTTGTGCCTGATATCCATACCAGCGACTCACCACTGTTGGTTACGACTTTTGCACCTTCGCCTGCTTCGATCATATCGGGTGTGAATGTTACGGCATTGCCGTCCTTATCCTTACCTGTGAGAGTAAGTCTTGCGCCTTCGATCTCAACACTGTGTACATCCTGCTTACAGATCTTGACATCTGCTGTTACAGGCTGAGTTGTGGTTGTAGTTGTTGTAGTAGTCGGCTTTGTGGTAGTTGTGGTCGTAGTAGTTGTTGTTGTGGTCGTTGTAGTTGTGGTAGTAGTTGTTGTCGTTGTAGTAGTTGTGGTTGTTGTGGTAGTAGTTGTTGTAACTATAGCCTTATCTACCATAACGATCTCAGCTTCTGAGTATGCCTGATCGTTCATGGAAACTACCTTGCCGTTTTCGATCACGAATGTGATATCCGTAGCAACTTCGTATCCTGTAGGTGCTGCGATTTCGTGAAGCACATATGTACCGTCACCGATCTTAACGTTTGTAGGCTTTGTGCCTGATATCCATAACAGTGATTCGCCGCTGTTGGTTACGACCTTTGCGCCTTCACCAGCTTCGATCATATCGGGTGTGAATGTTACGGCATTGCCAGCCTTGTCCTTACCTGTGAGAGTAAGTCTTGCACCTTCGATCTCAACACTGTGTACGTCCTGCTTGCAGATCTTGACATCTGCTGTTACAGGCTGGGTTGTTGTCGTTGTCGTAGTAGTCGGCTTTGTGGTAGTTGTTGTAGTCGTTGTCGTGGTTGGTTTTGTTGTTGTAGTAGTTGTTGTCGTGGTTGTGGTCGTGGTTGGTTTCGTCGTTGTTGTTGTGGTAGTTGTTGTAGTAGTGGTTGTCGTTGTCGTGGTTGGTTTTGTAGTTGTGGTGGTTGTGGTTGTTGTTGTGGTTGTGGTTGTTGTAGTAGTTGTGGTTGTTGTTGTAGTTGTTGTGGTGGTTGTAGTAGTGGTTGTCGTTGTCGTCGTTGTAGTTGTGGTTGTTGTTGTGGTTGTCGTCGTTGTGGTTGTCGTCGTTGTTGTTGTGGTAGTCGTCGTTTCCTTAGGGGTATTTTCTACCTCTATCTCCGGAGTCTTATCACCGCTTGGCGACCATTTAAGCGCCTGACCATTAACTGTTACATTATAATCAGAAAGCTTATATGAACCGTCATTATCAAGCTCTGCAACATAGAAGTAAAGCTGTGTTGCCTGGATCTTACCATTTTTAGTTTCGATCTTATATGGAACTATGTCCGCTGAATCAGCTGATGTCAGCACTTTTTCCTGATCGGCAGTAGTGAATTCTCCGATGGTTTTGAAGGTCTTTGAAGTGTCACCTTTCACAAAGAAATTAGTTCCGTCCGTGGTGTCGATTTCAAGCTGTCCCTCAGTTTCAGTCGAATAATCCTTGGCTGCTCTGAGAAGGACGAACTTCATTTCCTTGTCCTTATCTGCTTCATCTGTCCATGTCTTTCTGACTTTGATCTTCATCTCAGGCTTATTTGCAAGCTTGAAAACTCTCGAATCGCCTGCTTCGTAATCAACGTCATATGTTCCTTTTTCGCTTTTTACAAAGCCTTCATCAAGATCAGAATTGATCTGTACATAGTTGCCGTCCTTTGAGAGGGCTTCCTTTACATAATAGTAATACTTAGGACCATTCTCAACTTCCTGAGGCTTGAGTTCTTCGCAGTAGTAAACTCCTTCGGATTCTTTATTCTTATCCTGAATATCATTTGATACTCTTGCAAAACCGCTGTCATTTGTTGTGAATGTGCCTATCTTTATAAGGTTTTCGGTATTTTCACTTGGCTTTTCATAAGGCTCTGGCAAAGTTGTTTTTGTACGATATATCTCGAAATCCACCTTGCTGTCGAAAAGCTTATTTTCGCCTTCAAGCTGTTCGGTAGGTATCTGCTGTGTTCCTTCGTCATCAACGAACCATGCCTTATCCACTTCGATCTTCATGACCTTGGTGAAGTTCTGGATGTGAAGAACACCATTGGAATCTCTTGAGGGAGGGAATTCCATATAATTGTATTCGGAAGATGTGTCCCTGTCGCCGTCTGCGGCATTGAATACATCGTCGTCATTCTCATCATAGAAGCTCTGGAGCTCTACAACTCTGTATTCGCCGTATGGCAGGTTATTCCATGCGTAGTAATAACCGTTTTTAAAATGCTGCGGGTGATTTTCACCGCTGAGATTAAGAACGATATTATTCCACTGATCGTAAACAAGATCGAGCTGAAGACGATCCGCTCTTGAAACTCCATCCTCACCGACTATTTTCGTTTTATCGATGTAGTTACCGTTTTTATCCTTGTAATCCTGCATCTGCCCGTTAACTTCGACCTGAAGTCTGTTTGCAGCTGCAACATTCTTGGATAAAAGACCGGCGGTATTCTTATTTACAAACTTACCATTATCTGCTTTGAAGAAATACCAGTTTGTATATGTCTCGCCGAAATCACCGGGCTTATACTCTGCCCATGTTCCGTCAGTTTTCTTACGCTGAAGCTGGACTTTTATCTTTTCCTTAGGATGAAGGTTTATATCCTTTTCGTTATGTCCGTCCCAGCGCTTCTTCATTGAAAGGTCAAGAGTTCTAGGCTGAACATATTTACCGAAATTTACATTACCTTCTCTTTTTTCAATATGCGGCCAGTCCTCTTTCGGATCAAGGTAGATGTAGATTACCTGATCGTCGTTAGCCGTAACGTGCTGTGCTGCGGTTTTATATGCTGCACTTGTCGCCTTACCCGGATGACCGAGAGCGTCATCCTTCAGATAATAAACATTATAATCATTACGAATGAAATTAGTTCCGCTTGGCTCAACAGCCACGTAATAGCTTGAATCGGCGTCTTCAAACTTCGGGACTTCCCATACGTAATTATACTGATAACACCAATCCTTACGGGCGGGAGTGCTGTCAACAACGGGATTTGCCACGACAGTTTCCACCAAATTGTTCGGACTCTCGCTGTTTCTGTATTTCAGCGAGATCTTCGGAACACTGTCAGTGTAAGTATGCTCACCGTCATCTTTATAATCACCAAAAATAACACGGGCTTCAATACGAATATTCTCCGGTTCAGCATTTGCTGTAAGGGGGACGCCCTCGTGCAATAACGGTGTTGCGAATGAAGCGATCGTCATGAACGATGATATAAGACCGCTCAGCAATCGCTTGCCCAATGTTTTTTTCATAGAAAATCCATCCTTCCATACTATATTTAAGCCCCCCTTTTACGGAAACGTCTGTCCGTCATTTCCTTTACAGATCGGGCGGCTTATCTCTGATTGGTAAAACAGAGCAGATAATATACGCATTGTAAACAGTGCTTTCTTTTCTGCTGTTTGTAAATATTGCCAGTATTATCTTGCTTTTTGTTTTAAACTATATTACATATTATACACTGTTAAGCTAATATCAACAATTATACATTTTGAAAAATATGTACCATTTTAGTACATATATGATTTTTTGTAACACTTATATAAAAATACAATATACGATATCCGGCAAGAATATTACTATCAGTAATACCGCAGAAACACAAAAATATCCCGTCAGATGGTAATTATCATCTGACGGGATATTTTATCCGATATCGTCTCGTCCAATGTAATATTCTAAGATATACTCAAGTTCAATAACAGATTCAATGGTATGGATATGAGCCAGTTCCTGCATGGAAACGTCATATTTGCCGTCAAGCCACAAAACTATGCTCTCTATCCATTCGTTAAAATTGAGCAAAAGCCTGCATTTTTCTTCATTAGTAAACCTGCCGATCTCAGGATGTTCTTCTTTGATGTGTTCCGCTATTTTTTCGATTTTTTCCCATAGATATGAGCGCAGGGAATTCTGTGAGTTATCCTTCAGGAGCTTCAGATAGATCATCTTATTTGATCGTATCTTCTCAAGAATGGCTATACGCTGATCCTCTTCATACGATTTTTTCTCTTTCATCGCATCTATAAAATCAAGTCTGAATATCCATGAAGCCAGATCGTATTTATCACGGAAATAATAGTAAAAGTTCTGTCTGTCAGTTCCGCACATTTCGCATATCTCACTGATACGAACCTTATCCAGCGGCTTGCTTTTCAGAAGTTCCGATATTGCCGCAGTGTATTTTCTTATCTTGGATATGGAACGCATTATTTTTCACCCCTTTTTAGTTCCTTAATGAGCGAAGAAAAGACGTCATATAAAGCCTGAGAAAGATTCTCCAAACTAATATCGACCATTCCTGACAGCCATTCCCATACAGATATGATCCAGCCTGAGATCTTGAAATCAAGAGTGAAGCGTGATAACTCATCCATCGAATCATAATCGATATCAATATGCTCACAGGTCTTCCTCATCAGAAGATCCTTCATATACATAAACAGCGTACTCTCATACTTCTTAGCGAGAGCTTTCAGATAGAACACATTGTTCTCCTTCATTTTTTCAAGCAATTCCGTCTGACTTGCAAGGAGGTCAGGCTTTTGTTTTTCAACAGCCTTCATATCCTGAAGAAATATCCATTCCGCAAGATCATCCTTGCTTTTAAAGTGATAGTAGAAGTTCGGCCGGTATGTGCCGCACTTCTCACATATTTCGTTTATTGTTACCTGATCGTATGCTTTTGTCTTCAAAAGCTGTCGGAAAACATCTGCGTACTTTTGTTTTTTCTCGTCTGTCATTTTTATTCCTCCGTAATTCTGAGTTATAAAAATTATAATATCCCTAATTATATACTAACACTATTTTCCTACTAATTCAATAGTTATAGAAAACGAAAATCGCCTGTTTTTAATCTGCGTTTTTGTAATAAACGTATATACAAGCAGGATAATTTCACGTAGATTTTCTGGATAGTCATATTTATTCTGCTCGATTGATACAGTTTTTTTATTTTGTGTGGTTGCCGAAACCTGCAATGTATTGTATAATATAGATATAAACATTAACTAAGACATCAAGTTTGTAGTTATATGTATACAAGGTGCAAAAGTTTACATTGCGTATACTTTCAGCCTTGGTTCCATCAGCAAACCTCACTACCATCTATACCACAGAACAGCGCCGCACAGAGAGTAAGAATACTATAACCCTTTGTGCGGCGAAGTTCTAATGACGCCGTTGTACGGCAAACTACCGGTCCACAAAGAGAATAAACAGCCTCATGTCCGTCAATGCACGGGAGGCCGGATGAAAGGAAGAATAGCACCATGAAAAAGAGATTCAAACAACTTGCTGCTTTCACAGCTTCCCTGGCTGTGGCAGTATCCACGGAAACATCGCTCGTTACCCAGCTTTCAGCTGACGCAGCTTACGGTGTCGGCGGCAACGGCACAGCGATAATGGAATACCTCGACAGAGGCATTTACGCTGTCAAAAGCGGCAGCGGTATGTTCGTAAGCTGGCGCTGGAATGCCGATGATGCAGACGATGCCGAATTCAGGCTTTACCGTGACGACAAGCTTATCTACACCAGCAAAAAAGGCGATCCTACTTCCTATCAGGACAATGAAGGCGGTACCGGCTCAAAATACCGTGTTGACTGCGTAGAAAACGGAAAAGTCGCTAATTCGCAGAATTGCAGATTCACTTCGGGAAACAGCTATTTCGACATCAAGCTGAACAGCCCCGGAAGTCAATATTCCCCTAACGACTGCGTTGTCGGCGATGTTGACGGCGACGGACAGTACGAGATATTCCTGAAATGGGATCCTGCCAATGCACAGGATAACTCAAAAGAGGGAGTGACTGACAACGTATTCATCGACTGCTACACCCTCGAAGGCAAGCAGCTGTGGAGAGTCGATATGGGAAAGAATATCCGTGCAGGCCAGCATTATACGCAGATGTGCGTTGCCGACTTCGACTGCGACGGAAAGGCAGAACTTATCACTAAGACCGCTGACGGAACCAAGGACGGCAAAGGCAAGATCATCGGCGACGGAAGCAAGGATTACCGCAACGAAAAGGGATACATTCTTAGCGGTCCCGAATATATGACCCTCTTCGACGGACAGACAGGCGCCGCACTCGACACCATCGATTTCCCTGTCCCGAGAGGAAAAGTAGCTGACTGGGGCGATAATTACGGAAACCGTGTTGACCGTATGAACAGCGGTATCGCTTATCTCGACGGCGTTCATCCTTCCGCTGTGTACGGCCGTGGCTACTACACAAGACTTACAGTTTCAGCTGTTGACGTAAAGGATAAGAAGCTTGTAAAGAAATGGGTATACGACACCTCCTTTAACAAAAGCACACCCGGATGGGGCTGCGGAAACCATAACATGATGGTCGCCGACTCAGATAATGACGGCAAACAGGAAATATTCATGGGCGCTTCGGCTATCGATGATAACGGCAAACTTCTCTGGACAACAGGTCAGCTTCACGGTGACGCTATGCACGTCGGCGACCTTATCCCCGACCGCAAGGGCATTGAAGTATGGGAATGCCACGAGGACAAGCCCTATGGCGAATCCTGTATAGACGCCGCAACAGGTAATGTTATATTCCACATCAACAATACCAAGGATACTGGCAGATGTGCTGCCGATAACATATGGGCAGGCAATAAAGGCGCTGAATTCTGGGGCGCTGCAGACGGTAACGTTTACGATTCCGCAGGCAAATCGATCGGCGGAACAAGACCCGCACAGAACTTCTTCATCTACTGGGACGGAGACCTCGAACGAGAGATCCTCGACGGTACAAAGATCTCAAAGATGACAGCCGCAAACAAGATCGGCACTATTTTCACAGCCGATGGATGCGGTTCAAATAACAGCACAAAATCAGTTCCGTGTATGACTGCCGACCTGTTCGGCGACTGGCGTGAAGAGCTTATCCTCAGAACGACTGATAATACCAAGCTGCGTGTATGGTGTACAACTGCTCAGACAGAAGTGAGACTGACAACTCTCATGCATGATATGCAGTACCGTGCTCAGAACTGCTGTCAGCAGTCCTCATACAATCAGCCTCCCCACGCCAGCTATTACCTCGGAAGCGATGCTCCACTCCCGGAGAGACCAAATATCAAGCTGAACAATACACCGCAGTCAACTGTAGTTACCGAGCCTCCCGTATCAGTAACAACTCAGACAGAGGTGACCGTTCCTGTTACGACCACAACAACAATAACCGCTTCTGATATCATCGACGGTCAGATTTACACATTCAAGAACCTTAACAGCGGACTCTACCTCGATGTTGAAGGCGGTACAGCTGCAAACGGCACTAATGTCCAGCAGGCAGAAGCTACAGGCAAGCAGAACCAGTTCAAGGCTGTAGCAGCAGGAGACGGATACTATTACTTGGTTTCACAGCTTGGCGACGGCGAATCATACGCACTTGACGTAAACGCCAAGAAGACCGCTGACGGTACGAATATCGAGATTTATACATTTAATAAGGGCGAAAACCAGAAGTTCAGATTCCAGAAGAATGATGACGGAACATACAGCATTCTCACTAAAATTACCGACGGAAAATCTGCACTTGACGTAAACGAACAGTCTGGGAACTCAGGAGCCAACATACAGCAGTACACATTCAGCGGCAGCGCAAACCAGAAATTCATAATAGAAGCTGTAGGCGCACAGGCAGCCGAAACAACTGCCACTGCTCAGGTGACCACTCAGCCGACTACTCAGAAACAGCCGCCTGTATCAACAGTGTCCCAGCCACAGGACAATATAGTCTGGGGCGATGCAAACTGTAACGGAACAGTCGATATGAGTGACGCTGTTCTCATAATGCAGGTGTTCTCAAATCCCGACAATTACGGCGAAACAGGCAGTGCAGACGGCCATATCACAAGGCAGGGACAGCTTAACGGAGATGTTTCCGAAAACGGCAACGGCCTTACCAACATGGATGCCCTCGCAATACAGAAATACTGTCTTCAGCTCATAACCACTCTGCCTGAGAAATAAATCCATAACGGCAGAGATAAGAAACCAATTCATCCCCCCATACTTTAATACAAAAAGCCACCTTAACCGTGGTACTCATACAGCAACTTTATATGTATTTATCGGGGAAAAACCTTTCTGAGGAAAGGTTCTTTCCCCGAACCCCTTTTCCAAAGACTTTTAATAGAATTTTGCCCCCATATAGGGCGCACCTGCGAGAAATAATAAATTCTTACTTATCTGGTGTGCGCCCTATATGGGGGCAAAATTAATACTGAAAGTTTTAGGAAGGGAGTTTGAGGGAGAACCCTTTTTCAAAAGGGTTTCCCTCAATAGACACGCATAAAACTGCTGTATGAGTATCACGGTTAAGGCGGCTTTTTTGGCAACTGTCAGTGCAGTCTTTTTTTGAGTATCATGCCTGCGCCAAGTCCCAGTTCCTCACGGGTGACAAATCCGAATCTCCTGTAGAAGTCCTCCTTGCCCTCGGAAGCGCCGAGATATGTGCGGATATTTGGGCTTATAGCCGTTCTTCGGCTTATTTCGCCCATGATGTACTCCATAAGGACCGAACCTATATGTCTGCCCTGATATTCGGGAAGCACCATTACGTCCTGTATGTACGCAAACAGCATACCGTCGCCGACTATCCTTGCGAAGCCTATGATCTTTTCGCCGTCATAGGCGCAGACGGAATACAGCGTATTCTCAAACATCTCCTCAACTATACCGTCGGGTTCTCTCCCCCATCCCACGGCCTCAGTAAGCGAACTGTACTCCTGAGCCGATGGTTTCTTCTCTATAAAATCTATCATATGAACAATGTCCTGAAGCCGTGCAGACGTGCATAGCTCTCAGCCTGCTTGCGGTTTACCTGCTTGAGTATGCGAATGACCTGTTTATGGCCTTTCTTGATCTCACCGAGGTCGATACCATCATTTTCAAATTCGATGATGCCCACCTTATTCAGACTCTCACAGCCGTTGAAAGCATCCTCCTTTATATCCTTGATGTACATACTTACACGAAGCTCCGCCAGACTCTGACAGCCGTAGAATGCCCAGTTTCCGATGGACTTCACAGTGGCCGGGAGAGTTATCTCTGTAAGGCCACGGCACCATGCAAATGCGCTTTCGCCTATCTCCTGAACAGAGTTGGAGATGACAACTTTTTTGAGGTTGTAGCATTCGGAGAATGCAGACGCACCTATAGCCTCAACACTGCCCGAAATAACGATCCTTCTCAGGCCCTTGCAAGAGAAGAACATGAGATCGCTGATCCTCTGGAGATATGCGGGAAGCACGATATTCTCAAGAGTGTTACAGCGTCCGAATGCGCCCTTTCCTATTCTCTTCAGCGACTCGGGGAAGCTGACATCACGGAGTTTTTCGCACTGAAGGAAGGCATTATCTCCTATGGATTCAAGGCTCTTGGAGAGAACGATCTCCTCAAGGTTGAAGCAGTGGCAGAAAGCGAAACTTTCGATTTTCTTTACGCTGTCAGGCATAATGATGCGCTTTACGGTCTCGTTTCCACGGAAGGCATACTTGCCTATGACCTTGACCTTTTCGGGGATGGAGATAGACTCGGTAGTGCCGATATACTTCATGAGAGTGCCGTTCTTGTCGATAGCCATATTGTAGCTGTCGTCGATCTCGATGTTTTCATCGTGGAGAAGCTCGCCGTATCTTGCCTCTTTTTCCTCCTGAGTAAGCTTATCCTGGGTGATCTCTATGACGATCTCCTTCATCTCATCGGTAAGCTTAGGAGCCTGACGCTTCGGCAGCACCTTCGGTGCTTCAAGAATAGACATATTGCCATGTGAAGCAACTATCTTCTTCTCGTCCTTTTTCTCCTCGGACTTCACAGGCTCGGGCTTCTTCTCGTCCTTCTTTTCCTCAGACTTCACAGGCTCGGGCTTCTTATCGTCCTTCTTTTCCATGGACTTCACAGGCTCGGGCTTTTTTTCGTCCTTTTTCTCCTCGGACTTCACAGGCTCGGGCTTTTTCTCGTCCTTCTTCTCCTCGGACTTCACAGGCTCGGGCTTCTTCTCGTCCTTTTTCTCCTCGGACTTCACAGACTCGGGCTTCTTCTCATCCTTCTTTTCCATGGACTTTACAGGCTCGGGCTTCTTATCGTCCTTCTTTTCCTCGGACTTCACGGGCTCGGGCTTCTTCTCGTCCTTCTTTTCCTCGGACTTCACAGGCTCGGGCTTCTTCTCGTCCTTTTTCTCCTCGGACTTCACAGGCTCGGGCTTTTTCTCGTCCTTCTTCTCCTCGGACTTCACGGGCTCGGGCTTTTTCTCGTCCTTCTTTTCCTCGGACGCAGATACTGCTCCGCTTCCGATTATGATATCCTCCATACGTGCTGAGACCTGACCCGAAACATTATGCATAACAGTTTCAGGAGTAATAGGCTCAAACGCCAGAGAATCGATATTTATGCTCTTCTGATTCTTATTCTTCTTGTTTTTCTTGTTCTTCTTCGACTTTTTGCCGTGCTTGTTTTCGACGGGTCTGAGCTCCTCGGGATGGATCTCCTCCATCACAGGCATCTGCTCTGCCTTTGCAGGCTCGGTCTTAGCCTCGGGAGCCTTGTTTTCCACTGGCTTCACGGGTTCAGCCTTAGCCTCGGGAGCCTTGTTCTCCACAGGCTTCACGGGTTCAGCCTTGACCTCGGGAGCCTTGTTCTCCACGGGCTTCACCGGTTCAGCCTTAGCCTCGAGAACCTTATTTTCCACGGGCTTCACCGGTTCAGCCTTAGCCTCGAGAACCTTATTTTCCACAGGCTTCACGGGTTCAGCCTTAGCCTCGGGAACCTTGTTTTCCACGGGCTTCACGGGTTCAGCCTTGACCTCTGGAACCTTGTTCTCCACGGGCTTCACGGGTTCAGCCTTAGCCTCGGGAGCCTTGTTCTCCACGGGCTTCACGGGTTCAGCCTTGACCTCGGGAG
>Ga0129307_1002567_pt1 | contig 13885 bp, 19 predicted proteins | sample P1105metagenome_FD_94437 | JGI IMG/M metagenome (GOLD analysis project Ga0129307, IMG submission 94437) | Capybara group fecal microbial communities from Wisconsin, USA - P1105 metagenome | ecosystem: Host-associated > Mammals > Digestive system > Large intestine > Fecal | place: USA: Wisconsin... | reverse complement strand
TATTGCACATATCAAAATCACTAGACGTTTTTTCATGACTTTAGCCTTTCACTTTTCCTATAACATAACAAACAAAAAACATTACTACATCAACAGCTACAATTGTCGAACCAACTGGAGTGCCTCCCAAAATAGAAATCAAAAGACCTGCCAATGCACAGATAACAGATGAAATAGCTGCAAATATAATAACTCTTTTAAAACTCTTTAAAATACTCATTGCCGATAGTGCTGGAAAAATAACCAGAGCGGACATCAACAAAGAGCCCACAAGATTCATTGCAAGAACAATAATTACCGCAATTACTGTAGCAATTAAGAGATTATAAAAACCTACATTAGTTCCTACCGCGTTTGCGAAATTCTCATCAAATGTTATGGCAAAAATCTTGTTGTAGAAAAGAATAAAAATTCCAACTACAATGATTGCCAATATTCCACTAATCCATACCTCAGTCTCCGCCAAAGTAAGAAGGGATGTAGAGCCAAACAATGTAGAGCACACATCACCAGATACGTTTGACGAAGATGGGAATAAATTCATAATCAGATAACCAAAAGCAAGAGCTCCTACAGAAATCATTGCTATTGCTGCATCCCCCTTAACCTTGGTATTCTGCCCTTTTCTAAGAAGAAGGATTGCACTAATAATTGTAAGTGGCAACACTATAACCATTCTGTTTGTAAAATTAAGAACGGTGGCTATTGCCAAGGCTCCGAAGGCCACATGTGACAATCCATCCCCTATGTAAGAATATCTCTTAAGCACCAGTGTAACACCTAACAGTGATGAACAAAGTGCTATTAGTACAGCTACAATAATGGCATAACGCACGTATGGAAAAGACAGGTACAATATAAGTTTATCAATCATTTCTATACCTCCTCTGCCACATCGTATATACGATTTGCGTAGCCTTGTACATTTTGAATATCATGGCTAATCATAATAATAGTTAAGCCATCATCATTTAGCTGTTTTATAAGCTCATACATTTCAGCAGTAACATTTGGATCAAGTCCAGCAACAGGCTCATCTAAAAGCAATGCTCTTTGAGTTGCACAAAGGGCTCTAGCAAGTAACACTCGCTGTTGTTGGCCACCTGATAACTCTCGATAGCATCTATCTTTAAGATGTTCAATGCCCATTTTTTTGATATTTGAAAGTGCAAGGGCTTTTTGCTCCTTGGAATAGAAAAACTTTTTCCCCAAAGCATTTTGACAGCCTGATAAGACAATTTCATAAACCGATGCCGGAAAATCTCTTTGAACATCTGTCTGCTGTGGCAAGTAACCGATTTGATTCTTAGCAAGTCCTTCTCCAAATTCAATGGCCCCAGAAATAGGCTGCTGCAATCCAAGAATTGTTTTCATCAATGTAGTCTTTCCCGAACCATTCTCACCTACTATGCAAAAATAGTCTCCTGCATTAATTTCAAAATTGAGGTTGGACAGCACTGGATGTCCATCATATCCAATTGTTAAGTTATTCGCTGAAATTAAAGCCATGATACTCTCCTTAATTAAGGGCTTCCTTTAATACTTCAAGATTCTTTTCCATCGCCTTAAGATATGTCTCTCCTGCAGCAACGTCATCACTTGTTGTAGACTGCATAGAATCCATTGTTAATACCTTAGCATCCTTTGCCTTAGTATTTTCAATTATCGTATTTGCGATTTTCTGGTCTGAATTTTCAATAGTGAAAACTGACTTAAGGCCAAGCTCATCTACCTTTGAAGAAAGGAAGTGAATAGTCTCAAAGCTAGCCTCTGTCTCTGCGGAGCAGCCTACGAATGCTGCATAATAATCAAGACCATAATCGTCTACCATATATCTAAATGGGAATCTATCACCAAATAATACAACTTTTCCGCTGGCATTTGAAACAGCATCTTCATATTTAGCATCTAACTCAGCAAGCTTTTCATTGTAAGCATCTGCATTTGCCTTGTAAGTATCAGCATTTTCTGAATCAACTGTTGAAATAGCATCAGCTATGGCACTTACTAACACCTGGCTATTTTTAAGTGAAAGCCATACATGCTCATCATACTCTGGGCCTTCTTCTTCCTCTTCGCCCTCTTCTTCCTCTTCTTCTTCACCTTCCATTCCTTCTACCACTTCTTCCTCTTTTACAGAGCTACCAAGTATGTTAAGAAGATTGATTACCTGCATATTATCATTTGTTGCTTCTTCAAGGGCATCCTCTACCCACTCGTCTGACTCACCACCAACATAGACAAACACGTCACATGTGGCAATTTTCATAATGTCATCTGCAGTTGGCTGATAGCTGTGCAAATCTACACCATTATCAAGAAGCATTGTGATTTCAACATTATCGTTGTCACCAACTATCTCCTTTACCCAATCGTACTCTGGAAAAATAGTAGTAACTACAGAAATCTTGTTATCTTCAGTTGCAGACGCTGCTGCAGTAATATCATTATCCGCTGTACTTGTGCCGGCATCTGAGGCCTTATTTCCACAGCCTGTAAATGCACAGATGCACATAGCAGTTGTTGCGATAATAGCCATTAGTCTACGGTTCTTATTTAAAATCTTTTTAGTAAAAATCTTTGTCAATAACTTGTTATTCATTTTTAACTCAATTCCTTTCATACCTTAACAGGCCTATAACTTGCAGAACAACCGATTCTACAAATAATATAACTCTCAAAAGATAGAGTCCACCTGTATATTTTATCAAATTTCCTGCGAGAGAAAACTCTCAAAAGTTGGTTTTAAGAATCAAGTCTAACCTTTTGTGAAACCAATGTAGTCTGAATAGACTGGTAGTTGAAATGAGAAACAACCTCATTGATTGCCTTTGTAATAAAGGCAATTGCAGTTGCTACAATTAGACCAGTGCCAAGTGTCTTAACAACATTTTCGCACTGAAGAATCATTGTACATACAGGGCAGTGTGAAGAATCATCACAGTGATGCCCTGTATGCTCTGATATATATTGACATGAAAAATGCATTACAAAAACAGTAGCTATCATGGCTACTACAGCAAGTATTCTATTAAAACTGCTATTTGTTTTCATAATTATTTCCCTAGTGTTTCAAATAAAATATAACTTAGAATGACATCTTGATAAACATACGTCATTAATTATTTATCATCCTTCAAGGATAATAGGTAAGAAATCTTTATTTGTCAACTCTTAAAGATATTATTGAGGTTTTTTCTTATTAACCAATAATATCAATATATTCACCACTAAGAGCCTTGTTCATACTGCGCACTGCGCAGAACTTACCGCACATAGAGCATGTGTCATCGAACTCTGGCGAACGGTCAGCGCGAATAGCCTTGGCTGTCTCTGGATCAATTGCACACTCCCACTGCTTATCCCAGTCAAAGCACTGTCTTGCTTCAGCCATTTCGTTATCTATATCCATTGCATGCGGAATCTTCTTGGCAATATCAGCTGCATGAGCTGCGATTTTAGAAGCAATGATTCCCTGCTTTACGTCATCAACATTAGGAAGTGCAAGATGCTCTGCTGGTGTAACATAGCACAAGAATGCCGCACCGTTTTGAGCTGCTATAGCACCACCAATTGCAGATGTAATGTGGTCATATCCTGGAGCAATATCTGTCACAAGAGGTCCGAGTACATAGAATGGAGCTCCCATACAAATCTTCTGTTGAATCTTCATGTTTGCTGCAATCTCATCCATTGGCATGTGGCCAGGTCCTTCAACCATTACCTGTACATCTCTTGCCCATGCACGCTTTGTAAGCTCTCCAAGGCGCACAAGTTCTTCAATCTGACATACGTCTGATGCATCAGCAAGACATCCAGGTCGACAAGCGTCACCAAGGGAAATTGTCACATCGTGTTCACGACAAATCTCGAGAATCTCATCATAATATTCATAGAAAGGATTCTCCTCGCCAGTCATAGTCATCCATGCAAAAATAAGCGAACCTCCGCGGCTTACGATATTCATTTTACGCTTGTGCTTTTTAATCTGGTCGATTGTCTTTCTTGTGATTCCACAGTGAAGTGTGACAAAATCCACACCATCCTCAGCGTGAAGTCTTACAACGTCAATGAAGTCCTGCGCTGTTAGTGTAGCCAAATCTCTCTGATAATGAATTACACTATCATAAATTGGAACTGTTCCAATCATAGCTGGGCACTCAGATGTAAGCTTGCGGCGAAAAGGAATTGTATCTCCGTGACTAGATAAATCCATGATTGCCTCGGCTCCCATATTTACAGCGGCCATAACCTTTTCCATCTCAATGTCATAGTCCTTGCAGTCACGCGACACACCAAGGTTTACATTAATCTTGGTGCGAAGCATACTTCCAACGCCCTCTGGATTGATGCACTTATGATTCTTGTTTGCTGGAATTGCTACCTTACCCTCGGCAACCAAATCTCTAATTTCCTCTGGTGTGCGGTACTCCTTCTTTGCTACGATTTCCATCTCAGGTGTGATAATTCCCTGTCTTGCAGCATCCATTTGTGTAGTGTAGTTTTTCATTGTTCATCTCCTTTAAACATATATATAATCATTAAAAACTGGTTGTAATCCTTCATCAGAAATATCTAAATACATCTTGTCTAAGCTGCGACCATCCGATATTTCAAACTGCTCATCTCCCGATGCATTCTCGGTTTCTTCCCCGGTGTACTTTTCCTCATGGTCACCTATTCCCGTTGATACACCTGCAGAAACTTTTGTTGCAGCAATCTTAACTATTCCATTTCTAAACTCTGCAGTTTCTCTTGAAGAAACCGTAATTCCACAAAATGGTAAAAATATACGATAGGCACAAATAATCTGACACAATTGCTTCTCTCCAACATCCAATGGGTTGATTGTATCGTTATTGATTATTGGTCTAAGCCGCGGACATGATAATGACATCTCCGCATACGGATATTTCCTTTGCAAAAAATAAACGTGTAAGGCTGATGCCAGCGCATCCTTTCTAAAATCAGAAAGTCCTAGTAATGCAGAAAAAGCAACGCCTCGCATACCTCCCATTAGAGCTCTCTCCTGAGCATCAAATCGGTATGGCCAGATTCTCTTGTTACCCATCAAATGCAGTGTCTCATATTTATCGGAATCGTATGTTTCCTGAAAAACAGTTACGTAATCTGCTCCGCATTCATGCAAGTACTCATAATCCTTTACATTTACAGGATATATTTCAATACCAACCATTCTGAAATATTTTCTGGCAATCTTGCAGGCTTCGCCTATATATTCGACATCTGATTTTGCCGGACTCTCTCCAGTGAGAATCAGGATTTCTTCCATCCCGCTGTCAGCAATAATCTTCATTTCGTGCTCTATCTGCTTGTAGGTTAGCTTTAACCTTTTGATTTTGTTATAGCAGTTAAATCCACAATAAACGCAATAATTCTCACAATAATTTGCAATATAAATTGGTGTAAAAAGATATACCGTATTTCCGAAGTGCTTGCTGGTTTCACGCTGAGCTCTTTTTGCCATTTCCTCTAAAAATGGCTCTGCCGCTGGCGAAAGAAGTGCCTTAAAATCTTCTATTGTACATTTATCACTAGCTAAAGCTTTTCTAACATCAGCTGCTGTATATTGGTTGTAATCATAGGAATTAAAATGTTCCATTACATTTTGTCGCACATCGGATTCAATAATATCCATCCCTGGCAAATATTCCATATGATTAATCCTTGAAGAAGGGTCTGTTTCAATCTGATGCTTACGCTTAAGTCCAGTTGAGGATAGCTCCTTAGAATCAAATAAAAAATTATTTTCCATGGTGCCTCCTAACGTAAAAATCCCGTAAGAGGATCTGAAGCTGCAGCACCACGTGTAAGGACTCTACCAAGGCCTGCAAGATAAGCCTTTCGACCTGCTACTATAGCATCCTTAAAAGCTGATGCCATTAGAGTTAGGTCACCGGCTGTTGCCAATGCCGTATTTGCCATGATTGCAGCGGCACCCATTTCCATAGCCTCGCATGCTTGAGATGGCTTGCCAATTCCTGCGTCTACAATAATAGGTAAATCAATCTCATCAATAAGAATCTGAATAAACTCTTTTGTTGCCAATCCCTTGTTTGAACCGATTGGTGAGGCAAGTGGCATAATTGAAGCCGCACCAACATTTTTAAGTTCTCTTGCTACATTCAAATCTGGATACATATATGGCATTACCACAAATCCTTCTTTAGCAAGAATTTCTGTTGCCTTTATGGTCTCGTAGTTATCTGGAAGAAGATACTTGGTATCCCTCATGATTTCTATTTTTACAAAATCGCCGCATCCCAATTCTCTGGCAAGACGTGCAATCCTCACTGCCTCCTTAGCGTCCCTTGCACCGCTTGTGTTGGGAAGTAAGGTCACATTCTTTGGAATATAATCCAATATATTTTCTTCATCCTTAGTATTAGTTCTTCGAACAGCAAGGGTGATTATTTCTGCTCCTGCATCTCTTGTTGCTGCCTCAATAAGCTTCATGGAATATTTTCCTGAGCCTAAAATAAAGCGTGAATTAAACTCTTTTCCACCAATTACCAGTTTGTCATTTTCCATTTCCTTTTCCTCTTACATTTAAGTCCTTTATGCTTCCATTTCTCCAATAAGAATCCTAAGTACCATGTGGGCTTCGTGAGCGCCGCAAACCATAACCCTAGATGAAATCAGGCCTATTCCTGCATTCACATCACTGACCTCATCCCCCGAAAGATAAAACCGCCTTGATACTTTTCTTGTCTTTATATTATTTGCACTATCAAACCCAGCCATGCCAGAGCTGGAAAGAATATATTTATCTGCCATCTTCTCCAACACCAGATTAACTAGCATCGCTTTGCTTTCTGGAGAATCAAAAGCCTCGCAGATAATATGTGCCCCATCAATTAGTGACTCTACGTTTTCCTCTGTCATTTTCACTTGATGAGTCTCAACCTTTATATACGGATTGATTTCCTTCAAATTGGCTACCAAAGCCTCTGTCTTTTTCATGCCAACCTGAGTGATTTTGTATTGCTGCCTATGTAGATTGCTTATGTCAACTAAGTCATAATCTATTAAAATCAAATGGCCAACTCCCGCTCTCGCAAGACATGTGGCTATGTTGGAGCCCAAGCCTCCTAGACCACATATTGCAACAACAGCCTCATCAAATTTCTTTTGATTTTCCGCCCCGTGGCGTTCTACCAACACTTGGTAAAATTCATCTTTAGTCGGTATCAATCAACCACCTCCAACAAAGCTTACCACCTCGACAACATCTCCATCCTTTAGAATCGTCTCATCGAATGTTGCCTTTGGGACTATCTCTTCATTTATCTCTACTGCAATAGTTTCTTTTTTGTAATTTAACTCCTTTAGAACATCCGATAAATTCGCATTTACGTATTGATATTCTTCTCCATTAATAAAAACCATAGTGTTCCTTTCTCACATCAGTTTAGGAAGTTTGTTATTCTATCTCAAATTAAATGACGCAAAGGACCTGAGCCTTTACCTAAATTAAGTCCTGCAGCAATAGCCTTTGTTAAATAATCCTTGGCATTTCTAATTGATGTTTCTAAGTCAAATCCAAGCGCCAAGTTACAAGCTATGGCACTTGACAATGTGCAGCCTGTACCATGGGTATTTGGGTTGTCTATTTTTTTACCTTCAAACCATGTGATGGACCCTTTGTTATACAAAACATCGTTCGCATCCTCTATGGCATGTCCGCCTTTTAATAAAACGGCACAGCCATACTTCGTCCCTATTATCTTTGCTGCAGTTTCCATGTCTGACTTGCCTTCTATTTTCATATCTGCTAAGGTCTCAGATTCAGGAATATTAGGAGTGATTACTGTGGCCAGAGGAAACAGCAATTTGGCCATAGTTTCGCTAGTTGAATCGTGCATCAGCTTGCTTCCACTAGTGGCAACCATCACAGGATCTACCACCAAATTGGTGACGTTAAAGCTTTTAAGATTATCTGCCACTACTTCCACCTGCTTTGCCGAAGGAAGCATTCCTATCTTCACCGCATCTGCCGGAATATCTGAAAGGCATGCCTTTATCTGAGCATCCAAAAACTCTGGTGTTGATTCTGAAATCCCAGTTACTCCAGTTGTATTTTGAGCAGTAAGTGCAGTGATTGCAGTCATTCCGTAAACACCATGGGCACACATTGTCTTTAAATCAGCTTGTATGCCTGCGCCACCACTGCTATCGCTTCCCGCAATAGATAAAACTACTTTCATAGGGCTTCAAATGCTCCTTTCAATTCTCTTGCTGCTTCCTTTGGAGAATCAGCTTTCATAATTGCCGATACTGCACAGACACCATCTATATCTATGCCCTTTAACACATGAAGATTGCCTGCATTTAATCCTCCAATGGCATTTACCTTAATTGGCACAGCCTTACAAATATCTGCCAAGGTTTCTGTGGGAGTCAAAACCGTTTTAACCTTGGTTGTTGTTGGATAAATGGCACCTACACCAAGATAGTCAGCGCCAGCCTCATATGCCGCCTTAGCCACCTCAACTGTCTTTGCTGTAGCACCAAGAATCTTATCTTTGCCAATCAGCCTTCTTGCAGTTGCAACAGGCATATCCTCGGCCCCAACATGTACTCCCTCTGCATCAACTGCAAGCATTACATCCACTCTGTCATCTATGATAAGTGGCACATTATATTTTTTTGTAATGTCATGAACTGCTGCTGCAAGCTCAATGTACTCTCTAGTTGTTCTATTCTTTTCCCTAAGCTGAATGATAGTAACCCCACCTTGAAGAGCCTCATCAACTCTTCTAAGGAACTCATCCCTCTCATAACCAGTGCTATCAGTAATAAAATAAAGTGTTGTATCAAGCATCATATTCTCCTAATCTATCCATCAATTTGACCATGAAGGTTCCACTTCCCTTTTCAGTCATTGCTTTGTTTCCACATTCTTTAAAAAACTTGCAGGCCCTTTCAACAGCTGTGAGGTCGTTATCAAATGCCAAGAACGTTGCTATTATCCCACCAAGCATACAGCCTGTTCCTGTGACACTTCCAAGCTGTGGACATGAGTTGTCTACAAGTGTTACATCTCCACCATCTGTTATCACATCGATACTTCCTGTTGCAAGAATAATGGCGCCTAGCTTATCTGCTAGCTCTAGTGCAGCGCCTTTAACTTTTTCCAATTCGAGATTTGGCTCTGCATCCACTCCACTAGCCTTATAATCTCTACTTTGCAGCGCAAGGATTTCAGAGTAATTTCCCTTTATCACCATCGCCTTGCCTATAGCCATTAACTTCTCGAAAAAGTCTAATCTAAGCTTAGAGCATGCCACTCCAACTGCATCTACCACTACGGGTATGTCGCAGCTATTGGCGACGGCCATCGACTTTTCCATCGCTAACATACGTATATCCGATATGTTTCCAAAGTTTAAAAGCAGGGCCTGAGCGGTTTTTGTAATTTCCTCCACCTCAAGTGGATGCTCTGCCATTATCGGTCTTCCACCAACAGCCAATATCGCATTTGCGGATTGATTCATAGCTATTGGATTAGTAATACAGTGTATTAAAGGCTTTCCTTCTCTGTTTTTTTCTGCCATATGCTATCTTCTCCTGAAAGTTTACTTTGAATCTCTCTAAGGGCACCCATTCGCTGAAGCTGATACAAAAATATTGCTGCAATACTGCCACCGATTAAAGTGCCACATATAAATGATGGAACATAGAAAAGCCAACTTAAGCCTTCCCTTCCCCATAAAAATGTCATTACAGGATAAGAAACAATGGCTCCAATCACGCCTGTTCCAACTATTTCTCCAAGCACTGCTGCCCAGATTTTTCCCTTGGAAACCTTGTATAAAATTCCTGATAACAAAGCACCAAACACAGCACCTGTAAGTGCAAGTGGTGGAATTCCCATCAAGGTCATTCTAATCACTCCTATCATAAGGGCAACCAAAAATGCATCAAGTGGACCTAAGAAAACTGCCGCAGTAATATTAATTAAATGTGCCATCGGACACATGCCCTCTACTCTAAGAAGTGGTGAAATAACTACACCAATTGCCACAAGCATAGCCATCATAATCATTCTTAATAAATTGTACCTTTTCATAATTAGTCTCCTTTAACACTTGCAATAGTCTTCTTTGCAAAACGCCAGTAGTATCAAAAAAGGAGCACCCATTTGGGTACTCCTTACGCATTCCAATTGTCTCCTACTAAAAGTAGGCATCCCTACGTTGGCATTATCCAAATCAGGTTCTCGGTCGAAGGTCACACCTTCCTCTCAGCCTGTCTACAAGCTCCCGTTTATTAAATTGAACGTTCTATAATAGTATAAGTGTTTTTAATGTAATTTCAAGTAGATTTTATTATACTCCACAACTCATTATGAATGGATTCAAATGGCTCGTTTAAACTTTTTCTTTTCTTTTTCATCTTCTTCAGATTTCAAAAATTCAATTGTTTGATTTAATATGCTATATGATGGCAAAATTGTAGTATCACCATTCATTCTTAAAAACAACTCTAAATTCTCAAATAATTCTAAAACTCTTTCTATATTCATCTACATACATTACTTCATTTTAATTGAAAAAGAACCTGCCTATTTAATAAATATTTTAACTCATATTCAGCAGCACAAAAACTTAATTAGCATCATAAAAAGCATCTACCTTTGTTGATACAATTTTCCCTAATTCAGTGTTCGACATCACAATATCAACATTATTTTTTGTACATTCAGAGCATATGTTTGATATGTTAGCTAAATCATTTTTTATCATTTCATCAGAATCTATAACTAATAAATAACTTGGTTCTGAATCTCTGATCATCCATTGTAAAAAAGCTTTATTTATCTTACTACAAGAAGCAAAATATTTTTTTAGTTTTCTAATCATGTCTGTAGGATACTCTTTAGGTTCACCAATATAAACCCTCTCACCAGCCAAAATTACATTATCATCTATTATCTTATTATAAAAATAATCTTTAGGAATAAGCAGATTGTCCGACGAAATATTTATAACCAATCCATCAAATGTAGTTGCCAATATGTTCTTTAAGTTGTTTAGAGAACATACGATTACATCAACTTTCTCATCTCTCCATAAGCTAACCTCTGTCCAATCGGTAAATAACAATAAATATCTTTTTTTATCGCTATTTGTGGCGCTAAAAAAAGTATAAAATTTCTTCCCATCCTCTACATTTTCAATAGCTGGGCATAACAATTTACTACTTCTAAATAATTTTACAAAATTTGTATCATCAAAATCTTTGTTGCGAGAATCAACAATCATACTTTTTAACTCTGGATTTTCAACAAACATACTCATAATTATCCTTTAAATATTTATAGTTTTCTTATATTTCCACTTGCAGGAAAATCCGGATACAGAAATTCCCAAACTTGACCACATATATTACACTTATACCATCTATCAGCATACCATTCTACAATTTTTCCATTCGATAACTTTCCCGTATGATATGGTTTTTGGACATCAATTTCAGTATATATTTTATCTTCAATCATTTTTTTAAAGAACTCTCTAGCTTCATCAAACTGTACGGCAGTCTTTATTGTCTGTTCTGTTCTTTCCAAACAATCACATTTAATCATTTAAACCAACTCTCCTCTAATTCTGGTAAGTATATTTGCTTGCCTCCGCCAATCAAACTACCAATCTTGTTCCCCAAACTATCTAGGATATCTTGCGGTGCTGCAATTCCTTCAAAAATATGTGTTCCCTTAGGGACGACAACCCTTCCAACATTCTCAGTAGTATTATTCCATTGCGGATTCAACGCTAAATCTAATTGAGATTGTAATCCTCCATTTTGCTCGACTGTAGTCACATAACGTCCAACTTTTCCAGCAGAGCCACCACTAACTCGGTACATTTCAGTATCCTCTAAAAGAACTCTTTCTGTATATGTTGCCCCATTAAATGTGTTAGCAACATCTTCACTTAAAGGTCCAGGTTTAACCGGTGAATATCTTACTTCTTGTATTTCATACTCTCCGCCATATGATAGCCCCGATTCTGCGCCTTCCATCCCTTCGCTAGCCGCTTCTGTAGCCGTGCCACCTTCCATAACTTCACCAAGTTTCTTGGCTAATATAATCTCAACAACCTTTTCAGTAGCATATCCAGAGGTATATGCTATACCCTCTTCATCTGAAGTATCTGCCATACCTTGGAAGATTGCACCCGCATTGTTTTCGGGATCTTTTATAAATGTTTTTACACCTCTATAGATTTCTTGTCCACCATCATTTAATAACGCCAAGCGCATACCTAGCGGTAATGGCACATTTATTGCCATAGATACTTCAAGTGGAGCTTTTAGTCCCTTTGCTAAATCAACAATTCCTGTTCCAAACCCTTTAAAAAAGCTTTTTGTTCCATCCCAAATATCCCCAGCAACATCCTTCCAGGTTTTGATGGAATCATATATTTCATCAAGCTTTTTAGCATATATGTCATCTGTATTTTCATACTCTACGACGTATTCATCATAAATTTCATACATTTTTTTGATGTCATCTTTTATTGAATCCATCGTAGGATAGAAAACATTATTATAGAAATCAACTAGTTTATTATAGTTTCTTTCTCTCCTTCGCCTTTTCTCCTCGTTCCTTGCCTGAATCTCCGCCGCTTTAGGTGATAGCGGATTTACGAATTCGTCAAAATACGAGTGGCTAGGTACACTAGGGTGATCTGACAAACATTGATGCGGTATTGCTTTAATCTGTTCTAGATTCCACCAAATATCATTCCTATCTACTCTACATAACATTCCTGAATTTTCTGGAGCAATTAAATCTTGCATATCCCTCATATAATTGCCTAGATTATCATGAACATTATAAAGTATCTCTATCAAATCAGAATGATCTACAGAAATACAATCATCATACTCTTTTCTTAGTTCCGTGAATGTATCTCCCTTTTGCTCGTCTATTACACTAACAAATCTTTCTGACGCATCCTGTAAGTCTTCTAGAGCATCTATATAATTTTTGATTTCATTTTTTATTTCGCCCAAATCATCGAAATTAAGCTTAATATCTCTATGTTGTCCCACATCATTCTCCCTTATGACTTATTCAAAGCCTATGCTGTTAAGTACATTTATCATAGAATCAAATTTAGTTTCTATACTTGAGATATATTCTTCCATCTTAGTTTCTTTATCCGCATTTTCGAAGTCCATCTCATTAAAGTTTTCACGTATATCCGCTTTTTTATATTGAAAACAAGAAACCAAATCACTTTTAAATCTTGAAGCATCACCGCTTGATAATTGCCCCATATCACTGTTCTCCTTTATAACTCTTTGCCAAATCGTCATCTGTAACTTTAAAAGTCTTAGCCGCAGATGATGTCTTTTTTGAATAATTAGACATCGAATTATCCATCTTTTCCTTAACCTTTGGGTTTAGGCAATCTAAAACATTTTGAATAGTGTCCACATAATCAGAATTCATTCCATCTAAAGCTGATAATGAATCATCAAATCCTTTCTTTGCTAATGAATTATATGTTTTTATGGCCTCATTTATTTTTACAACTGCATCATTTACAGCCGTGTAATCGACTTTGATTTCCCTTGCCATACTACGCTCCTTGATTCTTTGCAAAGCCCATAGATATCCTATGTTCTTTTACGAGTAGTTCATCTAATATTTCATAAACAAATTGATTATCTAGTTCGGATTCATAACCTTTATGAACCACTTCTTTAATTGTAGCTGGGGTAAAGAAAAGAGTCTTTCCAGTGCCATAATTTCCTGTAGGATAAAGCTCTCCACCGTATTGATAGAAAGGTCCAGTTTCGTCACCTAAAAATCTTTTGGTAATGACAACAAATAACTGAGTTGAATTAG
>Ga0129307_1002566_pt1 | contig 13886 bp, 8 predicted proteins | sample P1105metagenome_FD_94437 | JGI IMG/M metagenome (GOLD analysis project Ga0129307, IMG submission 94437) | Capybara group fecal microbial communities from Wisconsin, USA - P1105 metagenome | ecosystem: Host-associated > Mammals > Digestive system > Large intestine > Fecal | place: USA: Wisconsin... | reverse complement strand
CTCCAGCATCATAATTAACATTATTAACTGTCCAATTATTTGGAATAAATTCTTTTAATACATCAGATGTAGTATCTTCATCTCCATTATTATATTTAAATGTTACTGTTGATATTACTTCATCTTCTTTAGAAGGTACACTTGGGAATGTAAATGTACTTCCTTCTTCAACTTCTTCAGTACTTCCATCTGGATAAGTAATTACATAAATATTTGCATCTACTAATTCCATTCTTGTTTTTGGAACATCAATTACAGGTCTTACTGTCATCGCTTCATAATAGTCATTATGTTGGTGATAATAACTCTCATTAATCATTGCTGCTTCATTTTCACCTGTTGGATTTTCTAAGAAATAATTATGTCCAGTATTACCTGGTTCAATTTGATTATTAATATTAATAGTTAAGAAACTACATTTATCAGGTATATAAGCATTATCGTCAGTTACATCTATATCGCATCCTCCAGCTAACTCTTGAGCTGTTAATAATCGTGATGAATATCCATCATAGCTAAATGCACTATTTAAAGTATTTCCATTTAGTGTATTTTCACCAGATACAGATAGTATTGATCTTATAGTTTTATATAAAGAAGTATTACTCCATTCACTACTAGTTGGTAATTCTCTAATAGCACTGGAAGGACCATTGTATGCAGGGTTTTGATATAAATTATATGATGCATTACCATCTCCATCATCAAAAGTTCTTATTTCACCACTTAAAACACTATAAGAATATATAAGTGCTGCATAATTAGAATTAAACTCTTTTAAAGTTGTATCATAGTAATCACTTACATAATAGAATATTTCATCATCTTCACTAAATAATCCATCACCGTTAACATCGCAAACAAATTCATCGCCTGTTTCAAGTTCAGTTTCATCATGTGTTATATCACCATATCTCTTACATAATATATCATCTGATGGTGTTACTCCGCCCTCACTATTCCAATGAGCATATAATGTAATATCATTTATATCTGAATAAGAAGTATATTTATTACCACCAGCATTTGAATCATACCAGCCTTGGAATATATAATTCTCTTTAGTTGGATTACTTGGGAAAGTGGCTCCTATTACTGTTTCAACATAGTTAGCTTGAAGAGTTATATTACCTGTTACTGTTAATGTATCTCCAGCATCATAATTAACATTATTAACTGTCCAATTATTTGGAACAAATTCTTTTAATACATCAGATGTAGTATCTTCATTTCCATTATTATATTTAAATGTTACTGTTGATATTACTTCATCTTCTTTAGAAGGTACACTTGGGAATGTAAATGTACTTCCTTCTTCAACTTCTTCAGTACTTCCATCTGGATAAGTTATTGTATAAGTATTCTTATTACTTTTAAGTGTTAAATATCCTGGATTAGATGTTCCACCATCTACATGAGCATATTCTTTATCTACATGATTAGAATCATATGTTGTACCTTCTTGACCTATTATACTATTATTATCGTAGAACATGTTTTCAGAGCTTGTAACAGAACTTATATCCCATGAATCAGAAACATATATAGTTTCTAAATTTGTATCATATCTAAACATTCCAGCTATATTTGTAACTTTACTAGTATCTACATCAGATAAATCGATAATATAAAAATCTAAGAATGAAAACATATCTCTAGAATCACTATTTAAAAATATAGTAGAGGCTTCAGAATAATATAAAAAATCATCTCCATCATACCATAATCTGATTGGCAATGGTGAACTAGGGTCGCTTACATCTTCATCAAACCAATAATGATAACCACCGTTTAAGTAATTATTATATTCTTCTTCAGTTGCTTTTCTAAACGAAGCATTATAGTTATATAAATCATTTTGACCAGTAAAGTCTGATAATAGAATATTAAGGTCTGATCCGTTCATAAATATAGCATAATCATCTGAGTATCTTGCATAAAGTATTATATCTTCATTTCCACTATAGCTTGTTACTTTATTTCCATCAGTTTCTGCATCATACCAACCTAAAAAATAATTATTTTCAATTAAAGAACTTGGAAATTCACATGGAATAATTGTTTCAATATATCTTGGAACAATATCAGTATTATCTTCTATTGTTACTTTGTCCCCAGCTTCATAAGTATTACCTGTAGCATTATCTATATAACCATTTGGAGTATATTGAATCAAAACATTTGATGTAGTATCTTCGTTTCCATTATTATATTTAAATGTTACTGTTGATAATATTTCATTATCTTTACTTGGTACTTCTGGTAAAGTATATGCTTCAGGTAAATTACTATGCCATTTAGCATATAGAGTTAAATCTTTATCACCAGAATATTCTGTATATTTAGTTCCATTTGGTAATTTATCATACCATCCAAGGAATGTATAATCACTTCTTTCTGGATCACTTGGGAATTTAGCAGGATTAACTGTTTCAGTATAATCAGGAATAAGTGTCATATTTTCATTAACTATTATTCTGTCACCCACATTATAATGAGTTCCTGTCTCTTTTACAGTTACACCATTTTTTTGATATGTTTTTGTTATACTTGAATAATCAACTTTGCCAGAATTATCATTATATATAAACGATACTCTCGCTACTAAAGATTCATCTTTAAATGGAATATCAGGTATTATATATTCTGAACCTTTTTCTAATTCAGTAGCAATACCATCTGGTCTAATAATAGTTACTTTATCTTTATCAGCCCATTGAGCATATAAGATATTTGAATTAGATTCAGTTAAATCATTTACAATATGTCCACCTTGTGACATATCAAACCAACCTTTAAAAGTATAGTTATTTCTTGTTGGAGTTGGTAATTCATCTTGAATTATTTCTACATCATAATCATATTCAATATAAAGGTTTTTAGTAACAATTATAGTTTCACCAAAGTCATAATGTACTCCATCTATTTTAAAACCGTTTGGAGTATAAACTTTTGTATAAGTTTTATTTTCATCAGGTGTAACACCATCTTGATATTTTAATGTATATGTTACTACTTCAGATGCTTTAGGAACACCTTCACTAGGTAAAGTATAAGTAGAATTTTTTGTTACTTTTTCTCCGTTTGTATCTTGAAGAACAACAAGTAAATCAAAATTAATTTTAGGATTTTCATAATAAGTATTTGTAAATTCTACATCATAAGGTAAACAAGTAGATACAGAACGGAATACTTTTCCATCTTCATAATATTCAGAAGCTCGTCTCCAGCGGTCCTTCCTAGTGAAATATCTTTCATCAAAATCAACATTTAAATAAGAACCATCATAAAGTATACTTGAATTATATAAATCACCAATACCAAGTTCTGCTGCTGGAAGAACAGATGGTGAAGCAGTACAAGTTTGTTTTGAATCAATAATAGCAGTTAAATACTTTCCGTCAAAACTTTCATTTACAGTAAATATATCATCATAATTATTTCCATATTGATCTATAAATCCTAACATTTGATAATAGCTAGATAATTCTTGAATAATATTAGTTGATATTATTTTAATACCAAAAGGCTCAATACCATTAGTAATTGTTTCTCCGGTAGTTGGATCAGCTATACCACAAGTTGTAATATCATCACTGCCTTTTTTACAATCATTAATATTTAAAAAAGGTAAAAAGTAAGTATTATCATGTATTATCTTAACAGGAGTCTTACCATTTATTCCGTTTTTCAATGGATAAGTTAAGTCTACATAGTAATTATAATCACTATCATTTTTCGAATAAGAAGAAGAAGCCATAATATCATGTTCAGGGTCGTTGAAGTCACGTTCTATAGCATTTTCAGGTACAGTATCATTAATTAAATGGCTTCTTGTAATATTATAATCATCATAGATTCTCCTAGGGCTATATGTTCTTCCTACTACAAGTTTTCTTTCTTCTCCGTTTATGTAAGTTGTAACAAGTGGTCCTGTTTTTGCATAAAAACTAGATCCATCAGGATAGTCTTCAAAAAGAAAAGTAGATATTGGTTCTCCATTAAATTCAGGATTATCATACCATTCAATTACTCCTCTATCTCCTGCCTTATTTGTTATAATCTGATATTTACCTGTTTTCCAATCAGTTCCATAATCCCCAGGTTCTTGATCTAGTTTAGAATCAGGTAAAGTTCCTCCAGTAACAACATTAGAAGAAGGATATAAAGAAATAAATTTTTTATAAACATTAGAATCATCAGGTTCAATTTCTTCACCATCAACATATAAATGAATGTTTGTATAATAAACTTCGGCATCGTTATATGGACTTTTTACTTGCCATGCAGCATATACCTTTCCATTAAAAATAAAAAATTGCATTATAAAAACAAATATTGAAAATGCAATTAATTTTAACACATTACTTCTTTTCATATATACCTCTATTACTCCATAACAATTTTTCAGTTATAACAATAAGTCTTTATTTAGTATAAATACTATTCTTTATACTATCCTATTATCCTATTGTAATTATATAATAACAATTTATTAAAAGTCAACAAAAAAAAGACATTTTTCCCTTTAATTCGAAGGTCTGATTATTTTTTTTAATTTAAAATATTATTACAAACTATTAATAGCATCTTTTAAAATTTTGCACATTTTTTTAACAAAAATTATTACTGATATAGTATTTTTTTATTACAATAGACAATACTAATCTTATAAGGATGATGATAGAATAATTGAAAAAATTTGCATTATTTAATATTTTTTGTTATAATAGCGACCAACTTTATGAAAAGAGGAAATTACGTCATAAAGATCAGGGGGTATTTTTTATGAAAAAGAATTTTTATGTAGGTGCATTAGTTTCTCTAATGTCTATACCAATGGTTGTTAATGCAGCTGGTGTTAGTACTGTTAAATTTGAAGGAAATACTAACGTTAATGTTGGTGATGAATTCACAGTTAATATGGTTTTTGATAACATTAATGGTACTAACAATGGTATAGTTGGTTTTGGTGGTTATATTAATTTTGATAATAGCGTATTAGAATTAGTAAGTACTAGCCAAGGAGATACTTATGAAGTATTAATTAATAGAAAAAATAATAAAATTATTGGTATTGATTATACTTTAGCTAATGGTATTAAAGAAAGAACAAACGCTTATAGAATGACATTTAAAGCTATTAAAGAAGGTAATTCTAATGTTACTTTAGTTAATGGTGAAGTTGAAGATACTAAAAATAGTGTTGATTTTAACGTTGAAAGTTTAAATATCGACGTTAATAAAGTTGTTGAAAATCACGTTAATACTAATTCAACTGTAGAACCTACTTATGTAGAAAACGATACTGTCGTTGAAGATACTAAAGTTGAAGATATTAAAAACGCTATAAGTAAATTCTTTAAAAGAGGATAAAAAAACTGATTCAAATGAATCAGTTTTTTTATTATAATGCTGCGAAAATATCTGTTTTAGTTTCATCTAAATCAATATGATTTAATACTGCACCTAGTATTTCTGATTTAGCTTTTGAAGCCTCACTTTGCGCTTTTTCTTTTTGTTCTCTTAGATAAAGATTAATTCTAGCTTCATTTACTCTCTTACCTATTTCAGTTGCTTTTAGTTGTTCATTTTTAATTTTGAAATCCATTAAAGCATTAATTGTGCTTTCTGAGACACTAGATATATCCATCTTAGCGCATAGATAAGCAACAGATGCTTTTTTATTAGATTCTTTTTTATCTTTGTAAGCATCTAAATATACTTTGGCTTTTTGTAAATCTTTTTCTAATTCATATAGATAATCTTCTTCACTTGAAACAGAAAAATCTACATTCTTTGCTTTTTTATGAAGTACATTAAATATATTACTCTTTTGATCTTTAGTTTCTTCTTCTGGATACATTAATTTTTCAGGTTCTTTTAGAACTTTTTCTAGTACACTTGTAATTAATGATAAGATTTCTAATATTTCTTTATTATCTTCATCTATTCTTATATTATATGCTTTTATTTGTTTATCTATATCTTGTACATTCTTTAATTGATCTTTTTTATTTATTACTATTTTTTTATTAGTAATTTTTTCTTTTTCTGAATTTAAAGATTTTATTTCTTTATTAGTATTTGAAATATCATCAAATAATGATAATACTTTTATAGTATATGTATTATTTTTTAAATAATCTTTACCAAAATAAGTTTTAATAGATTTAACTATATTCTTTATTTTTTCTTTATATTCTTCTTTAGCTTTTCTAGTTTTTGAAACTTCTTTATAATCATCTATTAAAGTTATTATTTTTAAATAATCTTTAGAGCTTGAATTAGCTTCTTTCCATTCTTCTATTTGTAATAATCTTTCTTTTAAGATTGATATTCTATCATTAAGATTTAAGAAGCATCCTCCTTCTACTACAGAGTTATTTTTAATAGTTTTATAGAAAGCTCCTCCATCTATTAGTTCTTTTAATAGTCTTTCTTTAGTTATTTCAGATATATTATGTCTTTTATTGGTATTATATCTAACTAACATCTTTCTTTCTATTATTGCCTTATCTTCGCTACCTTTTTCGCCCTTTTCTACTACATCAAAGTACTTTTCTAATAATTCTGTAACTTTAGCAGCTTGTGAATCATTTGATTCTTCTTTTACACCTAAATCCGCTCTATAAATTGGATCAAAATATTCATAGCCTTCTTCTTCAAAGCCACCTACATAGTCACCTTTGAATTCGTTAAGAGCAGTTTCTATCTCTTCTTTAGTTTTACCCTTCTTTTGTAATTTACATAAGAATTCATCCATTACTGAAACTTCAGGTATATTTTCCACATAATTCTTCTTTGATAACTTACTTAATTTTTGTTCTTTATATGAGTCAAAATCTAAACTTATATCATCATTAATAATAATGTCTTTTCCATTATCTTCTATTAGTACTTTGTCTTCTTTAATTTTTTCATTATTACTTTGAATAGTATTTTTTATTTTTTTAGCTTTTTCAACAGATTCTTTAGTAAATTTACCTGTTTCTGCGATATTATTTGTCATTTCTTCTAATTCTACTTTCAGACTTTCGTTTTCTCTATTTAATTTTTCAATCTCTTCTGAAATAGATGCATTCTTTTTATTAATTTCTCTATTATGATCTTTTATTTCTTGTTTTTTTAGGTATATTTCTTCATCTCTAATAGAATTAAATTCAGTCTCTGACATAGCCATTATTCTTTCATATTCATATTGATCAGAATATTGACTCATTTTCTTTACTATTCCTTCTAATTCAGTAATTTGACTCTTATTATTTTTTAATAATTTTTCAAAGTTTTTATATTCTTCTTCTGTTAAAGTTTGTTTATAAAACTTTTTAAGATTATTTTGTTTATCATAATCTTCTTTCATAGCATCTAGTATCTTATTTAAATTTTCTAGCTCCATATTTTCCACCTCTTTATTCTTTTACAAATAACATTTTTGCATTATCCACAGTAATTCTTATTCTTGTATTACTATGAGAATATTCTACCTTATTTATACCATCATCAAAATAGGTATCATCTACAGCATAAGTTTTATTAATACTTAGTACTGATAATTCAGCTAATCCACTTTTCTTTATTTCAAGTCTCATAGAATAGCCTTCTTTAATTAATCTGTTAATATCTTTTTTTGAATATGTTTTGCCTTCATATGTTAATTCTTTAATAACATATTTCCCAACAATATCTTCGTCAAATGTAGGAACCTCTTTTTCTTCTTCTTTTTTAACTTCTTGTTTTGGTGTTTCTTGTTTTTTTTCTTCTTCTTTAGTTGTATTATTAGTAGTTTCAGTTTTTTTGACTTCTTGTTTTGTTTCAGTCTTTTTAACTTCTTTCTCAGCTTTTTTAACTACTTTTGTAGTTTTCTTAGTAACTTTTTTTGTAGTTGTTTTTTTCTTAGAAACTTTTTTTGAAACTTTATATGCTAATTTTTTAATTTTATTTTTTGTTTGATTTGTTTTTTTAGTTTCTGATTTTTTAACTACTTTCTTTTTTTCTGTTATACTTGCACTAACAGAAGGTTCTTCAGAATTATTCGCTTTTTTAGCAAATTCTATACCTTTATACATTGCAAATACTACTAGTAAAACACAAGAAATACTTATTATTGTTGTTATTATTATTCTAGCTTTACTATACCTCATATCTTACTCCTATACTCCTACATTAAACATTATAACATTCTTTGTATATAATTTAAAGAAAAAAAATAGAGATTTTTAAAAAAACTCTATTTTTATTTCTTACAACCACACTTTTTTTTAGTTTCTTTTTTGCATCCGCAAGTGCATTCACCCTTGCAAGTACAATTCTTTCCTTCGTTACAACCACACTTACATTTAGTAGTACAGTTACATTTCTTTTCCATATTTCCTCCTATTCAACAATAATATATCTTTTGTCACCAATAATAATCCAATCACATTCTATAGATATAGTCTTATTTGTTCCATCAAAAAAATCAATAATATAAATAGTTGAATTGTCTTCACAAGCCATATCTGTTTCTTTTCCATATTTCATATTAATTAAGGTGTTATAAAGTTTTTTTATACTGTTTTTATCTGAAACTATATCAGAATTAAATCCACCTTCAGTATACCTATTAATACGAATATCAGCAATACTTTCAACTTTAATATCTTTATATTCTTTATTATCTTTCAAATATGTTGTTTTAATAGATGTAGGTTTAATAGTTAGTTTGTAGATTATAAAGAATACAATTACTAAAATCGCTAAAATAATAATTAATTTCTTCTTCATACTACTCTCCTTTTATATATTATAACTTATAAAAACAATAAATTCAAATAAAATGAACTTAAAAAATAGGTTCATTAAAAAATATTATTAAAATATATCTTACTAGTGTAATAATACAAGTAATAGTAAATAAAGTAGGAAATGGTTTGATTTTTAAAGGTTTAATATATCTATCTATAATAAATAAACCAATTGTTATAAGCCAAAATATACATGTATAGTTATAATGCAATGATTTAGTTATGTCACCCTTTAATAACGCAATTGTCGCTCTAGTTAAGCCACAACCTGGACAATCAACATGTAAGAATACTTTTATAGGGCAAACTGCACCAAATACTAATTGCATAACAATACAATAAATAGCCACTATTAAAACAGGAATCCAATATTCCTTAATATCTTGTTTTAATTTTATCATTCTTAACCTCTATAATTACTAAAAGATTCAAATGCAGAAGCACCTATTCCAAATACTGCTGCTAAAATAAATACTATTAAACCAATTATTAATCCTAGAAGTAACACACAAAAATATGATCTTGCAAAGTTTTTTAAATTTATATTTTTTGTTCCACCTAGAGCAAATACACATAAAACTATAAAACCAATACAAGGAATACTAAATAATAATTGGTATCCAAAATATCCCCATGCACTAATTGGTTTATATTCTTCTGGTATATTATTCATGATAATCCCTACCTCTCTAATAATAAAATATCATATATCTATTATTAATTACAATATTTTTTATTTTAATTTACATAAATAAAAGTATGGATTTCTCCATACTTAATTACAATTTATTACTATTTGATCATCATGTTCTATTTTTTCACAACTACATGAATTAGTTTTAATTAATTCACCAGTTATAGCATTATAATGTACGTCATCATAACAGTTATTATACATATTAATTCTATGGGAAATACCTGTTAGAGAATAACCATTTTTAGTATTATCTTTTGCATAGTTATATGCTTTGGATTCATTCTCTAATAATTTATCTATAGTTGCTTTTGATGACACTACTTTAACTTCTAAATTTTGATTATAATATCTAATCTTATTATTTTTTAAATCATCAATAATTATTTTATAGGTATTATAAAAATTATTATTAATATAGTCTGCACTAGCAACATATACTTTTAGACCATAATAATCTTCTACGTAATAAGATGCATTTACTAATTTATCATTATATTTAATTTGTAACTCAATATCATCACCCTTAGTCTCATCAAATTCATATGTTAAATCATTTAAGTATTCAGATTGAATAACTAAACCATCTTCATATTTTAATTTTTGTGTTGTTTCAGCATTAAATGTTGATTTTTCTTCAAATTTATAGTTTTTAAAACTTATAATTGATATACCTATTCCTACACCAAAGAATACTATTGAAAGTAAGAATAATACTAAAAGTTTATTAGATTTATTCTTCTTATTAAATATAAATTTAATAATTATTATTAATAATGATAAACATCCTATTATTCCAGAAAGTGTTGTGATTGATATACCTACAAATAATGATCCTAATCCTATATGAATTGCAGATAATACAAATCCAGTTGATAAACCTGCTAATGTAAACATTAAGATTAATGCTATCCACGCTAAGAATAATTTTATAAAGAACATAACTATTTTAGATAATACTGATAGGAATGCAAATGGTCTATCTTTTCCATCTCTAATAACTACATTCTCTTTTTTTTCTAATTTTATTTTGTCTTTTTTATTAGTTTCAGAACTATCTTCATCTTTTTGTTCTTCTTTAGCTTTATCATAATAATTCAAATATCTTATTTTAAACACATGTACTAAAATAATAAATTCGATTATAAACCATACAACTGATAATATAGAATGAACTACAGTATGTATAACAGTATATCCTTTTATCATAGAGAATAAATTACTAATTACTGAACTAGCTATTCCTACTAATATATGTCCAAGTAGCGCTAGTAATAGTCCTACTATAACCATTTCTATAACACATTTCAATCCACTACTAAATTTCATATCACCAAACATATTAATTGTTTTAGTAATAAATTCTAGGAATGAATCAATATATGTTGTTATATTATTTTTTTCCTTTCTTTCAATTTGTTTTAAATCTGTTATTTGATCATTTATTAGATCATCCATAGAGCAATCAAATAGATTACATATTTGTACTATCTTATCTGTTTCAGGATAAGCATTATTACTTTCCCATTTACTAACAGATTGTCTAGATACACCTAACTTTTCAGCTAGTTCTTCTTGACTAAGACCATTCTTTTTTCTTAGTCCAACGAGTTTGTCTCCAAACTTCATACTATTCACCTCTTTCAACTACAAGTTTACATCATTTTTAGGTTTACAATCTATCAACTTTGCTTGGAAATTTCGTAAACTTTCGGTTGCATTTATATAATTATAGCATAAAAAAGCACATTTTTTAGTAAAATGTGCTTTTCATTTTTTTAATATTGAATACCCCATATAACATGATGTTTAGCTTCTTTACCGCAGCATACGCATTTATCATCTATAGATTTTGCACCCTCAAGTATACATCTTGATTTGCATCCTTTTATTTCTTTTATCTTTTCTTCACACTCTTTATCGCCACACCACATAGCATGAATAAATCCTGGTTGTGTTTCTAATATTTTTTTCATATCATCCATGTTATGAGCTTCAAAAGTAAGATCATCTCTTCGTTTAACTGCTCTTTCATACATATCATTTTGAATAGTATCTAGTAATTCTGACACATATTTAACTATATCTACATCTTTAGACACTTCTATTTTTTCTCTAGTATCCCTTCTTGCAATAGTAATAGTACCTTTTTCTAAGTCTCTTGCGCCTACTTCTATTCTTACTGGAATACCATTTACTTCTGCTTCTGCAAATTTAAATCCTGGAGATTTATCACTATCATCTATATAAGTAATTATATCTTTTTCTAATAATTTTTCTTTGAAACTATTTGATAAATCTTTAACTTCATCACTATCACCAATTGGTACAATAACAACTTGCTTTGGAGCAATTTTAGGAGGTAAAACTAATCCATAATCATCAGAGTGAACCATTATAACTCCTCCTATCATTCTGGTTGTTGTTCCCCAACTAGTTTGATATACATATTCAAGTTCATTATTTTTATTAGTAAATTTAACACCATATGCCTCTGCAAATTTTTGACCAAAATAATGGGAAGTACCTGCTTGTAGCGCTACTCCATTATACATTAATGCTTCATTTGTTAATGTATATTCAGCACCTGAAAATTTTTCTTTTTCTGTCTTTTTACCTTTTATAGAAGGAATAGCTAAATAATCATGAAAGAAATTATAAAAAACATCTAGCATTTGATTAGTTTCATTCATAGCTTCTTCCTTTGTAGCGTGAATAGTATGACCTTCTTGCCATAAAAATTCCCTACCTCTTAAAAATGGTCTTGTTTCTTTTTCCCATCTAAATACATTACACCACTGATTATATAGTTTTGGTAAATCTTTATAAGAACTTATATGATCTTTATAATAATCACAGAATAAAGTTTCAGATGTAGGTCTTATACATAATCTCTCTTCTAATTCTGTTTGACCTCCACTAGTTACCCAAGCAACTTCTGGGGCAAATCCATTAACTAGATCTTTTTCTTTATTAAGCATTGATTCAGGAATAAGTAACGGCATTTGAACATTAACGTGTCCTAACTTTTTAAATTCTTTATCCAAAATGCTTTGCATTTTTTCCCAAATAGCATAGCCATTTGGTTCCATAACAATGCAACCTTTTACTGATGAATAATCCGCTAAAGATGCTGCTCTAACTACATCAGTATACCATTTTGCGAAGTCTTCACTTCTTTTTGTAATCTTATTATTTGCCATATCTCATACCTCCTTTTTAATAAAAAAAAGATGATACCTAGACAAGGAGTCTAATGACGGTACCATCCTTAATTTAACTTAATTAGATAACGGCTTTTAAACCGAAAATGTTTACATTTCACTTAAAGGTAGGAATTTATATATAATTTATTAGTTCTCACCAACCACTAACTCTCTTTAATAATTATTATATAAATCATGTCCTCATCAACGATTTATGACTAAATATTATCACTTTTTATTATATATGTCAATTATTTACCTAATATACTTTTTTCTTCATCAATTAATGATTTATCATATCTAACAAATAATGCTTCTATATCTTTTTCTAGATTAACTTCTTCTAATCTTTCATAATTCCATGTTTTTATAGCTTTATTTAAGTATTTTTCTACTTTTATAGTACTTTCTACTAAATAAGGTTTTAATAAGTTATTTACGTTTAAAATTATATTACAGCAGTTATATAATACTTTTTCACATTTAGGTATATCTGTTTTAGCTAAATTCCATGGTTCATTTTCATCAAAATATTTATTTGAGAAAGATATAAAATCAAATATATTTTCTATACCCAATTTAATGTCACCATTATCAATATTATTACCTATTGTTTCATATAACTCTTTCAACTTATTTTCTATTGTCTCATCTATTTCTGTATTAGATAATTTACCCTCAAATGACTTATTAATAAATTGAAGAGTTCTATTAACAAAGTTACCCCATTTACCAAGAAGTTCTCCGTTATGAGAATTAATATAACCTTCCCAAGTAAAATTGAAGTCTTTATTTTCTGGATCATTACTAGTTAAGAAATATCTAGTTGTATCAACTGAATATCTATCTAGTAAATGTCTTATTGGAATATAATTACCTTTACTCTTAGATAATTTTTCTCCTTCAATATTAACGTATTCATCTGAAACTATTTTATCTGGCATTTTATAGTTATCATTTGTTCCTAAAAGTAATATTGGGAATATTACTGTATGGAATGGAATATTATCTTTAGCGTGTACTAAATATATCTTATTATCTCTATCTTTTTTCCAAAAATCTTCCCAGTCTAATCCCAAAGCTTCAGCTTGTTTTTTAGATGCAGTTACATAACCCCATACATTTTCAAACCAACCATATAATTTCTTATCTTCATATCCTTTAACAGGTATATCTATACCATATTTTTGTACTCTAGAT
>Ga0129307_1002562_pt1 | contig 13898 bp, 19 predicted proteins | sample P1105metagenome_FD_94437 | JGI IMG/M metagenome (GOLD analysis project Ga0129307, IMG submission 94437) | Capybara group fecal microbial communities from Wisconsin, USA - P1105 metagenome | ecosystem: Host-associated > Mammals > Digestive system > Large intestine > Fecal | place: USA: Wisconsin... | reverse complement strand
CAAAAAGTTTCCCTTGTTTCGGCTCATAAGGGCAAAAACAAGGGAAAATACATAAGGAACGAGTATTAAAATGCCGATTTTCCTTGAAAATACAAGGGTTTCGGAGGATTGATTAGATAAATTTGAATTTGTAGGAGTGAGAGAAAATGGATTTTAACAATGGTGTTTCTAAAGTAGGTTCAGCAATCGTTACAGTGACAGTGTTTCTGTTTGCATTATTTCTGATAATTAATATTCCTATGGGCTACTATTTTGTCTGCCTTATCCTACCGATAGGGTTTATCATGATGACAGCAGGTCTGCAAAACGAGTGTGAAAGTGACCGCAAGATTGCTGCGAATATAGGTTTGCTTCTTGCGGCTGTGTACAGTACGTTTATTATGCTTGTCTATTTCACACAGCTGACTACGGTAAATAACGAACAGTTGAATGAACAAGCAACCAACTTATTAGAATTCGGCAAGTTTGGTCTTATCTTCAACTTTGATCTGCTTGGCTATGGTGTAATGGCACTATCTACTTTCTTCACGGGACTTTCAATGAAGGCGAATAATAAAAAGGATAAGTGGCTCAAAGCATTAATGATGATACACGGATTGTTCTACTTCAGCTGCACTTTTATGCCGATTACTGGAATGTTTGCAAAAATGTCTTCTAACGGTGATGGAATCGGCGGAAGGCTTGCTCTTGTTGCGTGGTGTGTATATTTTCTGCCTATAGGAATACTATCATTTCTTCATTTCGGTTCCAGAAAGAATTGAGTTATATAAATACAAGTGTCTCCGGTTAATAACTGAATAGTATTACATGAAAAAGAAAGCATTCTCGTTTTCAGGATAAAACGTCTGAAAACGAGAATGCTTTTAGTTTCTGTTCAGAGTATTAAAGATATGGTATATTAAAAAGGTCTATACAGTTTATATTCTATGGACTGATAGGAGAGTAGCTTTAAGGTTATATGGTGAATGCGAATTGGAGGGAATATGCTTTTGGGTATGGTGATGTCTAGTATTGAAATGGAACCAGAAAATTTTGTGATGATAGGTATTTTGATACTAATAATACTTAGAATCATAGTTGGAATACTAAGGAGCAAAAAAACTAAATCCGGCATTGGTTCAGAATTTCTAGAAAAAACTACGACATATGATTATGAGACGATTCAACGGAATATGACGGTGAAGACCAATGCTAAAGTATTGAAGCATGAATGGGTGAGGAAAAATGATCCTAGAAGACACGTTCATAAAAATCGTGGGAACTATAAGTATTATGATTACATATTGTATGAATATGAAGTAAATGGAAGAGTGTGGCAGGTATATGGAGAAGACTCGGGAGCATTTTGGAATAAAAACAATACGTCGATATATTATGATCCTTCGAATCCAGGTGTAAGTGTTACAAAGTATATTCATGATAAGGCAACTGGAAAAGATATGATAAGAAATTTCCTGATTTTTATTTGCTTTATTGTAATTATTGTTGCTTGTCTTTTTTATTTCTTTATCTAATCCTTGGCGAGAATACTCCGCCTTCTATAAGACGGGGATGAATCGCCTCAATTTCTAAAAACAAGTTGTAATAATTGGCGAAATCACATTGAATATACTATAAAAATATGATATAATAAGTTCAGTGGTAAATTCAAAAAAGAGGCTTAAAATAAATGAATTTTGAAACTAATAATCATTCAGTGTTCTCAATGCATTATCACCTGGTTTTAGTGGTGAAGTATCGCAGAAAAGTAATCAATGATACTATTTCGAAGCGTCTTAAAGAAATATTTGAGCATATTGCTCCTAATTACAATATAACCATTGAAGAATGGAACCATGACATAGATCATGTACATATTCTCTTTAAAGCAGAACCCAATTCAGAATTGTCTAAATTTCTAAATGCATATAAGTCCGCGAGCAGCAGGCTTATAAAAAAAGAATATCCGGAGATAAAGCAAAAACTTTGGAAAGAATATTTCTGGTCAAAGAGCTTCTGTCTTATCACCACCGGTGGTGTAACTATAGATGTCATAAAGGAATATATCAAATCTCAGGGAGAGGATAAACCTGATGGCAGACGTAAAAACAAACAGAGCAATCAAATACAGGATCAAACCCAATAAAGCTCAGGAACAGCTCCTGCAGCAGACGTTTGGGTGTGTAAGACTTGTTTACAATCATTATCTGGGAGATCGAAAAGATGCCTATGATAATAATGGTACAAGTCTTAATTATTATGATAACGCAAATGACCTGAAACGTTTAAAAAATGAATTACCATTCTTAAAGGATGTAGACAGTATTTCTCTGCAACAGTGTCTAAGACATCTTGATACGGCATACAAAAACTTTTTCAGGGATAAGAAGGTAGGGTTCCCAAGGTTTAAGTCTAAGAAGAATAATCACAAGTCGTATTCGACAGTATGTGTGAATGAAAATATTTCCATAGAATCAAAACATATAAAACTTCCTAAGATAGGAAAGGTCAAGATGGTATGTCACAGACCTGTTCCAGATGACTGGAAACTAAAATCAGTTACAGTATCACAGGAACCAGATGGAAAGTATTACGTTTCTGTACTTTTCGAATATGTAACAAGTATCGTAGAAGTTCCTTCAAAAACTATTCTGGGGCTTGATTATTCTATGTCATCATTATATGTGGATAGTGATGGCAATTCCTGTGGTTATCCGAAGTTTTACAAACAGGAATTAGACAGACTGGCAAGAGAGCAGAGAAAACTCTCAAAAATGGAAAAGGGTTCAAACAACTATTACAAACAAAGAAAAAAGGTAGCCAGACTACATAAACATATATCTAATCAGAGAAAAGATTTTCTACATAAGCAATCAACCGAGATAGCCAATCGAGTTGATACTGTATGTATAGAAAATCTTGATATGAAAAAGATGTCTCAAGAGTATAATTTTGGAAAGACTATATCTGACAATGGATGGGGATTGTTTACGAACTATCTCGAGTATAAACTGCGAGATAGAGGCAAACACTATGTAAAGATAGATAAATTCTATCCTTCAAGTCAGATATGTCATTTTTGTGGCTTCAAGAATGAAGAAATAAAGGATTTTGCAATAAGAAAATGGACATGTCCAAAGTGTAAAAATGAACATGACCGTGACGTAAATGCTGCAATAAATATACGTAATGAAGGAATCAAATACTTAAGTATTTAAGTATAGATAGAACCGTCGGACAGACGGAGATAGCTCGTGTATGCTGTGATCGTTAGATCGCTCGAACGAGAAGCCCCCACTTCTTAGCGAAGCGAAAGTGGTGGGAGTATGTCACTAGATAAGACATCACTAAAGAAATGAAGTTCGACAGGGTAAGTCTTTAAGTTGGGGGAATTATGATTAAACCTAAAATGATTCTGTTTGATTATGGTCAGACGCTCGTAAATGAAGTGTCATTTGACGGAGTTAAAGGCACGGAGGCAGTTCTTAAATATGCAGTAAAAAATAAGTATAATAAAACTGCAGAAGAAGTTCAAAATTATGCCAATCAGCTTAATAAGGAAATTGGGCGTTTTGATCCTGAGAAGAGACATTTGTTTCAATATGAAATACCGAATTATATGTTTACCAGATACCTGTATGAATCTCAGGGAATAGAAATAGATTTAAGCCCAGAAGAAATTGACAGTATATTCTGGGATGCTGCAGCTCCGGCAATACCGACAAATGGCATTGATGAGTTTCTTACATTTTTAAAGCATCAGGATATTCGCACAGCAGTAATAAGTAACATATCTTATTCTGGAAATGCAGTTATTTAAAGAATAAATGATTGTATTCCTAATAATGATTTTGAGTTCATAATTGCTACAAGTGAATACTTATATCGAAAGCCTAATCGACATATTTTTGAGCTTGCATTAGAAAAAGCAGAGCTGACATCCGATGAGGTATGGTATGTCGGTGATCAATATGAATGCGATATATTAGGAGCAAAGAATTCGGGAATATTTCCAGTGTGGTATATAGGTGCAACAAATTCGGAATACGAGTCTAAAGATGACATTCTTACAATAAATAAATGGGATGAACTAGAAAATTATATTTTACGATTATAAAAAAAGTGTTGAACAGATTGTATTTCAGCATTACGTACCAATAAGGCGGATACAGAAACGTGATAAGAAAAGCAGAGTTAAAAGATATATCCAGGATTGCCGAGATTCTGGTGTTTACAAAAAGAATAAAGTACCGATCAATCTTTCATAACGATGAATACTCTTTTAATGAGTTGCAGGTAATTAAGGTCGCTGATGAATTCAAGAATCCTGAACTCCTTGACGAAGTTTGGGTATACGATGATGGTATCGTTAAGGGGATGATCCATCTAGAGGAAAAAGAAATCGTAGAGTTATATGTTGATTACTTTTTCTGGAAAGAGGGCATCGGATCCAAGCTGGTAGAATTTGCAAAAGAAAAGTTTGATGCTAAGTTTGTATGGACTCTGGAGAAGAACGAAGATGCAATTCGTTTTTATGAGTCACATGGCTTTAAGCTCAATGGAAAGAAACAACTTGAAGAAGGAACATCGGAATATATCGTAATGTTGGAGAGGGACTGAAATTATGAATTATTTTAAGAAATTACTTTTTGGTGATGTGATAGGGGCGCTATGAGTAGAAATACTTGTAACGCCTTTTTTATTTGAAAAAATGAAATGAGTGTGCTATATTCTGCCTAACGACTGTTAGGCAAAAAGGAAAAAAACATATGGGAACTGATGGAACTAGGGAATTGATTATAGAAACAGCTTTGGATATGTTTTCGAAAAAAGGCTATGCAGCTGTATCAATGAGAGATATTTCGGGAGCAATCGGGATAAAAGCGAGTTCTTTATATTATCACTTCATGAGTAAACAGGATATTTTTGATGCCGTCGTGCAGCGAGCGGATGTATTAACTGTCGAATTGAAAGGGATGTTCTTTAAGGCGCTTGGTAATTCAACCGAAGTTAATTGTGACAGTTTTGTGCTGGCGGGAAAGGCTTATGTAACGGGATATCTACATAATGATAAGATTGCTCCTCTCATTCAGATGCTTGAAAACGAAAGATTTCATGACACAAGATCAAATGATCTATGGAAAAGGATGCTTTTTGATGCTCCTATCGAACATGAAATATTGGTCTTTAAAACGTTGTATGAAAATGGAATCATTGAGAGTAGTGAATCTGAAAAACTTGCGGCAGAGTATCACGGAATAATCATGCTCGGATATTTTACCGATGATTTGAATAGACTTGATGCTTCGTTGACTGATTTTTATAAGAGAGTTTTTGAGGGTAGATAAAGGTATGGTAAAAAAATATAAGAATAAAAAAGCAGGTGAAAAGATCCTTCGGACATATGATCAGCTTCTTAAGATCTGGGGGTGTGAACTCATTGAACGGGATGTTGAAACCGAATACGGTACAGTACACGTAATCGAAACAGGCAAGGAAGACGGTATTCCTATGATTCTTTTTCATGGCGTAGGTGATGACTCTGCACTGATGTGGGTATATAACGCCAAAAGACTTGGTGAACGATATAAATTGTATGCAATCGACACAATGGGTGGCCCCGGAAAAAGCGTACCTAACGAGAACTATAATAAAGACTTTGATGATATAAAATGTATCGATGAAGTTTTGAATGGTCTTTGCATGGATAGGGCTATAATTGTTGGGGTATCTAATGGAGCATATCTGGTACAGTCATATACTCTAAATCGCCCAGAGAAGGTTATTAAAGGAATTTGTATAGCTGGTTCTGTAGCAGTCGGTGGAAAGAAGATGGCGATGCTCGCTATCATAAAGATATTTATGCCTGAAGCATTATTTCCGACAGAAAAGAATATGGTAAAACTTGTAAGGAAGTTATGTGGAAGTCATTACACTGAGTTTTCTGATAATTCTGTCGTGATGGAACATTTTCAGAGCGTTCTAAAGGGTTTTAATAATGTGGCGATGGGATACCATAAAGTAGATGGATTTTCTCTTGAGGAAATCGATAAGATCAGAGGGAAGATAACGTATCTAGTGGGTGATGAAGATCCATTCCAGAAACTTGGCGGAAAAAGACTTCTTATTGAAAACAGAATGGATGCAATCTTCTATGAAGATGCGGGACATGCTCTTAATCATGAACTGCATGATGAAATTAATGAAAAGATAATAGAACTGGTTGATCAGGCTATAGAAAGGGAAATGAACGTATGACAACTAAGAAGTACTTGTATACAGAGAGAGCACATTATATGTGTCCCAATATGCATTTCGGGATTATCGCAGATATTGGAAAAGAGTTTAATGAGGAACGACTGAATGAAAGTATAGAAGTTCTTAAAACTGCTCATCCATTACTTGTAAGCTTAATATCAGAAGAGAAAGATACGGGTAAGATATTTTATGAAAAGAAGAGTGATCTGGAAATACCAGTGATTAAAGGTACTGATTGGCAGTCTGACTTCGATAATATTTCTAAAGTTGGATGGAATGTTCATAAGGAAGCTTTGCTCAAGGTATTTGTTTATCCTTCAACTGAAAGTTTTAAAGTTCTTTTTGTCGCACATCATCTTCTGTGTGATGGAAGGGGACTACTAATGATAATGGAGGAATTTGTTGATTATTATTCCCAAAGTGTAAGACCAGAGTTTTCTGAAGAACGTCTGATAGAGAGTATAAGTGATCTTCCTCAGGGAAGTGATCTTGGTTTTATCAGTAAGATCATTATAAAAGATGCAAATAAGAAGTGGGGCAGAGAAGGTCATAAGGTAAGCTATGACGAGTATCTCAGCTTTGAGAAGGACTTTGATTTAAAGCAGAATGTCGTGCGTAATATCACGAGTTTTGAAGGTTCTTCACTTAATGATATACTTTTAACTTGTAAGGATAATGGAGTAACTGTGAATGACTATCTTATTGCTAAGATGATGTTTGATGAAAATACGCAAAAGATAATCATTGCTTCCGATATCAGAACGAAGTTCAAGAACTATAATAAAGGCTCTTTAGGAAACTATGCATCTGCTTTTAGTGTAGTAGTTAAGAAAAAATACTCTGATATTATTGAGCTTGCAAAGTCAGTTAGAAATGAAGTAAATAAGATACTTAGGACCCCTCAAAAAGAGATGCTTGTTTTGGCTTGCTATTTTACCATGGATCCGGAGCTGCTTGATGCAGTTGCTATATCAACTCTAGGCGGTTTTTACAGCAATGCAGGTAAATTTGTCGGAAGTAAGATGTTTGGATATGAAGCACGTGAAGGTTATTGTATAACAAATCTTGGAAAAATAAACAGCAGCATCATAAGCGAAGCTGCTTTTATCCCGCCAGCATCTCCTGCAAACAAAAAAGCCTGGGGGGTATTGACTGTTAATGATAAGATGAATATATGTTCCGTAGAATACGAAAATAAAAATATTTCGGAATAAAGTTTTAAAGCGAGGACGAAATGATTACAGTTAAAGAAGTAGACAAAACATATTTTGATTTATACGACCAGGTTTCAATGAATGTTGAAGTTCATTCAATATACAAATTGAAAAGACTTGACAGTGGACTAGGCGGATTTCATTTTGAAGAAGTTCCTGTTGACGCATGTATAAAGGATTACAGCAAGTATGAAATTGCCAAAGAATATGAGAAGACATTTGATATATCCACATGGAGATTCTATATGGCATTTGATGATGATAAGCCTGTTGGCGCGGCAACTGTTGCCGGTCCGACAGAAAACTTATATATGCTATCGGGCAGAAAAGATGCCTGTGTTTTGTGGGATATTAGAGTTGAGGATAAATATAAGCATCAGGGAATAGGACAAAAACTATTTGATCTATGTAAAAAAGGTTCTATTGAAGATGGATATAGTCAAATGCTTATTGAAACTCAAAATATAAATGTTACAGCTTGTAAATTCTACAAAAAACAAGGGGCTGTACTATCAAAAGTGGATATGTATGCATATTATTCGCAGCCGGACTCGAGAGACGAAATTCAGTTTATTATGTATTTAGATTTATAAGATATACAGAGAATTTTGATATAGATTAGGTTCTATGAGGGAATGACGTATGATAATTACAGATTATATGACAATCGAAGAAATAATGAATCTTTTTTACGAAGAGTATGGAGAAGAGTTTAATTGGCATATGATTCCATTTACTAATAAAACATATGTAAATGAACTGAAAAAAGAACTTGGTAAAAATGATAATCTAGTTGATCCAAATATTTATTCTGTTGCAAAATGCGATTCAAATGATGATGTATTGTTTCTGGTAGGGGACTTATGGAGAATATATCATCTGACGTATTCTACAAATAATATGCCTGGCTATCCAAAGTATGAGGAGTTTAGTAGTAGAAGAGAAGCAGCAGAATATATACGGGATCAGTATGTAAATGATTATTTATGATTTGAGAACGATTGGTTATGAATTATAAAGTAAATAATGAATATAATTTTGAGTTTGAAAATGTTAAAAGAATCGGTATCGGAACCGGAAAAATCTTCTATGTTTATAAAGATAACATGCCTTTTTTATCTGTAGAGATAAATTTGCTTATCGGAGATTTTTTCGTGGATTCGATTATCGTTGGAGAGTATTTATATATCGGAAATTATTACGAAGGTGTATATGTTATTGATCTGGATGATTTTACTTTCAATAATATTTCTGTAGATGGCTATTTTGGCTACTTTGTTAATAATCAAGACTATATTTATATACTTGGATGTGAGAATATTATCGCTATTGATATTGATGCTAGATTTGTTTGGAAGAGTGATAATATCGCAGTCGATGGAATTGTATGTAATGGAATAGAAGGACATATCATGTATATTTCTTGCGAGATGGATCCTCCTGGAGGATGGGAAGATATGAAGATTGATTTACTAACTGGAAAGACAATAAATACTTAAGTAACAGAAACAGGGAAGGGTACGCTGTATGACTAGAAAAATATATGGTGTTGAGACTGATAAGGAAGGCAGATGTATTCATTATCATAGCCCCCAAGATGTAATTGCTAATAAATGCGCAAGGTGTTTGAAATTTTATGCTTGTTATAGATGTCACGACGAGTTAGAAGATCATACATTTGAGCCGGTAGATTTTGAAGAAGAAAACACGGTGATGTGTGGTTCTTGTGGAAGACTATACAGTTATAAAGAATATTCATGTCTTACTAAGTGTAAAAAGTGTTCACATGAGTTTAATCCAGGGTGTTCACTTCATAAAAATGTATATGCAAAATTTTAAATCTACGATAAGGAAAGTTTTATTGTAAATACGATTGACTTAGAACATTGATACAAAATAAAGGTGGAGGATGATATAATGAATTTTCCAGAGTTTATGTTTAATGAGAAGAATAAGATTCCAGCTTATCAGCAAAACACACCTGATATTGAGGGGTATTATTATACTGCTAACGATGGAAGTCAAATGGCTTTTTGGATATATAAGGCCGATAGAATTTCTAAAGAACATAGTCATGATTATGATGAATGGATGCTTTGCGTTGAGGGAGAATATATCGTTACTATTGATGGAGCAGAATATATATTACACGCAGGTGATGAATTATTTATTCCCAAAGGAAGTGTACAAGGTGGAAGAGTAAAAGCTGGAACACGATCTATACATGCTTTTGGTGGTCAGAGAGTGAAAGAGTAAATGTTTAATCTTACTGTATATGCAAACTAAAAAAGTAAAAATGCTGGAGGAATAATATATGTCATCGGAAAGACTACTGATTGTAGAGGATGATAATGAAATAGGTGATATTTTAGATAAGTATCTTAAAGGAAATGGTTATGATACAGATAGAGCATACAATGGTATAGAGGCTATTAATAAGATTGAGGAGGAAGATTTTTCTCTCGTTCTTTTGGATATTATGCTACCTTTCAAAAGTGGTGATCAGGTGCTGCAAAAAGTACGTGAGACTAAGCAGATTCCAGTAATCATTATTTCTGCAAAAGATATGATTCAAACTAAGATAGATGTTATGAGAATGGGAGCCGATGATTACATTACTAAGCCTTTTGATTTGGATGAAGTTTTAGTCAGGATTGAGGCGGTTCTCAGACGTACAACGGGAAATCTGAGTGGAATTGCAGGTTCTGCAAAAAAGGATGTTATTAAACATAAAAATATTGAAATGGACAGGGACGCTGCCCGTGTTCTGGTAAAGGGACAGAGTGTCACGCTGACATCTAAGGAATATGCTATATTGGAACTATTCCTTACGAATCCCAATAAGATTTTTTCAAAGACGAATATCTATGAATCTATATGGGATGATACATACGTATATGATGATAATACACTCATGGTTCATATAAGTAATCTTAGGAATAAGCTTAAAGATTTAGATACTGAAGAGGAGTATATCGAGACTATCTGGGGAATGGGATATCGACTAGCTGAATAATTTATAAAGCTTAAGAAACGATTTAAGTTTTTCTTAAGGGTTTAGTCTTACGATAAGTACAGTAAATCGTACGTATGATAAGACTATCTCATTAAGAAAGGAATAGAACATGGAATATGTTATGGAACTCGAAGGTCTCACTAAAACCTTCAGGAAGAAAACCGCAGTAGATAACTTTTCGCTTAAGATAGAAAAGGGACATATCTGTGGACTGATTGGACCAAATGGTGCTGGTAAGACTACCATTATGAGGATGATGGCAGCGCTTTCTGAACCGGATTCGGGAGAAATGAGATTCTTCGGTTCCACTGAGCTGGACAAGGCCAGGGGCAGAATGAGCTTTATTATCGAAGAACCATATATGGAGCGAAGCATGACTGCTCGTGAAAACATGCAGTATGTCAGATACATTCGTGGAGTCGCGGATGATTCAAGAATAGATATGCTCCTTGATTTTGTTGGGCTGAAGGATACAGGAAAAAAGAATGTAGGCAAGTTTTCTCTGGGAATGAGGCAGAGACTCGGAATTGCTATGTCACTACTTGCAAAGCCTGAATTTATGGTTCTTGATGAACCGATCAATGGACTGGATCCAGAGGGAATAATTGATGTAAGAAATATGCTTCTAAAGCTTGCAGAAGAAGAGAAGATAACCATTCTTATATCAAGTCATATTTTAAAAGAATTATCAGAGCTCTGTACTGACTACGCAATAGTTAATCACGGAAAATTGATTGAAGAATTATCTCGTGAGGAACTTCTGGCAAAGACGAAGACATTTATCGGACTTCGAACAAATGATATTGGAAGAACGTGCACCGTTCTAGAGGATAACCTTGGAATCAGAAGCTATAAGGTGAGTCCTGAAAATGAAATAATGATATTTGAGAGACTTGAAGAACTAGAACAGATTTCAAGTACAGTAACTCAAAATGATCTGATCATCACCAAGCTTAATGTCGAAGGTGAAAGCCTTGAAGATTATTATATCGGAAAGGTAGGTGATCAGAATGAATAGACTAATAAGAGCTGAGTTATACAGATTTCGTCATACAGGACATTTGTTCTGGTATGCAATCCTATTACCACTTTCATTTGTTTTCATGCCAATTATTCTCTGCTGGGATATGATAGATAAACCGCTGGATGTGTCGATCGAATCACTGGGAACAATGTGCGTTCTCGTATATAATTTCTTTCCGGCTTTAGCTGCAGGGATTTCAGGGCAGTTATTCAATAAAGGTAAGATTGGATATTATGAGGTTATGGCAGGAAACAAGCCATCTCATATAATAATGAGTAAGATTTTCTCAGATGGAGTATTCTTCTCGGGTATTTATACAGTATGTGTATCAGCGTTCTATATATATCTGGCTATTAAAAATGGGGTTGGAAGTATTACACATCCTTTTATCAGACTTGGCCTTTTCGCAGTTGTTATGACACACATTGTAGTCTCAAGTATAATGATAATGATGACGGCTAAGAAAACTGTATCAGGAGTTATTCTTACATATTGTAGATTTATGATCTTTGATATAGCATTTATGCCTGCCATGGCGGCTATTGCTACACTGCTAGGGCTTGATAAAGTGGCATTACATATAGGATATATGGTTGTTTTTAATCAGTTAGAGCTTTCAGTCATGTCGCCTATAGATTTAACTGCTATATTACATATAGTGCTTGGATTCCTTGGAGAATTTGTTTTCTGGTACATTGTAGTATATAAGGGAATAAAAAAGAAAAAGTTTTCATAGAAAAAAGAAATTATGGAATATATTTTATGGATTTTAGTTTCAGTGCTTTTAATAATGGTTATAGCATTGATATTTCGAATCAGAATTTATAAGAAACAGCTCCTATCTTTTACAGAACAGATTCACAACCTTCGGACAGAAAAGAGGGATGGGCTGCTCAGTGTAGATAGCTTCGACAAGGATTATATTGATTTAGCGAAGGAACTGCAGCAGTATGTAGATGAAGGACAAGAGCTAAAGGAACAGTCTGAAAAGGACCGGCAATCAGTGAAACATATGGTTGCCGGTATTTCTCATGATTTCAGGACTCCACTTACGGTAGCTATGGGATATATACAGCTGGCAGAAAAGGATGAAGGACTCTCAGTGGAAACTGAGGAAAACTTGAAGAAGGCATATGACAAAACAAAGTATCTGAAGGAACTGTCAGATGAGTTCTTTGCACTGTCAATTATGGAGAATAGATCAGAAGAAGAGCTAAGTGAAATAAGCTTCAAACGACTTCTGGAAAATATTACATTGGAACAGTACGAATGGACTGTTAAAGCCAATATGAAATTTGAGGCAGATATTACCGAGGATCCATGTATGATACGGGCGGCAGAAGTGGATATGACAAGACTACTGCTGAATCTGTACTCCAACGCAAAAAAATATGCGAAAGGTAGTATAGGGGTCTGCCTTAATAAAGATGAATCGAATCTGACACTAATTATCGAGAATGATCTTGATGAAAAAGCTGTAATAGATGAACGAAGAGTGTTTGAACCATTTCACAGAGAATATGTTGGTGAACAGGGGGGAAATGGTCTGGGACTTTATATTACTAAAAGGATAGTAGAAAACTATAATGGAAAAATTATGGCAGAAAAAAGAGATAATTCATTCAGTGTCAAAGTGATACTGCCATTATAATCTATATTACAGGAATGCTCCTTTATATATTTTGAATTTCAATCACTTCATTCAGCTTCTTTTTGCGAAGTATTACGAGTGATGTGACTAAAAATAAACAATGTACAAGAACTGTTATGATTGCTTCAAATGCAGTAGTTGCTGCAGTGCTATCTTCATAAACTTTAAGGATTGCATTACCCTGAATGACTCCTTGAATAAACATTGCTACGAAGTCGATCAGACCATGAATTAGTGCTATAGCATAAACATTTCTATGTCTAACATAAATTGCATTAAAGAATACGCCTATGAATGTTGTTGCTATAACCTGAACAACTGTATCTATAACGCTCTGTCCCATCAATATATTTGAAAAATGTAATAGTCCAAAACCAACAGAACTTACAAGTATTGAAAGCCAGATTCCTTTTTTTGTATTCCCGTACTTTCTGAGCATTGTTTCGGTCATGATACCTCTGCAGAGAAGCTCCTCAGAAAATCCAACTAAGAAAACAAATAAAGCGAACAAAATTATTTCAGGTACGCTCTTAAAAGGAGTTTCACCCAATAACATTATTGCGAGAAGAAAAAGTGAATAGAGTGCTGTATAAATTATAATGGCTAGTCCAGATAAAAGACTCTTTCCAAAATTTTGAGGCATCCTCAGTTTGTGTGAAGAATTTTCGGTTGCCTCGCACCGAATAATTCAGCTTACTCTGCCTAATTATCCCACATCATGGGTATATATCAGGGGCAAGGGCAGAAACGTAGTGT
>Ga0129307_1002560_pt1 | contig 13900 bp, 10 predicted proteins | sample P1105metagenome_FD_94437 | JGI IMG/M metagenome (GOLD analysis project Ga0129307, IMG submission 94437) | Capybara group fecal microbial communities from Wisconsin, USA - P1105 metagenome | ecosystem: Host-associated > Mammals > Digestive system > Large intestine > Fecal | place: USA: Wisconsin... | reverse complement strand
TTATCCCGGCAAAAAGGTACCGTATTCTTCGGCGACGACTACGGAAAAATGGAAAAGGTCTATTCCATCTGGATCTGTATCAAAGTACCCAAAGCCTGGCAGAATACCATGACCGTATTTTCCCTGGAGCCAAAGTCTTTGGTCGGCACAGGAAAATATGATAAAATAGAGTATGATATGGAAACAGTAGCAGTGCTGGGATTGGGAAACCCTGAGACTCCTCGAAGGGATATCCTAAGACTTTTAAGCATACTGCTGACACCAAAAATGAAGCCAGAAGAAAAACGTGGGGTACTGGAGACCGAATACAACATCCCCATGACCGTAGAAATGAAAAAGGAGGCGGACACCATGTGTACATACGGACAATCCATTTTGGAAGAAGGAATGGAAAAAGGCATGAAGAAAGGCCGCCAGCAAGGACGTAAAGAGGGGCGTCAAGAGGGACGCCTGGAAGAACGGGAGGCCAACATCATTGCTATGCTGAAAGAAAAAATCCCCATGGCGACCATCTCTCGGGTCACCCATTATTCCCTGGCCCAAATCCAGAAGCTGGGAAAATTGCATGGAGTGCTGTAAGCAGGATAAGACGTCTCAAGGCCCGTCAGGGCCGTGTCTGACTTCTTCTCAATCCCTCTGGCCGGATGCCTGCTCTCCACTCTGCACGCTTCCCTCTGCCCTGTTTTCTTCATCTCCCCTTCATCTTTCCACTCTATACTATCACTCAACAACGATAGCTGCATACCTGGTATGGGCCATCGTTGTTTTTTTATTTTACTGGAAAGGATTGTGTTTGTCTGATGATGAACAAAAGAATGCTTACGGCTGCTCTTCTCTGCAGCCTTTTCTCGATTCCTGCCTGGGCCGGAGCTGTGGCTCCTGCTCAAACGGCAGTGTCCCAGGTCGCAGCCTCTGCTGTTGTTTCCACACCGATATCGGCTGATCATACGGCCCAAACCCAGGCTGCTTATGACCTGACTTTCCCCGCCGCCAAAGGGAGCAAAGAGTCCCTGCCTCTGGACAATCGGCAAGTCACCTACTATGCCTACCGGGACCTGATCTACGTGGCCCATCCCAAGAACGCTGATTTTGAAAAAATGAACATCTTCATTCCGGCTGCCTATCTGGAAGGGAAATCCGTCAACGGCTATACGGCCCAGACGGCTCCCATTTTCCTGCCCAACCAGGTGGGAGGGTATATGCCCAGAAAAGCAGGGGATCCTGCGGATAAACATGTTATGGGCGGCGGCACTTCCACTCTGCTCCAGGCTCTGGACCGGGGGTATGTGGTGGCTTCTCCCGCCATCCGGGGACGGACCACCACCAACGCCGATGGCACCTATGTGGGCAAAGCGCCCGCCCTTATCGTTGACTACAAGTCAGCTGTCCGCTACCTGCGTCACAACCGGAAGCTGCTCCCTGCAGGGGATACGGAAAAAATCATTTCTGACGGCACCAGTGCCGGCGGCGCTCTTTCTGCCCTGCTGGGAGCCACAGGGAACAGTCCGGATTATGAACCGTACCTCCGAGAAATCGGGGCTGCACAAGAACGGGACGATATTTTCGCTTCCATCGACTACTGCCCCATTACAGACCTGCCCCATGCGGATCTGGCCTATGAATGGGTCTTCAACGGAGTGAACACCGCCCACCAGAATGCTTCCATGAAATTGCCCGTCCTGCTTGCCGGCGGAGCTCCCGGTGCAGCACCAGCCGGTGCCACAGTCATGCCTCCTGACAGCAAGGCTCCGGCAGCTTCCGGCACAGTCTCCAACCGTCCTCTGAACGCTCCCCGAGAGGCCGCCCAGGGCACTCCCATGACCGGTGTCCAGAAAAAAGTTTCCCGCCAGCTGAAGGCCCTGTTCCCGTCCTATGTGAACAGCCTTGGTCTGAAGGATCCGGAGGGCCATCTCCTGACCCTGGACAAAAATGGTAATGGTTCCTTCAAAGAATACATCAAAGGTATCTACATGGCTTCCGCCCAGAAAGCCCTGGACGGCGGAGCAGATCTTTCCAAGCTGGACTGGCTGACCATCCAAGACGGCAAAGTAAAAGACATGGATCTAGCCAAATATGCAGCTTTCGCCACCCGTCTGAAAGCGGCCCCTGCCTTTGACAAACTGGATGGTTCTTCCGGAGAAAATGATGAATTCGCCACCAGCACCAACCAGCCCCGTCATTTCAGCACCTTCGGCTATGAACACCGGACGGACAAAAATGAGTTGGCTCCCGCCCAGGACATCAAGATGCTCAGTCCTCTGGAATACATTGGCAAGGAACCGGTGACCCTGGCTCCCCACTGGCGCATCCGCCACGGCTCCGTGGACCGGGATACGGCCATGCCCGTGCCGGCCATGCTGGCTCTCAAACTCCAGGAGCAGGGCAAGGATGTGGATTTTGCCGCTGCCTGGGGCAAAGGCCACGCAGGTGACTACGACTTAGAAGAGCTGTTCGCCTGGATCGATTCCATTTGCAAGTGAAAAAAGGGGTGTTGCACGTTGCGTGCAACACCCCTTTTTCTTTTACTTTCTCCCCGGATACTTCTTCAATCCTTCTTCCAGGATGCGCATGGCTTTTTTCAGGTCTCCGGTATTGAGCACGTAGGCCAGACGGGCTTCATCCTTCCCGCGGCTCATATCGGAAGCATAGAATCCGTTGCCCGGAGTGATCATGATGGTCTCTCCATCGATGTCGAAGTCTTCCAGCAGCCATTTGGCAAATCTTTCCGTATCGTCGATGGGCATCTTCACCATCACATAGAAGGCCCCTTTGGGATCGGAAGAGATCACTCCCTCCATCTGGGCCAGGCAGGCCTTGATGGTATCCCGCCGTTTGGTATATTCCTTCTTCACTTCTTCCCAGTAGGATTTGGGGGTGGTATACAGGGCCGCCGCTCCCAGCTGTTCGATGTTGGGGCAAGACAGACGGGCCTGGCAGCATTTCAGCAGTTCTTGCTGGAGTGCCTTGTTCCGGGTGATCACGCAGCCGCTCCGGGCTCCGCAGGCACTATACCGTTTGGAAACGGAATCGATGAGCACCAGATAGTCATCCAGTTCCCGGAGCTGGCCAAAGCTGGTGTAGACCCCATCATAGACGAATTCCCGATACACTTCATCGGCAATCAGGGTCAAGTCATATTTCCGGACGATCCGGGACAGCATATCCATCTCCGCCCGGGTATAGATCACCCCGGTGGGATTCCCCGGGTTGCAGATCAAGATGGCCCGGGTCCGGTCGTTGATGTATTTTTCCACCGTGGCTTCATCCGGCAGATGATAGCCGGTATCCGGGGACGTGGGGACCCCGTTGATCTCCACATTGTAGGCCCCAGTGAAGCTCTTGTAGTTGGCATAGAAGGGCTCGAACATCAAGATATTGTCCCCAGGGTCGCAGGTAGTCATCACAGCAAAAGAAACGGCTTCACTGCCCCCATTGGTCACAAAGATATCGTCCAGATCGTACTCCATTCCCCAGCCGCCATAATAGTCCTGGATCCCCTGGAGCAGTTTCTCGTTCCCTTGGGATTTGCCATAGGCCACCACTTTTGGATGATAGGAGGCCACCCCCTCAAAGAAGCTTTCCGGGGTAGGGATATCCGGCTGTCCGATATTTAAGTGATAGATTTTCTTGGTCTTTTCCACCCGGTTGGCAATAGGAGCCAGCTTCCGGATAGGAGACGTAGGTATATGCAGTGTCCGCTGAGAAATATGCATGTTGTTCTCCTTATAATAAATCTCCAAAAATTGAATGGCCGATGAATTCCCGGATAATGGAGTTATTGGGAATGGCCTTATCATCGATAGGTTCCACGATCTGCAGCATGTCCAGGAAATTCCGTGCTACCGGATATTCTGCTGCGTCCCGGGGTATCTGTTCCAGGAGCGGGCAGGCATATTTCTTGAAAACAGCCAGTTCATAGATCAGCGTAGTATTGAACATGATGTCCGCCTCTTCACTGAAGGGGAAGATATTCTTTTCTTCCCCTGCCCGGACCTTGCTCCAGTTCTGGATGGTCTGGCGGGCATCGTGGGACCGGAACTGGGAATCCCGCACCATCCGCCGCAGGAGGCGCATATCCGTAGTGGGGATCCGGTTGTAATCATCGAAGGAAAGAGGGGTCAGAGCACTGATGTAGATCTTCATCTTGTTCCGGCGCCGGACCCGGGCAGACAGTTTTTCATTCATCCCATGGATCCCTTCTACCACCAGGACCCCGTCATCCCCCAGGAATTCCTTCTGGCCTCGGTATTCCCGATGCCCTGTCTTGAAGTTGAAGTAAGGGATCTCTACGGTCTCCTCCCGGAGCAGCCGTTCCATATGTTCATTGAACAGTTCCGTATCCAGGGCTTCGATGGATTCGAAATCGTAGCTTCCATCGGGCAGCCGGGGCGTCTGTTCCCTTTCTTTGAAATAATTATCCAGGGAAATGGGGATGGGCCGGAGGCCATTGACCCGCATCTGCACCGCCAGGCGCTGGGAAAACGTGGTCTTGCCGGAAGAAGAGGGACCGGCGATCAGGACCAGGCGGATGTTCCGTCCGTCTGCATCGATCTCATCGGCGATCCGGGCAATGGATTTTTCATGGTAGGCTTCGCACATCTGGATGATCCCCCGGCTGTTGCCTTCCCGGATATACTGGTTCAGAGCGGCCACCGTGGGACAGTGCATCACCTGTCCCATCTTTTCAGAATCCGCATAGACCTGGGCCAATTTTTTCCGTTCCACATAGGGTTCCAGTTTTTCCAGCTGATCCTGCCGTCCGTATCGGAGCAGGATCCCGGACCCCATCCAGACGAGCTGGAAGGCCTTTAAGCAACCCAGGTTGGGCAGGAGGGGCGTGACAAAATACGCATACCGGTCCCCCAGTTGATAGATCTTGATCCTGCGTTCTTCCGGGAGGGCTTCCAATAGCGGTGCCTCATCCTGATAGAACTGGGGATCCACATAAGGCCAGGCTCCATCCCGTTCCACCTGTTTCACCTGGATAGGCTCCTGGTCCCGGATCATCTTCTCCATACAGAGGGTGATATCTTCCAGATCGTACTTGCTCAGGAAAATCCGGTTCTTCACAGCGCAGTACAGTCCGTGGCCGAAGGTATTCTCTACTTCCAGGCAGATTTCCGGCCGCTGCCGGGCCATGGCTGCGATCAGGGCGAACTGGAAGGTGGCGATGTAAGCCCGATACCCCATCTCACTGTCCAAGGTATAGAAACCTACATGGTCCCCTTCCCGGGGACACATCTGCAGAGGCTGTATCTCGCCGTTGATCACCCCCAAGGCAATGGGACTGGCATACTGCGCCTGATAGTCCCTGGCGATGGTCAAAAGTGGCGTCCCAGCCTGATACTTTTTCTTTGCTCCGTCGGGCCCAATGATCTCCATCTCTTCCGCTCCCTTTTTGTCTTTATTTTTTCAGTCTTCCCCCACAGCGTCCATGGCTTCTTTGATCTTCGCAGCCATGCCGTAGATTTTTTTCTTGGGCACCCCGCACACAGCCACCCGTACACCGGCAGCCAGAGGCACGCAGAAGATATTGTCTTCATGGAGCTTATTGCAGACGGCTTCCGGATCTTTGGCCGGAATGGACAGGAAGAACCCAGAAATATACGGCAGCATCTTCAGCCCGCATTTCTGTGCTTCTTCCGTGAAGATATCGCCCCGTTCCTGGATCATGCTGTAATAATGGGCCCGTTCCCGCTGGATGGTATCCAGGAGTGCCGGATCGCTGTAGATGGTATCCAGGGTATCCATGGCACCCCGGTTGCAGTTGGACCAGCAGGCCCGGCTGGTGTATTTGTTCGCATTGATGAATTCCAGGATCTGCTTTTCATCGCTGGTGACCCCGATCAGAGCCCCACAGCGCTGACCGTACATGGAAAAGCTCTTGGACAGGCTGTAGGCGATGAGTCCGAAGATGTTCTTCGGCAGATTGGACAGCTTCCGGAAGATTTTCCGGACTTCTTCCCGTTCCCCGGCATAATCGATATAAGCCACATCCAAGCAGAGGGCAGCAGTCTTATCCGTACCAGACAGGACCTCTTCCAGCATCTTCACTACGTTCTCGATTTCTTCCGGAGTGAGGCTGAACCCGGTGGGATTATGGGCAGGGGTATTGATGATCAGCAGGATCCGGTCCTGTTTGGACAGGATCTCCCGGACTTTCTGTTCACAGCCGACCAGATTGAATTTTTGTTCTTCCGTGACCATGGGATACGTATCCAGATGGCGGTCCATATCCTCACAGATCTGTTTGTACGCTCCCCAGTACCATTCAGAAGTCAGGATGGTATCTCCAGATTCCGTATAGTTCCAGACAGCATGGTGGATGGCTCCGGTACCGCCGGCAGTAGCGATGGCAGCCGTAAAGCCTTCCGGACGGGACTGGCAGAAGCAGGCATTCTGCACCAGTTCCAGGTATTCCGGCAGACCCATGATGGGAGCATATTTGAAATATTCCGCATCTTTCAGGCTCCGATAGACCTTGCTTACGGTAGGCAGCACCACGAAGTTCTCATCATTGTCCAGGATGCAGCCGATGGTAGCGTTGACCACGTTTTCTGCTCCGATTTCACTGATCCGTTTCTGGGCAGCTTCACTGGCTCCAAAAATCCGGTCCTTTGACGTTTTCGTTTTTTTCTGTGCATGCGGTGCGACACAGCTGATGCTCATAATATAGGTCCTCCCCTCGGTAACAAGCAAACGTTCCTCAACAGGAAATAATCCGTTTACATTCTATTATCTCATTATTAACGAAATCGGTCAATGATTCCTGCTGATTTCTCTTTCTTTGGAACTTTTTATCGGTCCAGAGAAGAATTTTCCCTGAAAGAGCAGTTTTTTCCCATTTTCCCGGCTCTCCAGCCGCCCATCCCAGATCCAGGTGCCCGGATAGGTTTCTTCCCACTGCCGGAAGAAAAGCAAGAACCCGGGATAAGGACCTTCCAGGACTACGTCGATACCGGCTTCTCCCGTCTTTTCTCCTGATTCCAGGGGAAGGAGACGCAGACAGCGGATCTGGCTGTTCTCGGCGGTCTGGGTCAAGGCTTCCAGCCAGTTTTCCCGAGATACGGGGGCTTCCCTCTTCTTTCGCACCTTTGTGAGATGGCTGGCTTCCTCTCGAGCTTCCTGAGGATTCCAGCTCCGGGCAAAAGCAGCCAGGTGCTGGAGCCGCTGCTGGAGTTGCCACTGTTGCTGGCATCCTCTCCCGATTCGCCGTCCCAAGGGGAACAGGACTCCGCCCCACAGCAGAGCCAGCAGCAGGAAGATCCCTATAGGCTGCTTCCCTTTCCGCAGCCAGTGCATGATATCAGATTTTCGATCAGGTCCCATATTCCTCTCCCTTCCATTGCAGCCGGAGGGCAAAGGTTTCCACCCTTGGGGCTTCACTCCCATGTTCCATCCGTTCCAGACGCACACTGGCCACTCCAGGCTGCCTCTGGAGGCGCCGTACAAGTTGGAGGAGGCTCTCCCGTCCTAAGCTCTTCCCTTGCAGCAGAAGGGTCGATCCGTTCCGGCCCGTTTCCTGTTCCACCTGGGTCACCCAGCAGCTGGAAGGAAGGGTATGGCCCAGCAGGGTAAGCACTCCTCCCCATGGCAGAGGCCGCCTGCTCTGCTCTTTTTGGATGCGCTCCTGCCGCTCCAGTTCTTTCCTGTTTTCCTGCTGCTTCTGCCAAAGGTGTTCCCAGCCAGAAGCCTGCTGGAGCTGCTGCCGGCATTGGTCCAGATTCCGTTCTGCCAGGTACAAGGCACCTGTCCCCGCCAGCCAGAGCCCCAGGGAAAAAGCCAGCAGTCCCTTCCCCAGCCGGCTCCACCCTTCCGGCTGCAGGAAACAGCCAGGGGAACCTGCACCATAACAGAAGGGAGCTCTTTTCCTTTTCGACAGGAGACTGCCCAAAGCACCGCACAAACCTGCCGAAAGGGGTGCCTTTTTCCCTGCTTCATAATAGGGCGCCCAGCAGAACCGGGATCCCAGGGAGAGGCTAGCCGCCGGACAGTCCCAGAGCGCTTGGAAACGATCCAGCCAAGACTGTTGTTCGTCTTTTTGTCCTCCAACCAGGAACACTCCAGTAGGCCCTTCCTGGAACTGTTCCGCCACAGAAGGGCCGGCCATTTCCCACAGCCGCTGCAAAAGGATCTCCCCTCCTTCCGCCATTTTCTCCGTCGGCTCCAGACGACAGGTGCCCAGCAGCTGTCCCTTCCTGTACCAGGCCCCCTGGAGAGAGGCATCTCCCAGAGCCAATAGGAAAGCCGCCGGCTCTTCTTCCAACCAGCGTCCCCAAGCCTGAGGAGCCGCTTCCACTTGCAGCAGTTCCCATTCCATCCCGTCAGCCAGATCCCTGCAGATTTCCAGGACTTCTGTAGACACAGCCCCTGCCAGGAGAAGGTCCGGCTGCTCTGGAAAAGGAGAAAGGGCCAGCTGGAAAGTCCCGGGTCCGTAGGGGATCTGCTGGAGGATCTCCCAGGGAGCAGTCTCCTCCTGTTCCCGGAGAGACAGCCCTGGCAGGGCCAATTCCCGGAAAACCATCAGATCGGGTGCCAGAGAAAAAACGGTCTGCCGGACAGTAAAGCCCTGTTTGGCACACACTTCCCGGAGCCACCATATGGTTTCTTCCGTCTGCTTCCGCCCTAAGCTTTTCTGGATCCGATCCGGCCAGGAAAGTTCCTGCACCCGTTCCACTTCCCATTTTTTTCCCTTTCGCCGCACTTGAGCCAGGGTCACCCGATCTTTTCCCAACTGGACACCCAGGAGCTGAGCAGGCCAAGGTTCCAAGATACGCCGGAACCAATGGATGGCCTCCTCTAGCCTGCGCCGTCCCTGCAGAGAGCCCCAGTCCAGTATTCCCAGGAAATACAGCATCCCGGGCCCCTCAGTTCCCCCTGGCAGCCCCCCTAGATCCAAGAACTGGAGCAGCAGCCCGCAGCCGCAGAAAAAGGGGGCCAGCGGCACAGGGGCCTGGACGCTGGCCCAACGGTTCTCCTTGGCCCGGATTCCCCGTACCAGGGCAAAAGAAAGGCCGGCTCCAAGGGCCAGGAAAAAGCTTTTGAATCCCTGGACCGGTCCCAGCCAAAGGCCCAGGACAGCCGCCAGTCTCGGATCCCCGGCGCCCATCCCCTGGGGCGAAAGCCAGTGGATCAGCTGGAGGAAGCCACCCAGAAGGACTGCCCCGGCAAGGCCCGGAATAAGGGATTGGCCTTGTAGCATCCGCAGGACCAGGAAGAGGATGCCCAGCGGATAGAGCAGATCTTCATAGAGCTGGAGTTCGTCCATATCCAGCCAAGACAGGAGCAGCATCAGGGATATCAGGAGCCAGCGGACCCCCAGTACGGATAGAGGCCCAGGGAGCCGGGCCGCCAGGATGAACAGGAGGCCGGTGGCCGCTTCCCGCCAAAATAGGGAAGCTGGCAGTTTGCACCCACAATATCGGCAATGCCCCTTTTGGTATAAATAGCTGAACAGAGGTATCAGATCCCGGATTCCCAAAGGATGGCCGCAGCGGTCGCAGTGGGACCGGGGAAAGAAGACGGACTCATCCCGCTGGAACCGCGCTGCACAAAGGCATAGGAAACTGCCGGTACAGCAGCCCAGGATGCCGTATAGAAGGAATATCACGATTTCCATACCTGCCCGCCTCCCCTCATCCTTGTATGCTGGTCCGCAGCTGGATGGCCTCCCCCAGATGGAGAGAGGTGATTTCCCGGCTGCCAGCCAAATCTGCAATGGTCCGAGCCACTTTGATGATCCTGTCGTGGCTCCGAGCACTGAGCCCCAAACTGATGAAATACCTTTCCAGCAGTGCTTCCGCCTGGGGGGAAAGAGGACAATACGCCTTGACTTCCCGGCGTCCCATACTGGCATTGCAGAACAGATGGGTCCCTTTGAGCCGTTCCCTCTGAATCTGCCGGGCTGCCACCACCCGCTGGCGGATCGCAGCCGAACTTTCTCCCCGTTTCCGGCTTTTCATTTCCTGATACTGGAGCCGGGGGACATGGATCTGGATATCGATCCGGTCCAGCAGCGGACCGGATATCTTTTTCTGGTATCGGGCGATGTCTCCCGGCCGGCAGGTACACTGGTGCAGCTGGTCTTCTTCCCCCCAGAAACCGCAGGGACAGGGATTCTGGGCGGCCACCAGGATGAACCGGGCCGGATACGTGAGAGAAGCCTGGACCCGGCTGATAGTGACCATCCCGTCTTCCAAAGGCTGCCGGAGCACTTCCAAAGCGCTCCGGGAAAATTCCGGCAGTTCATCCAGGAACAGGACCCCATGGTGGCTGAGCGTCACTTCTCCCGGCCGGGGAATGCTGCCGCCGCCGATGAGGGCGGACTGGGATACGGTATGATGGGGACTGCGGAACGGCCGTTCCGCCATGATACCATGATGGCCCTGGAGGAGACCGGAGATACTGTAGATCTTGGTGACTTCCAGAGCTTCTTCTTCCGTCATGGGCGGCAGGATAGTGGGCAGCCGCCGTGCCAACATGGTCTTCCCCGCTCCAGGGGCCCCTACCATCAGCACATTATGGCCTCCAGCCGCGGCGATTTCCAGCGCCCGTTTGGCCACCTTCTGCCCCTGGACATCAGCAAAATCCACCAGTTCTTCCTGAGGCCGTTCCAATTCCAGGGCCTTCTTAGCCAAAGGCTGGAGAAGCTGCCTGCCTTGGAAATGATCGATGATCTGGCCCAGATCATCGGCCGTATACACGGCGATCCCGTCCACCAATTCTCCTTCTGCCCGATTGCCGGACGGGATGAAGATGGCTGGGATCCCCTCTTCCCTGGCCCGGATGATCATGGGCAGGATCCCATTCACTGGGCGCAGGGAACCATCCAGAGCCAGTTCCCCGGCAAAGACGGGCATGGGTTCCGGCAGGGTGACATACTGTTTGGCTGCCAGGACACCCATAGCGATGGGCAGATCCAGTCCGGCCCCATCTTTTTTCAAGTCTGCCGGAGCCAAGTTCACCGTGATATGGGTGTCGGGGAATCGGAATCCTGAATTCTTCACCGCTGCCTTGACCCGTTCCCGGGCCTCTTTCACCGCAACATCTGGCAGCCCTACCATCTCAAAGGCCGGCATGCCGTTTGTCACATCTACTTCCACTGTAACCATTTCTCCGTTGATGCCTCGGGTAGTCTCTCCCCAGGTCCGTGCATACATGGGATCAGCTCCTTTGCTGCGTATCGTGCGTCATTTATCGTAAATCGTTCATCGTTTGTCGTAGGTTGTCCATCGTGGATAAAAAGAAAGCTGCTGCATGTTCAAAGCCAGCTCCGCTGGCTTCCTTCGGCAGTTGACCGTTGACAGCTGACTGTTGGAAGATTTTACATTCAAAAGCAATTCTTCAAATGATTCAGAGAAATTTTGCCATACAGGTCTAAGATTTCTATGATATCGAACCGGCACCGGTACCGGACCCCCGGATGTTCCTGGAGATAATACCAGGCCGTTTTCCGCAGCCGGATCTGCTTGGTCCGGGTCACGGCAGCGGCTGGGCGGCCGAATTTCAGGCTGTGCCGGCTCTTCACTTCCACAAAAGCTACCACACCCCAATGCCGGGCCACGATATCGATTTCTCCCCAGGCACAGCTGTAGTTTCGGTCCAGGATTTCATACCCCTGCCGTTCTAGATACCGGGCCGCCATATCTTCGCCCTGATTCCCGAACCGGCGACGCTGGTGGACCATGCTTATCACTCCTTTTATAGCTGCAGAGCCGTTACCGGCTCAGTCTGAAGTCAAGCCCTTGGTTAAATTTGCAGGCAAATTTTTGCACATGTACAACCTTTGCAGACAATGGAATCCTGGGATTCCATCCTGATTCTGTACAATCAGAAGGCCCTGGCATCAAGACAGGTCCTGTCCTGAGGCTCCAGACTCCCGACTGGCGGCCAGAGCTGTCGCCCTCTACTTCAGCTGCAGAAGCTGATTTTCGCTGACGCTTTCTTCCTTCAGCTCCATGGATTTCATGGGTTCATAGCTCCTCCGGTGCCAGGGACAGGGGCCGCAGTCCAGGATGGCCTGGAGATGCTGGGCAGTCCCATACCCTTTGTGTTTGGCAAATCCGTACTGAGGGTACTGCTGATCCAGTTTCTCCATCAGATGATCCCGGGTCACCTTAGCAATGATGGAAGCGGCTGCAACCGCAGCACTCCTGCTGTCCCCGTGGATCACGTCCTCCACCGTCATCCCTGGGATTTCCAAAGGCATGGCGTCGGTGATAGCCGCCTGAGGCCGGACTTTCAAATGAGTCAGGCAAAGAGTCATGGCCTTTTTAGCCGCCTGATAGATATTCAGGTGATCGATTTCCCGGGGCCCCAGGATGCTGACGGTCACGCTCACCGCCTGTTTCAAGATTTCCTGATACAAAGTTTCCCGCCGGGCAGCCGTGACTTTTTTGGAATCGTTCAGCCCTGGCAGCCAGATGGTATGGGGCAGGATCACGGCTGCCGTCACCAGCGGTCCAGCCAAGGGACCCCTGCCCGCTTCATCACAGCCAGCCACCTGGTCCATCCCTTTTCCCCAAAAGACCCGTTCCATATCTTGGAAGCGTTCCAGCCGTTCCTGTTCTGCTTTTTGGGCGGCTTGTCTCCGGTCGTAGGCTTCCAGCAGTTTCCGGACCCCGGCCCGGGAATCCTGGCGCCATACGGCCAGTTCTTCCGGCGTGGCACCAGCCTTCAATCTTTGACGGATGGCCTGGAGGCTTTCTCCCCGATTCATGGTTCCGCCCCTTCCCCAGGCGCCTTTTCTAAGCTGAAAGCGCCTAGTTTTCCGGTTTTGAAATCTCGGAGGACCATCTGGATGGTCTTGTTCATGTCCAGCATCCCACCCACTTTCAGGCAACCCCGGGCCCGGGCGATTTTTTCCTCCACGGTTTCCACCGTGTCTTCCGGTGCCAGTCCGATTTTATAACTGGCAGCCAATTCCTGAGGATACAGCTTCAGCAGCCGCTGGATCAGGATATGGACGGCCGTTTCCTGGTCGAAGACTTCTTCTCGGATGGCTCCAGTGACGGCCAGGCAGAAACCGGTTTCCGGGTCATCGAATTTGGGCCACAGGACCCCTGGGGTATCCAGGAGCTCCAGTCCCTTGCCCAAGATCACCCACTGGGGTCCCCGGGTCACTCCTGGCTTGTTCTGGGCAGCTGCTTTGTTCTTCCCCAGGAGACGGTTGATCAGTGTGGATTTCCCTACATTGGGGATCCCTACGATCATCACCCGGATGGACCGGTTCCGGACGCCTTTCTTCCGCCATTTTTCCAAAGTGGGCTCCCCGGCTTTCTGGATGGCGCTGACCAAGGCTTTGATTCCCTTGCCCTTCTGACAGTCCACTTCTAGAGCCGTGAAACTGTTTTTCTTGAAATAAGACAGCCAGGCCTGGGTCCGGTCCGGATCGGCCATATCCGTTTTATTCAGGACCACGATCTTCGCCTTGCTGCCGATCAGCTGCTGGAGCATGGGGTTGGCACTGGACCGGGGAATCCGGGCATCCAAGAGTTCGACCACCACATCCACAAGTTTCAGGTTGGCCTCCATCATCCGTTTGGCCTTGGTCATGTGACCGGGGAACCACTGGATGTGGAACTTTTTGTCGCCGATTGTATTTTCCATGGAAACTTCCTTTCTATCTTAAAAACAGGCACACCTGTGCCCAGTCTGTTTGCATAGGCCCCATTATACCATGATTCCCTGTGAGAAGCGAATTATGGAAAAAGCAGGTCATTATCGGGAATTTTGTGCAGTGACCAGTGACAAAAAAGGGGCTGTGAAGAAATGAGGATGAGCTGACCCCCAATTGTTAGACCAAAAATCTAACAATTGGGGGTCAGTTTTTTATGGCAAAACATAACTATGAATTTAAGAAAAAAATAGTGCTGGAATACTTGAACAGTGACGAAGGGTG
>Ga0129307_1002559_pt1 | contig 13905 bp, 10 predicted proteins | sample P1105metagenome_FD_94437 | JGI IMG/M metagenome (GOLD analysis project Ga0129307, IMG submission 94437) | Capybara group fecal microbial communities from Wisconsin, USA - P1105 metagenome | ecosystem: Host-associated > Mammals > Digestive system > Large intestine > Fecal | place: USA: Wisconsin... | reverse complement strand
CTTCAAGGAGTACATCTACACCGACGGCACCTACAGAAAGCTGTGGATAGCGGTGTACTACCTCGTGTCGGACATAATCGGCACGGCTGTCGCCGAGGAGCTCATATTCCGCGGGTACTTCTTTAACAGGCTGCACCGCATAGGCGGAGAAGCTGCCGCAATAGCTGTTTCGTCGCTGATGTTCGGTTTCTATCACATCTTCGGCGGAGATATCGTGCAGGTGATTTTTACGGCGGTGATAGGTCTTATATTCTGTTTCACACGAAAATATGTAAAGGGCTTTTCGCTCTTGTCGCTTATTCTCATGCACGGTATATACGACTTTATGATACCTGTATGGGCAGGGCTTTTCTGAAAGAAAGGAGCGGAAAATGGGCTTTCCCGAAACATTCAAGGCTCTGTCCGACCCCGTCAGGCGAGAGATACTCGCCATGCTGAAAAAGGGACGGCTCTCGGCGGGCGATATAGCGTCGCACTTCGATATGACGGGCGCGACTGTCTCGTACCATCTAAAACAGCTGAAAAACGCTGACCTCATCTACGAGACAAAGGAAAAGAATTTCATCTACTACTCGCTCAATACCTCGGTGTTTGAGGAGATAATGCTGTGGCTCTCACAGTTCACGGGCGACAAGACGGAAAAGGAGGTGCAGGAGAATGAAGAATCTGAAAATGAGTGACATCATATCCGTTGTTCTCTGCCTTTGCACGATAGTATTCGGAGCTGCCGTATACGACAGGCTCCCCGACAGGATAGTAACGAGCTGGAGCATGACGAACGGTCCTACGGGCACGAACCCGAAAGCCTTCGTGGTGTTCGGTATGCCGATAATATTTGCGGTGGTGATACTGCTCTGCTGTATCTATATGAGGCTGCTCGAAAAGCGCGGTACAGGCGGGAAGCTGCCCGCTGTGGTGCGTGTGCTGTTCCCGCTGCTGTTCATTCTGGTACAGCTCGCCATACTCCTTGCCGCTCTCGGCAAGCTGAAGGATATGCGCTTTATCGCTTGTCTGTTGGTGTCAGTGTTTATGGTGCTTTTCGGCAACTATATGCCGAAGATACGCAAGAACTGGATATTCGGCATACGCACTCCCCACACCCTCGCGAGCGAGGAGATATGGTACAGGACTCACCGCTTTGCAGGCTTTACGGTCACATTCGGCGGAGTCGCGGGAGTGGTGACGACTCTGCTCGGGCTGTACATCACCACGTTCGTGATAATTATGGCGGCGGTGTTCGTGCCCGCGATATACGGCGAGGCTGTATACTACCTCGGCAAAAAGGAATAATCAGCGAAAAGCCGCCTGAATGGCGGCTTTTGTTTTATCGTCTTGCTATTTGGATTTCTTTATGATATAATGTCATATAGTTCAGTAAGATTGGAAGTGACTATTATGCCGCTGATACCGACAACTCTCTCCCTTCTGGGACTTGCAGGAATGATCGGCACGGTGATATGGGTGCTTGTCCGCGGCAACGGCAGCAGGCTCACAAGGCTGTTCGTGCTGTGTCAGGCTGCGGTGATGATATGGCTGGTGTCGCAGCTGATGAAGCTCTTCTCGGTGAATACGCAGCAGCTCTGGATAGCGTTTGTCGTGGGAAATGTCGGCATATGCCTTTTTGCGCCGTCGTGGATGATGTTCGCGGCGGAGTATTCGGACTACCGCGCATACCTTCGCAAGCCGAGCTATCTGCTGCCTGCGGTATCGGTGATATTCTTCGCGTGCGTCATAACCAACCCGCTCCACAAGATGTACTACTCGGTGTTCGAGTACGGGAATGTCGTCTGCGGACGGCTGTACTACCTGTCGCAGATAACCTACTATGTGCTGATACTCGGCGGCATTTGCCTGATGTTCATCAAGCACTCGCAGAGCAGCCGCCGTATGACGAGCCAGTCGGTGCTGATAGCGCTGGCGATAGCCGTGCCGCTGTGTATCAACACGCTGACCGTCACGAAGATAATTGATACGAGCATCGAGCTCACGCCGCTGTTCTTCGCGTTTTCGGTGGTGATGATACTCATTGCGATAAGCCGTTTCGGACTGCTCAACATCAACCGTATCGCTATCAACGACACCATCGACAGTATCGACAGCGCCGTTATGGTATTCGACGCCGACGATATTATGACCTACAAGAACAAGTACGCGGAAACGCTCATATCCGTGGGGACAGGCGCGACGCTCGACGAGCTCATAGCCGCCGTCAAGGAGAAAGCGGGTACGGAGCTCGATAAAAAAACGAACTCCTGTGAGCTGTCATACGAGGGAGCGTTCTACAATATCAGGCGCAATTTCTGCACGAACAAGAAGGGCGAGCGTATCGCGAGCATAATCATCGTCAACAACGTCTCCGAGTATTACGAGCTCCTCAATGCGGAGAAGAAGCTCTCACTTGAGCAGGAGCGCAACCGTATCGCGCAGGAGATTCACGATTCGGCGGGACACACCTTCACGATGATAAGCTCGCTCTCGCGTATAATCGACGCCGACCTCGCGGGAAAGAATATCCCCGCGGAGACTGTCGGCTATGTCCGCGAGATAGACGGCTTGTCAAGGAGCGGCGTGACTCAGCTCCGCTGCTCGATAAACAACCTGCGCTCAGATGAGTTTATGACCTCGGTGACAAGGGCGATAAGCACCGTCACCGCCGCAGTGCGCGGGGTGGATATCGACGTCTGCACCAAGGGCGAGGAGGACGAGAGCTTCGCCTTCTGTATCAGCACCGTCTACGACAACACCCGTGAGACTATCACCAACGCAATGCGCTATTCGGGTGCGGACAGGATAGACATCATCGTGAAGTTCCTGCCCGATATGCTCGAGCTGTATATATTCGACAACGGGCGCGGCTGTCCCGAGATAAGCGAGAACAACGGTCTGCGCGGTATTCGCGAGCGCACCGAGGCTCTCGGCGGAACGGTCAAGTTCTCGTCCGAGGTCGGCGAGGGCTTCACTACGATAATCAAGATACCAAAGCCGAAAACAGGGGAGACACTATGATAAGAGAGCTTGATTTCAGGATACTCGACTGGATACAGCAGAATTGCAGGAGCACGGTAATGGACGCGCTTATGCCGAAGGTAACTATGCTCGGTCAGATGGGGCTGCTGTGGATAGCGCTTGCTCTGCTGTTCCTGATGATAAGGAAGTACCGAAAGTGCGGGATAACGCTCTCGTTCGGACTGATATGCAGTCTGCTGATAGGGAATCTCCTGCTGAAGAATATCGTCGCTCGGAGCCGTCCATGCTGGATAAATACAGACATTGATATGCTGATAGCGATACCCAAGGACTACTCCTTCCCGTCGGGACATACGCTGTGCGCCTTCATTGCGGCTGTGATAATCCTCAGCTACGACAAGCGCCTCGGTATACCCGCACTGCTGATAGCCGCCGCGGTCGGCTTTTCGAGGATGTACCTCTACGTGCATTTTCCCTCGGACGTGCTCGCGGGTATGGTACTTGGCGTAGCGATAGGCATTTTCTCGATATTGCTTACAAGGAAGCTGATGACTGTGTACGAGCAGAAGCGGCTGAATGAGTCGGCGGGCTGAACCGTATACATAAAAACGCTCGGAGGTGTACACCTCCGAGCGTTTTTATATCAGCCGAAGCAGCTGCTGTCGTCGTTTATCACGATACCGCCCGCTCTCGCACGCACTGCGAGCTGGAGCCGCGTCTGGAAGCCCGTCTTCTGGAGCAGGTTCGTGATGTGCATTTTTACCGTGCGCTCGGATATGCCGAGCTGCTCGGCTATTTCCGTGTTCGACGCGCCGCCGACAAGTCCGCGGAGGATGTCCTGCTCGCGCTCCGAAAGCTCGGAGCTCTCCATATTCCCGAATGGCACGGACGGCATATTATCGGGGAAAACGTGCTCGCCTGCCATAGTCCTGTCCATAACTTCAAGGAGGGGCTGCTGCTGTACCTCCTTGTGCCAGAAGCTGTCCACGCCGATCTCGCGGGCGCGGCGTATGTACGTGACTTCGAACATCGACGTCACGAGCAGTATCCTTATGTCGGGACAGAGCCTTTTCAGCTCGCCCGAGGCTGTTATGCCGTCCATTCCGCTGCCCATAACAACGTCCATCAGCACGATGTCCACCTGCTGCCGACCGCAGAGCTCAAGGGCTTCCTCAGCGCTGCCGACCGAGCCTGTGAGCACGTACCTGTCGGAGTTGCCGACGGCGTCTTCGAATATCTTCCTTATCAGCTTGCAGTCGTCAACTATCAGAACGCGATATGCCATTGTCCGTATCTCCTTTGCCGAGCGGCAGACGAATTATCATCTCGAAGTGTCCGCTGCTTCTTATTTCCATAGTACCGCCGCGGCTCTCGACCATTCGCCGCAGGTTTGCAAGTCCGCCCTTTTCGCGGATGTTGTCCTTCTGAGCTCCGTCGTTCGTGAAGCGGAGCTCATATTCGTTATCGCTCGTATGCACGTCGATGAACGCCGTGCTTCCGCGGGCGTGACGGAGCACATTCGTGACGTGCACCGTTATCGCCTCATTTATGACCTCTGCGAGCTCGGGTGCGCTCGGGAGCCTTCCGCCGCTTATCTTCACGCTCACGCCGAGCTCCTCTGCGTGGCGGAGAGTGTCCGCATACTGAGCGTAAGTCTGCTCGCCCTGCACATTGCTGAGGAGCATGGTATTGCGCTTCCACAGGCGCAGGAGCTCGTCCTGCTCAACGCTGCCCTCAACGAGAAGTGCACGCTTTGTCAGCAGGAGCATCTTTCCGAAGCCGTCGTGTATGCTTATCTTTATCTGTAAGAGCTCGCGCTCCTTGATAGCCTCGCCGATACTGCGGTTGAGGTCGTGGAGTCGCCTGTTTATGCTGTCGGCGTGAGCCTGCTTCTCGCGGAGCTCCTGCGTGAGGGTGTACTCGGAGGTCATATCCGAGGCGATGAGCTCGTAATACTTTCTGCCCCCGATGTCAGCCTCATAGCGGGTGAAGCTGTAGACTCTTCCGTCCGAGAGCTTCACGATATGACCGCTCCTGCCGAGCTCCTCGGAAAGCTCGTTCTTCTCGGTGACGGCGCTCCACAGGGCTCTTCCGTCTGAGAGATACACTCCGAGCACATCGCGGCATATCTGCTCCATAAGGGTGTTCACGAGTATCGGCAGACCGTTTTCGTTGCAGAAGCATATGCCCGTCGGCAGTGAATCCACGCACTCCTTGACCGACATTGCCGTCAGGCTCGAAGCCTTCCACTTCTCTATGCGCGAGAGCAGGAAAAGTCCGGCTATCATCAGTGCGGCGGCTATGCTCATCAGCAGAGCGGGGGATATGTCGAGTATATTGTCATTGAAAGCCTCGGAGCAGTTTGAGGAAAAGCAGAACATAAAGAGCGTAACCGCGAGCAGAGCAGCCGAGAGCGGCTTTTTCATCTTCAGCATCACCGACTCGGTGAATTCGTAGGCGAAGAGGAGGGTCAGCAGCAACAGCAGCAGGATTGCCGCGCGCGTGATTATCATATGTCAGCCCTCCTTACCGTGACAGTCGTCTGACCGTCGTAGGCTCTTATGCCGAGCTCGAGCCCGATCCGTTCGAGCTCGCTGCCGAAGCGCTCGAAGCCGAGCTTTTCGGTGGAGTCGGTCTCTATGCGCAGCAGCTCGTTCTCCGAGGGCACTACAGTCGCTGCGAGAGCGTGTATCCTGTACATCGACTGCTCGAGTACAGACTCGAAGATGTCGTAGGCAAGGATAACGCTGTCAGACTGCCAAAGAGTTCTCATGCCGCTGTCGGCAAAGCAGTCGATACCGAGCAGCGTGAGGTACTCTATCGACTCGCGGACGGAGTAGAGCAGCTCGTCCGTGGTCATTTCGGAGTTTCCTCCCGCAATGAGCATAAGATTCGATACGCGCTTGATGTACGTGCCGAGGATAAGGCAGAATTTCGTGCGGAGCTCGGGCATATCGCTGTCGCCGAGCGACTCGTTTATCTCGCGGAGCTGCCGCTCAACGTGAGCTGTTATCGCGTCGTAGGTGTTGTTCTGCGTCTCGAGGCGTACTCTCTCCGCAGTTACGCGGTTCTCCTCCTCAAGGAGCTCGTTCTCGCCCTCGATACGTTCGGCTACTTCGGCAATGGCGGCGTTCACAGCGCGTATGGCGGACACGTCCTCGCGCCACTCGACAGAGCCGCCGCGGAGCGTGCCCGTGCGGGTAACTGATTCATCGCCCGCAAGCTCGGCAGAGCGGCAGCTGACCTCGCCGCTGTCTGACTTGATAACGGCATTGAGGTGAGACAGCGTGAACAGCTCGCGGTAGCCCGTATTCGACGATATAAGACCTATTGCGATACAGCTCTCCCACAGGCTGATGAAGATGAGGGCGTAGACCTCCTGTATCATATACAGCTTCAGACCGAAAACTGTCGGAGAGCCGCCGCATATCAGGTAGATGACCCACAGCGCGATACCTATCCCCGAGACTGCGAGCGGGATATATGCGTATTTTCTGCACAGAGACGAGCGGCAGCGGTGTATGAGCATAGCGTATGAGGCGATGAATACGATGGCTATCCACGCGATTATGACGTAGAACAGCCAGTTGTACGCCGCCTCGACAGCCGCGCCCTCCACTCGGAAGGTGAAAACAGCTTCGTGGAGGTCGTTTGTCAGAACAGCCGCTATCAGAAGTACGGCTATCGTGCGCAGGAAGGTGAAGAGCTTCGGTACAGGCGTGTCCTCGGGCTTGCCGACGCGGTAAGCCGCACTCAGCGACAGCATGGGCACGGCTATGAAGGGTATGTAGTATGCGCCCCAGAGATACCTCTGTGCGGTGAGGTCGGTGTAGAATATGTTGTGCTTACAGGTGCGTATGACGAAGAGGCTCATCGCGAGGATAGAGGCGACCCGCAGATTCAGCCTGACAGGGCGGCTGAGTATGCGGTGCTCTATCGTCAGTGACCATATCATTATGAGGGCGGCATAGTAGAGCGAGACTTGCGTCGAGCCGAGCTCAAAATACTGCGATATCATATACATCGCCGCTCCGATGAGCACCGCACAGACCATAAATACTATCTGTTTCTTCTTGAATTTGGTGAGCTCCAGCGTGAATGCCTCCCTTCTGCGTTTTATTTAATCATAGCACTGATTTGAGGATACAGTCAAGAAGAAAGCGTCTTTTTGTGCATATCCGACAAAAACACGCGCAAAGGTTGAAGGATTGTCTCTCGCACACCTGTACTTTAGTACGTACCGCCATTTTTATTATTGGTATATAATGAGTACATTGGTAAAGTATACCTTATATTGCGTATGTACAAGGAGGAAAAACTATGGGACTATTTGACAAGCTGAAGCAAGCCACTGAAAGCGTCGCAAGAGACGTTGTCCAAAATGCGGGCTGCAGGTCCGAGGACGTGCAGTTCGCGAAGCTGCCCGATACGCTCGAGGAGTTCAGGTCACTGCCGCAGGCAAGCCTCGCCTCGCCGTTCGATACGGCAGCGCTGACAGTTCTCGCGCTGTGCTTCTACCCGCAGGATAAGGAGCTCTCGCTGAATATGCTCGCGTATCTGAAAGGACCGCAGCCGCTGTCGGAGCACGACAAGCAGTTCCTGCGCGACCGCTTTATGGACAAGGACTACGTTCCGCGCTCGTACTTCAAGGGCGCGTCTCCGCAGAACGACTACACTCCCGCAGAGCCGTACACTATCCGCGTAAGCGAGAACCCATACAGCTACACCGAGGAGAACTACGCAAAGATGTTCATACAGTCGGGCGGAGCAGATTCTCCGCGCTACGTTCAGCTTCGCAAGGCTAAGGACGGCAAATGGTATCTCTGGGAGCAGTTCCTGCTCGCTGATATAAGACAGCCCGAGAGCGCAGACCCTTGGGCATAAGGAGATTTATTATGAGTATTATCGGACTTTGGAAAATTACAGATATGAACGCTATGGATATGAGCTTCAAGCAGACATGGCGCAGTGTTGACGAGCTGCTCGCGGACGACGGCGTCCACCCGATGCAGAAGATAATGGCGCAGGCGGTGTACCTCTTCCGCGAGGACGGCAAGGCGCTCCAGCTCATGCCGAAGGAAGCGGTAGGCGGCGAGGGCGAGCCCTACGATGACAAGTACGTCATCGGTATGCAGACCGACTGGAAGGAAGAGGACGGCAAGCTCTTCATCGCAGCGGAGGAGAACGGCGAGCCCGACTGGCAGGAGCTTGTCCCCGAGGGCGACGGCTACGTTATGTTCAATATGTTTAAAATTGCGAAAGCATAAGATATGGAGGTATGTATGGAAATTATCGGAAAATGGAACATTGCAGAAGCTAAGGTAATGAACAAGGACTTCAAAATGGAGTGGCGCACGGCTGCCGATATCATGGCGGACGACAGCCTCGACGACTACGTTAAGCAGTCGATAGGCTACAGCTACTGCTTCACCGAGGACGGCAAGGCTCTGACGCTCTTCCCGATACCTGCGGACGCGCCAAAGGAGGAGATAGACGAGGCGCTTGCTTCGGGCGAGATGAAGCTCCACGACGACTCCACGATGATACTCGAGGAGAAGGCGTGGAAGGAAGAGGACGGCAAGCTTTTCTATGACACGGAGGCAAAGGCAGAGGTGCTCGGCGAGAAGCTGTCTTCGTGGGTGGAGATAAAGCCGACTGCCGACGGCATAGAGCTTATGGCTTACCGTCTTGTGAAGGAATAAGGAGGAAGAGATATGAATTTTAAGAAAATGGCTGCGGCGGTGCTTGCTGCCGCGACCGTGCTCACCTACAATATGGGGTATATGCCGACGGGTGTGAACTATCAGGGGAGCAGTATCACTGCGGAGGCATTTGATACTGACGGAAAGCTGTATTACAGTAAGGATGGCGTAAAAACATTCGGTGAAAATAAACTCGGCTCAATCAGTAACCCAGGCACAAACACTAATAATTTCTTCGGCTACCTTAACAGGTACTACACCTATGAAAAGGATTCTGCAAACAGTTCAGCGACAGTATACGCTATTAAGATAAAAGAAGGCAAGAAAAACAATACTGAATTTAAAACTGCTCAGTTCCTTGCACCGTATACACAGGACGGCGTTACATACAAGATAACATCAATAGCTAACGGAGCATTCGAGAATTATACAAACATTACCAACGTCCTTCTTCCGTGCTCTATTAAGGATATCGGTGCTTATGCTTTCAGCGGCTGTACGAGCCTTCAAACTGTATCTTTTACAAACAGAGCCACATCACTTGAAAGTGATACTTCTGTTGTTCAGACGTCCGACCTCAGAAGTATCAATAAAGAAGCATTTAAAGGCTGCTCAAAGCTTTGGCTTTTTGATATGAATCCTGTTACAGCCTTCGACAGCCTCACCGTTATCGGCGAGGACGCATTCAAGGATACAGCTCTCAAGGTAGGCTATATCCCGAAGAATCTGTCTATGATAAGACTGCTCGAAGACCAGACGCAGGTGGCTTACAACCCCTATGAGGGTATCCCCACGCTGAACAAATACATCGTTGCGCCTAATCAGACAAAGGGCTACTACGCGATAGACGGCGTGCTCTGCAAAACAACTGACAGCGGCAAGGCTCTCGCGGCGTACCCTGCGGCAAAGACAGGCGACAGCTATACTATCCCCGAGGAGATAGATGCTATCGGTAATTATGCGTTCAAAAAGGTGAACAACGAAAACCTCAGCGTGACTATCCCCTCGACTGTCACCACGGTGGGCGGCTGCGCATTCTATGAGGGCACGCTGAAAAACATCACAATAAACGGCGCTCCGACTATCTACGATGAGTTTATGTGTGAGACCAACATCGGCACGCTGACTATCAACGGCGAGGCAAGGTGGAACAAGGAATCGGAATCTGCATACTGGTTCCACCACTGCAACATCAACAAGGTAATCTTCACCAAGAACTTCACATGGCGTCTGCCCGATGAGCCTATCTCTATGAACTTCGAGCTCTTCGGCGTATCCACGAGAAGTGCTGACGGCTATTACCTCTATCATGATGAATATAACTACGCTTACATGAAGGCAAATTACTACAACTCCGTTGACACCGTAGAGATTCAGGGCAAGTGGAAACTCAGAGGCGGCAGTGACGGCAAAGGCGAGCTGTATGGCTTCGGCGAGCATATGTTCCAGGGCGTAAAGCACGTCAAGTTCACTGACCCCGACTGCGAGATAACGAAGTATATGTTCTATATGTGCCCCGAGCTCGAAACTGTTGAGCTCCCCGAGAACCTCAAGGAGATACCGACTTGCGCTTTCGCCTACACATACAGCCTCCAGTCGCTCGACATTCCCAATACAGTAACAACTATCGGTGCCTGCGCTTTCGAGAACACAGGTCTGAAATCGCTCGTTATCCCCGACAGCGTGACATCGCTCGGCAATTCCACCGAGGGCTGGTATACGTTCAGAACGAGCAACGAAAAGTGGCTGCGCGACGACGAGTTCACACCGCAGCTCGTTGACCTCTATATCCCGTCCACGCTGACATACTACCTGCTCAAGGATATGGAATACGGCACATACAGAACATGGGAAGGCATTAACGTGACCGAGGGAACATACCCCGTAACCCTCCACGGCGTTGCGGGCTCGGGCGCGGAGGAGTACGCGAGCAAGCACGCCAATGTCACATTCGCGGGTATGGATGACCTCTCCGCATACAGCGTTACCAAGATAGACGGCGATGCTCCCGCAACATACGAGCACGACGGCATTACATACTATGTTTCTGACAGTGTGAAGCCTAACTTCACTTTAACCAACGGCACAAAGACCTACACCAACGCCTCGGCAGAGCTGAACTGCAGCTTCTCGGGCAGCAGCGAGGACATCAGGTACTATGATGTTACCTTTGCCGACGAGACACAGGGCTACGGCAAAATGAGGATATTCTTCGCTTATCCGAAGTCGCAGTTTAAATGCTTAGAGGACAATGATGTAACACACTCATACGACAAGGTAAACGTCAAGACCCTCGCGCCGACGTGTACAGAGGGCGGCTATGACTACTATGAGTGCATTTACTGCGGCGAAAAGAAATCAATTGGCAATGAGACAGCCGCCCTCGGTCATGACTGGGGCGAATGGGACGAGAACAACGAGCACACCTGCTCACGCTGCGGCGCAAAGGAGCACAAGCCCACAGTAAGCTTTGACGAAACAACAGGCACGCTGACACTTCTCAAGGGCAATGTTATCAAGTCAGACGTTCAGGCTTATGCAGAGAATGAAGCTGTAAAGTCAGTAGTAGCTGAAGAGGGCGCTGTTCTTCCTGAGGACTGCGAAGCTATGTTTAAAAATTTCAAAGCAACTTCTATTGACCTTACAAATGCAAATACGAGCAATGTAACTGGTATGAGTTGTATGTTCATGCAGTGCTATGAACTTACTGACTTGAATTTAAGCGGAATTGATACAAGCGAAGTTACAGACATGAGTTATATGTTCTATGGTTGTAAAGTTCTCGTATCACTTGACCTTAGCAGCTTTGATACGAGCAAGGTTACTAATACGAGAACGATGTTTCAGGCTTGTATAGAAATTGAAACTATATATGTCTCTGATAAGTGGAATATGGCTAATGTAACTGATTCAACATATATGTTTGCGCAGTGTCAAAAACTTGTCGGAGGAAACGGAACAAAACAGAGAGACGTATCCATAGATGCTACATACGCTCGTCCTGATTTAGAGGGACAGAAGGGCTTATTGACAATCAATATCTTGGCTGTCCCCGCAAAGGAACCCACCTGCGGCGCGGCAGGCAACAGCGCTTACTACAAGAACAACATAAACGGCAAATACTATTCCGACGCTGAATGCACCACCGAGATAACCCTCGAATCCACGGTTATCCCCGCAACAGGCGAGCATACTTGGGGCGAACCCGAGGGCGGCTTCCGCACCTGCACTGTTTGCGGTACAAAGGAGGCACTCGCAGATTTCGACAAGCCTCAGAATATCACAGCCACCGATATTACAAAGACGAGCTTAAAGCTCTCTTGGGACGCTTTCCCCGAGGGCTACAAGCTGGATAGAATTACAGGCGGAAAGAATGTCCCCGAACTGGGAGACCTCGATTTCAACGCGGTAATGAAGGATTATGTTACACTTCTCAGCTCGGGAAAGACCGATGACGAGGCATATCCTGTCATTGAAGCTAAATACGGCGAGACCGCAACTGCCGCATTGAAAGCAGTCAACGAGCCTGAAAATACGCTCCCGTTTGAAAACTATGAACTTGATGAAACCGACCTGACATGGTGCAAGGTCAATAACCTTGAAGAAGGAACTCTCTATACATTCCTGATAGTTCCAAACATCAATGACGGCGGCGTTCCGCTCCCCGAGCACTGGGGTATCATTCAGGTGAAGACCCTTGCCGATAAGGTGCTCACCCACGTTGAGGCTAAGGCGGCTACCTGCACAGAGGCAGGCAACATCGAATACTGGAAGGACGAAGACGGCAAGTGCTACTCCGACGCGGAGGGCAAGCTCCCGATAGACCCCGCGTTCGTAGTTATCCCGCCCACCGACGACCACCAGTACGGCGAGCCCGTCTACGAATGGGCGGCTGACCTCGGCGAGGTAACGGCGAAGGTGGTATGCGCACTCAGCAGCGAGCACAAGATATCCGAGACAGTCAAGACCGTCAAGGAGGAGCTCCCCGAGCTCGGCAAGATAGTATACCACGCTGTCTTCACCGATACGCACTTCACCGAGCAGACGAAGGAAGTCCCGATGGAGACGACTACGGGTACAACCACTGCTACAACCACTGCTACAACTACGGCTACTACAACGGCTACAGAGACTGAGACTACCACAACCACATCTTCGGAGACTGCGACAACCACAACTTCTGTAACTACTACAGAGACTGAGACTACTACAACCACATCTTCGGAGACTGCGACAACAACTACAGTTTCTGAGGGCACGACCACATCTGCAACTACTACAGAGACTGAGACTACTACAACCACATCTTCAGAGACTGCTACTACAACGACAGCTTCTGAGGGTACAACTACATCTGCAACTACTACAGAGACTGAGACTACTACAACCACATCTTCGGAGACTGCTACTACAACGACAGTTTCAGAGGGCACGACCACATCTGCAACTACTACAGAGACTGAGACTACTACAACCACATCTTCGGAGACTGCTACTACAACGACAGTTTCAGAGGGCACGACCACATCTTCGGAGACTGCCACAACAACGACAGCTTCTGAGGGTACGACCACATCTGCGACTACAACAGAGGGAACAACTACATCTTCGGAGACTGCCACAACAACGACAGCTTCTGAGGGTACGACCACATCTGCGACTACAACAGAGGGAACAACTACATCTTCGGAGACTGCCACTACAACGACAGTTTCAGAGGGTACAACGACTTCTGCAACTGCTATGGAGTCCGCGACCACCGCGAGCGAGGGCACGACAACGAGTGGAACAGCAACAGAAACGACAACCACGGCAAGCGACACAGTAACCACAACATCAGGTACTGAGACGACGGCTTCGACTACAAGCGGTACAGGTACCGAGACAACTGCTTCGACTACAAGCGGTACAGGTACCGAGACGACGGCTTCGACAACAAGCGGTACAGGTACTGAGACTACAGCTACCACTACAAGCGGTACAGGTACCGAGACAACTGCTTCAACGACAAGCGGCACAGGTACTGAGACCACAGCTTCAACAACGAGCGGAACAGGTACTGAGACAACTGCTTCAACGACAAGCGGTACAGGTACCGAGACGACAGCTTCAACAACGAGCGGCACAGGTACCGAGACCACTGCTTCAACGACAAGCGGCACAGGTACTGAGACAACAGCTTCAACAACGAGCGGAACAGGTACCGAGACTACAGCTTCGACTACAAGCGGCACAG
>Ga0129307_1002557_pt1 | contig 13909 bp, 12 predicted proteins | sample P1105metagenome_FD_94437 | JGI IMG/M metagenome (GOLD analysis project Ga0129307, IMG submission 94437) | Capybara group fecal microbial communities from Wisconsin, USA - P1105 metagenome | ecosystem: Host-associated > Mammals > Digestive system > Large intestine > Fecal | place: USA: Wisconsin... | reverse complement strand
GCGGCGGATTGGTTGCGCCAATACAGGAACGTGCGTTCCCCTTGTTTATCCAGTTGGATTAAATATAAACCCGCCGAGCGGTTTTCATCGCGCAGCACGCAATCCGTGTTGATACCGTCCGCCTGCCAGCGTTCCAGCATGCCCTGACTGAGTTTGTCCGTGCCTAAGGCGGAGATATAACTGACTTCAATCTGCTCCGGCAAGCTGACGCGAGCCACATAGGTCGCCGTATTCAGCGTATCGCCGCCGTAAGTCTGGCGCATATCGCCAAAGGGCTCACCGTTCAGTTCAATCATACATTCACCGATTAGGGCTAGGTGTTTCATGATTATTCACCTCTTAAAGCGTTACGCCACTTTTAAAAATAGCCAATTCGCGAAATTCATTGATTTCATTTTTCGTTAGTTTACCGTTTACAATTTCAACCACTAAATTAATGAAATCTTTCAATAATTCCTGCATGCCCATATCATAGACCAAACGTCCCGCATCAAAATCAATCCAATGTTTTTTCTTCTGAGCAAGCTCGCTGTTGGTGGCAATTTTCATGGTTGGAACAAAACCTCCGTAAGGCGTGCCACGACCGGTGGAAAACAATACCATATGACAACCCGCTCCCGCTAAAGCACTAGTTGCAACAGCATCATTACCGGGCGCACTCAATAAGTTCAGCCCTTGAACTTTTAACCGCTCACCATATTTCAATACATCAACCACTTGGCTATGTCCTGCTTTTTGCGTGCAACCAAGAGATTTATCTTCCAGTGTTGTAATTCCCCCGGCTTTGTTTCCCGGGGATGGGTTTTCATAAATGGGCTGGTTATGCTCAATGAAATATTTTTTGAAATCATTCACCATATTTACCATTTTTAGGAACGTCTCTTCATCTTTACAATGACTCATCAGAATACATTCCGCCCCGAACATTTCAGGTACTTCGGTGAGCACAGTCGTACCGCCGTGACTAATTAAATAATCGGAAAAATGCCCTAACATCGGATTTGCCGTAATACCGGAAAAACCGTCCGAGCCACCACATTCCAAACCAAATTTGACTTCGCTCAATTTACCTGTTTCACGACGATCTTGACGCATTTCCTGATAAAGCTGTTGTAACAATTCAACACCCTTTTCAACCTCATCATCATAATATTGTGAAATCATAAATTTCACGCGGCTTTCGTCATATTCACCTAAGCTTTCTTTAAACGCACCGACTTGATTATTCTCACAACCTAAACCAATCACTAACACCGCGCCCGCATTAGGGTGTTTCACCATATTTTGCAGCATTGTTTTGGTGTTTTCGTGATCATCGCCCAGCTGAGAGCAACCGTAACTATGATTAAAGGCGAATACGCCGTCAATATCGCGTAAATCGTTAAGTTGCATAAAACGCTTTTTAATCAAGTTAGCAATACCCACTACACAGCCTACCGTCGGCACGATCCAAAGTTCATTCCGAATTCCGATATCGCCGTTTTTACGGCGATAAATTTGTACTTCTCGATCCGGCATTTGTTCGGAAAGTGCGGGAAATTCCGGCAAATATTTGTAATCATTAATATCTTTCAGATTGGTTTTTACATTATGCGTATGGATATGTTCGCCCGGTTCAACATTACATAACGCATGGCCAATCGGGTAGCCGTATTTAATGACATCCTGATTTTCAGCAATGCTAGCCAAGGCAAATTTATGCCCGCGTCCAATATCTTGTTTTAATTCAAGTTGATGCCCCTCAACATCTAATAATGTGCCGGCAGATAAATCCTGCAACGCTACCGCCACATTATCTTGCCGGTGAATTTTGATAAACTGCTTCATATCAATCTCCACACTTAATCAGCGCAATATTCACGAAGGGCTTGGCGCATACCTTTCTCTAAAATGGTTTCTAATTGTCGGGTGACTGTTTCAACTAACTGAGGAATAACCGTTAAATCCTGTTCCCAATGCGCTTCTTGTTTTAATACATGATGCACAAGTTGAAATAACGAAATATTACCCGCCGATACTTCTTGCCACCAGGTTTTGAAATTCACCAACCAATATTCGTCATCTTGCAAAGGAATCGCCTGTCCGTCTCGTTCACCACGATAAAAAGCAATAAGCGCCGCCAATGAAAAGGTTAAGTGCGGTGGTAATTTTCCGAATTTTTTGACATAAGAAATCAATTGCGGCAAATTACGGGTGCGATATTTTGTCATACTATTCAAGGAAATAGACAACAGCTGGTGTTGAATAAAGGGATTTTGGAAACGTTTAATCACCGCATCGGCAAATTGTTGTAATTCTTCTTTTGGCAAAGACAAAACCGGAATAATTTCTTTATCCATAGTGTGCCGCACGAAGCGACAGAGTTCCGAATCGTGCATAGCTTCGCCCACCGTATTTACCCCCGCCAAATAAGCCACCGGCACCAAAGCGGTGTGAGCGCCGTTTAGAATGGCAACTTTGCGCTCTTTATACGGTTTAATGTCATCGACAATTAACACATTTAAATCCACTTGATCCAAATGTAATAATTGCGTTAAAGATTTAGGACCTTGAATTACAAATAAATGGAAATATTCTGCGGTATCTAAGAAGTTATCTTTATAACCCAGTTCCGCTTCCAGTTCTGCTGCTTCAGTACGCGGATAACCGGTGACAATGCGATCCACTAAAGTTGAGCAGAAAGTATTCGCAGTCTCTAACCATTGAATAAATTCAGCGGATAAATTCCATTCTTTAGCGTATTTAAATACCAGTTCTTTTAATTGTTCACCATTATAATCAATTAATTCGCAAGGCAATAAAATAAAGCCTTTGTCTTTATCACCATTTACCACAGAGAATCGTTCATATAATAAACGGGTGAGTTTAGCGGGATAACTCACTTGCGGACGATCACCGAATTTATCGCCGGCATGATAACTAATACCCGCTTCAGTAGTGTTAGAAAAAATAAATTTAATCTCTAAATTATGGGCTAATTTCAGATATTCGTCATAATTTTGATAAATATTAATTTCATTATTAACCGAACGAATAATACAGCTTTCTTTAACTTTATTTCCGTCTTCATCTAAACCGCGAATAATTGTAGTATAAAGTCCTTCTTGTGTATTTAATGACGGCGGAAAATCCGTATTAATCGGGCGAACAATCGTCACGCCGGCATTTAAATTCGTTTTTTCATTTAAAATATCAATTTGCCAATCGATAAAAGCGCGTAAAAAATTTCCTTCTCCAAATTGAATGATTTTGGTTGGGTGTTGACGACCTGGAAAATTGATTCTATTTAATGTTTTCATTTTATTTTTCCTTACAACTAATTATTGTGCTACACCATAAACTAAATTTGGTAACCATGTAGAAATTGTTGGAATATAGGTTAATAGTAATAATTCAACTAATAATAATCCCCAGAATGGAATAACATCCTTAATAAATTTCTCAATTGGCACTTCTGTGATTGAACAAGTCGTAAACATTACTGTACCTAAAGGTGGTGTAATTGTGCCAATTGCACTATTAAAGATAAATACAATGCCGAAATGAATTGGGTCAATACCATAAGAATGAGCAATTGGAGCTAATAATGGGGCAAGCACAATCATTATTGCATTCCCCTCTAAAAACATACCTAAAACCAATAAAGCAACATTCACTAACATCAAGAACGCTAATGGGCTATCAACAACCGTTGTCATCCAGCTTGCTAAGGCTTGCGGTACACGCTCCCAAGTGAGAAATTTAGAGAATGCCACAGCAACGCAAATAATTAACAATACATTTGCTGCCCCTAATGCAGATTCACGCGTTGCTAACCACAGTTTTTTAGCATCCATATTACGATAAATAAACATACCTAAAATCAACGCATAAATTACTGCAACTGCCCCAGCTTCTGTTGGAGTAAATACTCCCATTCGGATACCACCAATAATAATGACTGGAAGTAAAAGTGCTAATACAGCATCTTTTGCAGAAATAATCACCTCTTTACAGCTTGCACGTTTTTCACGAATGGGTAAATAACCACGTTTTCTAGAAATGATAGATACTAGGATCATCATTAAAATACAAAGTAGTGTTCCAGGAACAACACCAGCCAAGAATAAACGACCGATAGAAACATTATTTACATAACCATAAATAATCATCGCAATACCGGGCGGAATAATTGGTGTAATTAATGAACCAGCGGCAGTAACCGCAGCAGAGAACGAAGCACTATAACCACGAGCGACCATTTGTGGTACAAGCAATTTAGAGTTCATTGCTGCATCTGCAATATTTGAACCTGATAATCCCCCCATTAATGTGCTAAGTGCCACGTTAACTTGTGCCAAACCACCGTTCATATGACCAGTTAAGACTTCACAGAACTTAAGTAACCGCTCACTAATACCTGTATGATTCATAAATACGCCGGCCATAATAAAAAATGGAATGGCAAGTAAAGTAACACTTTCTAACCCCCCGGCTAAACGTTGAATTAAAATAACCATAGGTTGATGACTCATTAAGAAATAACTTAATGTAGAGCAGAAAATACAGAATGCAACAGGGGTACCAATTACAAATAGAATTAACAAAATTGAAATAGGAATAATAACGTCCATAGTTTACGCCCCTTTATTCATTTTAAAGTAATATACAATTTTTCTTAGTTCGTAGTAGAGCATAAATAAAGCACTAATCGGGATAATTGCGTAAATATACATATAAGAAAATTGCAACGCTGGCGTAAAGCGCATTTTTGTCATTGGCAACAATTTGAAGCCCAAGTAAATCATGAAAATTAAGCAAAAAATCATAATTAATGGTTGGATCACACCATCAATAAAATTAGCTACTTTAGCTGGAACCTTTGTCAATAGATAGTCAATACGGATTAATTCATTGTTTTTACATAAAGCACTCGATGCTAAAAATGTAAACCAAATAAAAAATACTACACAGATTTCTTCAACCCAAGCACTTGGTGTATTGAGAAAGTATCTCATCACAACACCATAGCCAGAAAGAAGAACGATTAACGCTAAGAAAAATGAGGCTAATATTTCATCAATATCACTAAGCCAAAATTTCTTTTTATTTATTGGCATATTCATAGGGCAACCTTACTTTTAGAATAGGTATCCGTTTTTACGGATACCTAATTTGCAAAGACTAGAATTGAGATAATTTTTCTTGAACATTCTTATATAGATCAGGAGACCATTCAGGGAACCCCCTTGATATTTCCTGGCTCACAGATTGTTCAAATGCAGGTAAATCAACCTCATTAATAGTGACACCCGCCTCTTTCAAGTTATCTAAAGCTTCTTTTTCTGCGTCATTAATTAGATTAGAACCATAAACCACCATTTCACGACTTGAATCCACAATAATTTTTTGTTGCTCTGGCGTTAAATTGTTCCAAAATGCTGTACCCGCTACAAATGGAGACATATGTTTTGTATGTGCTGTTAAACTTAAGTTTTTTGCCACTTCGTAGAATTTACCTCCAAATAGAACTACTGCTGGATTTTCTAATCCATCAATAATCCCTTCTGACAAGCCCGGGTATACGTCAGATAAAGACATTGGAGTAGGTACACCTCCCATGGCTTTAATTGTTTCAAGGAATAAACGTGAATGTTGAACACGAACTTTTACACCTTTCAAATCCTCAGGTTTAATCACTCGTTTTTTAGTTAATAAATGACGAGTACCATAAACAACATCAGGGACAATAATATGAATATCATGTTGATCCAATTTTGCACTTAGCTCTTTGAACCAATCAGAATGTAATAACTTTGATTTTTTCTCGAAAGATTGACTAATATATGGTGCATTAATAACGCCAAGATCAGGCACAATATCCATTAATGCGCCATAATCACTGATAGTAATGATATTTGAGCCAAATTTAGCCTGTTCCATTACTTCAGTTTCACTACCTAATTGGCTGGAAGGAAATAGTTTAAAGACGATATCACCGTTAGATTTTTCTTTGACCTTATCAGCCCAGAAATGCATTGCTTTATCAATAGGTTCACCTGGTTGGTTACCGTAAGCAATCATAATTTCCGTTTCGGCCTGCGCATTGATTGCAAAACCTAATAAACCGACAGAAAGAATAACTTTGATTGATTTAGAAAGTAATTTCATATTGTCCTCACATAATTAATGATGATAGATAATGAATTCATAACTTCGTAACGGTATGACTACTGTAATTAAAACTTTTATTAATATATGAAAAAATTTATAAAATTTTGTCATTCGTCATACTTATCTGTTTTTTATCTGTTTTTAATATAAAATAACAGACTTGATTAATGATCTATTCTTCGTAATTTCTTCCTCATAAATATCAGCTAGCTCATCATATTTGAATGTATGCGTTAACATCATATTGGCCGCAATTTTACCCTCAGCCATCAAATGTTGTACTTTTTCAAAGTCTTCTAATGTCGCATTACGGCTACCCATAAGTGTCGTTTCTTTTTTATGAAAATCAGGATCACTAAATTCAATCGTGCCTTTATGCAAACCAACAAATACAATTCGACCTCCATGCCGAATTAAATTTACGGCATTATTCATTGCTTTTTGATTACCTGTTGCATCAATGACAACTAGAGGTAAGCGACCATCAAAATAGTCCTCAATTTTCTCATTAATCGGATCAACTGCAGGCACCAGAAGATTCGCTTGAATATGTTTACGCCGTTCTTCACTGGTATCTGCAATTATTACATTTGCTCCATCAGCATGAGCGATCGCCGCGGCACCGAGTCCGATAGGACCGGCCCCCACAACCAAGACATCATCCCCTGCTTTGATTTGCGCCCGTCTTACCGCATGCGCACTGATAGCATAGGGTTCGATTAATGCCGCAGTCACATCATCAACATTGTCAGAAATCAATAAAATATTTTGAGTAGGTGCAACAAGATACTCACTAAATGCACCATCTTGATGAACACCAATAACAGAAATTTTTTCACAGCAATTTGTTTTACCACTTAAACAAGCTCCACACTTACCACAGGAAACATAAGGAATTAATGCGGCTCGTTGACCTACCTTGAATTTATCTACATTTTTACCCAGTTTCGTTATTACACCACTTGCCTCATGGCCTAATACACGAGGATATTCAAAAAATGGCTGATTTCCTGCGTAAGCATGGATATCCGTACCACAAATACCGATCGCTGCAATTTTTAATTGAACTTCATTTTCTTTTGGTTGCGGTTTTTCTCTTTCCTCTAAAATAAGTTGAAACGGTTCTTTGCATACTAATGATTTCATAATGATTCCCTCTTTTAATGAAATAATTTAAAAGTGCGGACATTATTTACTCAATTTTTATTGAGTTATAAATTTCTTTGCTGTAATGTGATCGAAGAATAATTTTAGTGTTTTTTAACTGTTTTTTATGCCCGAATTGAGCAATATATGAGTAGAGATTTGAATCTAAGACAGGATATAATTAATCGATTGATTGACGATATATCATCGGAATTATTGGAGTCGCCATTACCCTCATTGTCAACACTTGCAGGATTGTATAATGTCAGCAGAACGACCATTAGACATGCCGTACATTATCTAATCAAACAAAAAATCCTGAATAAACAGAATGATCAGTTAGTCGTTATTCAAAAACCTACCGAAGATCTCAAAATAACCTATATAAAAATCAAGAAATTAGAGAATAATCAAATACAGAAATTAGAAAAGTATTTCAGTCATGCGGTGCAACAGAAGATTATCAAACCTGGTGATGATTTCACAGAACTGGAATTGGCAAAAAAAGCGAATGTGGATATTTTTACGGTTCGGGAATATCTCATCCAATTTTCCCGTTTTAATTTAATTTCTCATATCGCCGCAGGTAAATGGAAGCTCACAAAGTTGACTCAACATTACGCCGATAAATTATTTGAATTAAGAGAAATGCTGGAATGTCATGCGTTAAATTGTTTTATGAATCTGCCCAAAGATGACATGCGTTGGAAACAGATGAAATTTTTATTGCAAGAACATCGGACATTAAGAGATAACATCATTGAAAAATATCCTGATTTTTCCCTATTGGATCAGCAATTACATTCACTTATCTTATCCGCTGCCAATAATCCTTTTATCAATGATTTTATCAATTTAATTTCTGTTGTTTTTCATTTTCATTATCAATGGGATAACAAAGATTTACGCACCAGAAATATTTTAGCTGTAGAAGAACATTTGGCTATTTTAGTAAAAATCGTGAGTCAAGATGATTTGGGAGCAATCACAGAGTTGAAACGACATTTACAAACAGCCAAAAAAGGATTGATGAACAGCATTAATCGAGTGAACGAATAACTCAAAGTGCGTTCAAATTTGAACGCACTTTTTTCAGCATAATAAACCGGCTATTCCACCGACTTCTGATAACCATAAATCAAAAAAGTCTGTAAGCTGTCGCCCATGTTGGCGATGTTCGGATAGCGTCCCCATTGGCGGAAGCCTTGTTTTTCGAACATTTTGCGGCTTACGTGATTTTCCTCAATCACATACGCCATCAAAGTATGTACGTCCAGTTCGTCCATCTGCGCCTGCAAGAACCGAACCGCCTGCGAACCGTAGCCGCGGCCTTTTGCGGATTGATCCAGATAAACGCTGATTTCCACAGTTTGATCAAACGCGGCGCGATCATAAAACGGCGAAAAGGAACACCAGCCAAAAACTTTGTTTTTTTCTACCGCACTTTCCAGCACCCAAATCGGATGGCGCCGGCTGTTCAGATGCGCTTCAAACCAAGGACGGCGCCCTTGTTCCGTTACGGGCGTCAAATCGGCGGTAATGCGGCGTGAAGGAATCGCCTGATTATAAATCGCCACAATTTGCGGCAAATCCTGTTCTTTTGCAGTTCTGATTTTCATTTTTACAACACTATGCAAACTTCCGTTCCGCCGGTCGGGCGGTTTTTAATGGTTAATTGCGCATTCAACTGACGACTGCGTTCTTCCATAATCCGCAAGCCGTAATGCCCTTCCGGTTCGTCCAGACTCGGAATACCGATGCCGTCGTCACGAATAATAATTTCCTGCTCGCCGTCTTCGTTGGTATGCGCAATCACTTCAATCAGATTGGCTTTTGAATGTTTAATGGCATTTAACACGGCTTCGCGCACAATCTGCAAAGCGTGCACCAACTGTTGGGCGTTAAACACGTGCGACGGCAAGCTGCAAGTCACGCGCATCCGAATAGAGGTTTGGTTGCGCAGGCTGTCGATAACCTGTTCCAGCGCCAATTTCAAATTAGCTTCCTGCACGGTTAATCGGAACGTCGCCAATAATTCCCGCAGCTGAGTATAACCGCCGGTTAACGCCTGTTCGAAATCACCAATAATCGCCAAACTTTTGCTTTTTGCATCCGGCGCATCTTTATTCAAATTATGTTTCAGCAAAGTTAACTGAATTTGCAGATAAGACAACACCTGCGCCAGCGAATCGTGCAGTTCGCGGGCGATAATGGAACGTTCCTCCATCAATAACAGCTGTTGTTGCTGACGTTGCGTTTGGCTGAAATACAGCGATCGTCCCAACATTTGCCCGATATTTTCCAGCGTGCGCGGATCCGGGCAAGGCAAGCCTGTCTGCCAGCGTAACTCGCCGATACGATTGTTGTCGTCTCCTACATCCACCGATTGCCAGTTGAAATTTTCACTCGGCTCGCCCAGCAAAATATGAGTGTCATCGGCGATCAGCACCAATTCCAACGCGCGCAAATGCTCCGTCAACATCACATTTTTCATCACGCCGCGTAAATGTTCGCTGTTCGTATCCATGCCGGAAAGCGCCTGCGAACAATGATACAACATAGATAAAGTACGGTTGGTTTGCGTGAGTTTTTGAGTTTTCTCCGCGATACGTTCTTCCAGATTGGAATAAATTTTGCTCAGTTCGGAAGACATTTGAGTGAACGCCTGCGCCAAATTGCCCAGCTCGTCCGAACGATTCACATCCAGCGGAACATGCTGGAAATTGCGCATTTGAACCTGCACGCTGGCGCGCGTTAATTGCTGCAACGGCGCCGCCACCTGTTTTTTAACAAACGCGGTAATGCTGGCGACCAGCGCAATAATCAACAGCATGGACACCACAATCACCACGCTGGTAATAATCAGTTTTCGCTCGGCAAAGCGCTGCAGCGCAAACACGAAGCGATCCACCTGCGAAACATAATCGGCCAAATTCGCATCATAGGCGTTCATATCCCGCTCTAAGGCGATTTTTTCCATTTTGCCCCAGCTCGCGATGAGGTCATGATAGGCGCTTTTCAGCTCTTTCGGCACCAAAATCTGCGTGTCGATTTGACTTAAAGACAGCGAATGCAGAGATTTGCGATACTCGCGTAAATCCTGATACAACAAATCCGGGTAATTTCTCAGATTATGCAGAATGCGATAACTTTGATAACGCAACGAACCCGATACGTTAATTTGTTCGGCGTCGGAACGGTTACTCACCATAATGCCGAGCGCAAAAGTAGTCATAATGCCGGCAAAAATAATTACCGTAATCAGATAGCGGGCAATGCGCGTGGTCACCGATTTCTTAACGTTCACAATGAATCCTGATGAATAAAAAACGCCGGCTATTGTAACAAAAAACCGCGGCAACAAAAAAGTGCGGTCAAAAAAATCAACGTTTTTTACGACCGCACTTTGAAGGTACTCGATTTAAAATTTACAGATTGCCGGTTCCGTTATCCAGATGCGCGCGGATAAACCAATGCAGTTTTTCCAACGCCCGGGTTTGCGCCACCAGCAAATCTTCACTAATCGGATCCAATTCACCGAAATGTTCCAACACGAAGCGGTGAGATTCAATGTTGTGCGTATAATATTTGTCGATGATACGCAAATGATCCTGCGCGGTGGCGCGGCCTAACGGATATTCCGGGGTTTGGCGGGTCGCCACCAGATTGCCCGGCAAACCGTTCGGCGCAACGCCTAAGGCGGCAATACGTTCGGCGATTTCATCCACGAATTCGCGCACTTCGGCAACCTGTTCGTCCAACATTTCATGTACGGCGATAAATTGCGGCCCCACCACATTCCAATGGGCATGTTTTAAAATTAATTGCAATTCGTTCAAACCCTGCAACCGCATTTGCAACGCGTCCGCAATGGAATGACCGATTTTCACTTCCAAACCGGGAACGGTATGAGCGGCATTTTTATTGACATCCGCCGTTAAAGCTTTTGATTTTTCGGTTAAAGTTAAAACCGGATAATTCATTTTGTTTGACATAATCTTCTCCTTCTCTTTTTTATCACTTCTTTGCTTTGTTGGTTTCATTATATACCGCACGGCTCACTTTCATAATCGTTCTTTTGAATAACTTAAATAGAAAAAAACTATCACTTTCACAACTAACAATTTTTATTTCCTATTAAATACAACAATCTCAACGCCGAAGGTTGCTTAGCGCGCCGTTTGGGGGTAAAGTGCACCCATCGGTTAACAACTTATAGGATAATCATTTATGAAAAACGATAAACCCGTTGAATGCGTCGGTTGCAACACGCTTGACGTGGGTTCCATTCTGGATAACAGCGATTTAAAAGCGACTTTCGATAAAGTGTATCCGACTCGGGCGGAAGCGGAAGCGGCGTTGGCGAAATTAACCCAAAAAGCGCGCGATACCGAAACCGAGCCTTGTCAAATTCAAAGCGAAATCAGCGAGGCGGAAGGCGGTTTCCGTTTAACCGCCGATTTCACGTTCAGCTGCCAGGCGGAATGCGTGATTTTCCAATTAGGCACCCGTGCCGTATAAATTTTAATTCCATTAAAAGTGCGGTCAAAAAAACGAAAGTTTTTTTGAACCTCGATATTGCCGACAATCCGGAAGATAGCAAGCTTGTCGGCATTTCCTATAAAAATTCTTTCATTTTTTTGACCGCACTTTTCAGCGCGATTCGTCTGCCAACCGACGTCACGCCGTTTGTTCTTACAATTCATCGTACATGACAAAACTTAATTTCCGTTTCTATCTTTCGCTCGTTTATATCGGTCTCATCGCCGGGTTGCTCGGCACTTCGCTCACTTATATTCTGCACGGCATTCAGCATTTCGCTTTCGGTTACGGCTTGAACGGCGAAAATCTGTCGTTTCGCGAAGGCGTGCTGCAAAGTTCCGCCGAACGCCGTTGGCTTGTTCTCACATTTTGCGGCATGCTGACGGGAATCGGCTGGTACGCCGTTCACCGTTACGGTCAAAAATTGTTAAGTATCAAGCAGGGATTGGACAATCCGCAACAAGGCGTGCCGTTTTTCAAAACCGTCGGCCACGCTTTATTGCAAATCGTCACCGTGGGATTGGGTTCGCCGTTGGGGCGCGAAGTGGCGCCGCGCGAAATGTCCGTGGCATTCGGCAGCGCATGGGTAAGAAAAGCCGGCTTGAACGACGGTGACGCCAGATTACTGCTCGCCTGCGCTTCCGGTGCGGGTTTGACGGCGGTGTATAACGTGCCGCTCGCTTCCACGATTTTCATTCTGGAAACCATGGTGCTCAGCGTCAATCCGCGTGCATTGGGCGCCGCCTTGATTACGGTAGTGATTTCCACTTGTGTCTCGCGCTTTTTTCTGGGCGATTTGGTGCAATATAGCCAGGTTACGCCGTTTCCGGTTAACACGTCATTGCTGCTTTTTTCCGCGCTTATCGGCATGCTGACCGCGCTTGTGGTGCGGGGATTTCGTCGTTCCACCCAACGCCTGCCGTTTTTAGCGCGCACGGACAAACGCCTGATTCCCGTCGCCGTGCTGTTGTTCAGCCTTATCGGTTTTATTTCTATCTATCAACCCGAAATTCTCGGCAACGGCAAAGCCGGTAATCAACTGACTTTCGGCGAAATGATCGGTTGGTCGGAAAGTCTGCAACTCATGGCGTTAAAATGGCTTGCGGTATGGCTTGCCCTGGCGGCGGGCGCGTACGGCGGGCTGATCACGCCCTCTATGATGCTGGGCAGTACCTTTGCTTATAGTCTGGCTATCGGCTGGAACGCGCTGTTTCCGTCGCTTTCCACGGAAGGTGCCGCCATTATCGGTGCCTGCGCGTTTTTGGGCATTATGCAGAAAATGCCGTTTACCGCCATTGTTTTTCTGGCGGAACTCACCCGCAGCAACGCGGAAGTGTTCATGCCGCTGACGCTGGCGATGGGCGCGGCGATTGCCACCGATCGTCTGGCGGCCAAATGGCGGGCATAGCCTGATAAGCGCGTCGGTAAACAAAAAGTGCGGGCAAAAAAATCAACGTTTTTTGCCCGCACTTTATTTTATCGGCGATGACGCATTAATTAAGCATAATACAATTCGTATTCCACCGGATGCGGCGTCATGTTAACGCGCGCCACTTCTTTACGTTTGATGCCGATAAAGGCTTCAATGAAGTCTTTGGTGAAGACTCCGCCTTTGGTTAGGAATTCGAAATCCGTTTCCAGCGAGCTCAGCGCTTCTTCCAACGACGCCGCCACGGCCGGAATTTCTTTCAATTCTTCCGGCGGTAAATCGTACAGATTTTTATCCATGGCATCGCCCGGATGAATTTTGTTCACCACGCCGTCCAGCCCCGCCATTAACAAGGCCGCAAAAGCCAAATACGGGTTCGCCGCCGGATCCGGGAAACGCGCTTCCACGCGAATCGCTTTCGGGCTGGTGACCGCCGGAATGCGGATAGACGCGGAACGGTTGCTGGCGGAATAAGCCAATAACACCGGCGCTTCAAATCCCGGCACTAAACGTTTGTAAGAGTTGGTGGTCGGGTTGGTAAACGCGTTTAAGGCTTTGGCATGTTTGATAATGCCGCCGATATAGTAAAGCGCGGTTTCGGACAAGCCGGCATATTTATCGCCTTGGAAAACGTTTTTG
>Ga0129307_1002556_pt1 | contig 13910 bp, 12 predicted proteins | sample P1105metagenome_FD_94437 | JGI IMG/M metagenome (GOLD analysis project Ga0129307, IMG submission 94437) | Capybara group fecal microbial communities from Wisconsin, USA - P1105 metagenome | ecosystem: Host-associated > Mammals > Digestive system > Large intestine > Fecal | place: USA: Wisconsin... | reverse complement strand
TTTTCGCACTGCTCCGCAAGTATGAATACGATCCAAAAATGATGCGTCTTTACATCACGGGCGGTGGCGGAAAGCTCATCAAAAATTTCGGCAACTATGACAAGGATAGAGTGACTATCATCGAGGACATTAAGGCTTCTGCAAAGGGCTATGAATACTTCGCCGTTGCACAGCTTAAAAAGGAGGAGAAGAAATGAGCAAGGTTCTGACTACCTGTTTCCGCTTCAACATGGAGAACCCCGAACACGCTAAGGCGTGGGACTATCTCCACAACTATGACAAGGACAAGATCAAGTCCACCAATGTGGCTGCCATTACGGCGGTCAATGACTACTTTGACCGTATGGGGAAACTTGCCGATGATCCCTATTTCGAGACCCGTCAGCGTGAGGAGCGTTTCATTCAGCAGATCGTCAGCGAGGTAGGCAAGGCTTTTATCGCTGAAATGCCAAAGTTTCTCGCAAGCCTGATGCTGAGTCTGAACAGCAGCTACCCTGTACAGTTCAAAGAGATTCGAGCTGTTCCTATGGGGACGGTGGACGGCAGAGGATATGCCGAGGACGTCCGCACGAGCAAGCTCGCACCACCGAGCGCCACAGAGGGCTTTGAAACCGCCAATAACGGTGATGATGACGATTTTTCCGCTATTGATTTCGATTTCATAGGCGGCTGATACTGTTTGAAACAGCTTTACCGCCGTTCATATAGCGGATAACAATAACAACGGCAATAAACCAATAGACAGGGGGAAAATTGAGGGCAGACCGCAAAAATGCAGTATAGCATTTTATGCGGAAAATGAAATCCTGCAAATATCACGGAGGAATTTGCAGGATCGAGCGCCTAACGCCAGTTGGGCGAGGCTCAAATTCGACACGGAGGTCGAAAGTCTTGTAGGAACAAGACGGTGTCCGGCTCGGATTTGCGCCGGGCAGGTAGCACCGATGTAGTGACACATCGGTCTCCCTGCTCAGAGACGTTCCCCCTCCGAGACCTTCCCCAAGAGCCGTACAACGGCAGAAAGGAGCGACTATGGCAAATCGCAGGCGCTATCACTCGATCAGTCTGAAGCTGACCGACGAGGAGCTTCAGCTCTGGAATACCAAACATGAAGCAAGCGGTCTGAGCAAGACCGACTATCTGATGAGGGCGATTCAGGACAGCGAGGTCAGGATCTACAGCGTGGCAGATGACATCGCACCGCTTATCCATGAGATTCGTAAGATCGGTACGAACCTCAATCAGCTTGCCTACTACTCCAACATCGGGCAGGACAGCAAGGTCAGAGCCGAGATCGGGGCTATCCGCCAAGCCAATGAAGCCGTCATGAAGCGGATACTTGCATTTCTGGATAACCCGAAGTTCAGCATTAAAGGCGTTAAGTAATGTACGGAAATGTCAACGTAGATTACAAGCCCTGCAAATCTCAGATACAGCTCGACCGGGCTTCACGGTATATGCTGGGTGAGCTGCCTGAACAGCAGCAGGCAGGGGTGATAAAAACTGCTCCGCACTTGTGCTGGGATATGAACTGCGACCGCAACATTTACTCCTGCGATATTCTCACCACACGAAAGCTATTCGGCAAGCGTGATAACAAGCGGACAAACCTTGCATTCAAGATGTCGCTGTCGTTCTCTCCCGATGATAATGATAAGCTGACCTATGAAGAAGTGTTCAACATTGCAAAGGAGTTCGCCGAGAAGTTTTTTGACGGCTATCAGGTCATGTTTGCAGTCCATACCGATAAACCGCACAAGCACGTCCATTTCCTTGTGGGCAACTGCCATATCGAGACAGGCAAGGCATACCGCCGCAGTCAGAAAGACTTACAGACAATGTGTGAGTTTTTCGGGGAGCAGTGCATGAAGCGAGGGCTTACCAACTCTGTTCGAAAGGATTATTATAATGAAAACCCCGATCGTGACAAAGAAACCTTTGCCGAGAAGCAGATGAAAGCCAAAGGCAAGGAAACATTCAAAGACGAGCTTCGGGAGGTCATTCGTATCGAGTGTGCCGACCCGAACAACAGGACTTTAGAAGATGTGGTCAATGCCCTGATGAAGCATTATCATGTGGAGTGCCGTGTCAAGGGCAACACCATATCCTACCGTCACCCGAACTTTACTGATAAAAGCGGTAAACTTGTCTCGGTCAGGGGCAGTAAGCTGGGCGATAAATATACAGTGAAAGGAATATTACATGAGCTTGAACAGATACGGCGAGGACGGTCAGATCGAGACCTCGCAGCAACAGCCGTTATCACCGAAACCGGACGAAGAAGTGATAATATCAGAGAGGACAGGCAAGCCGGAGATCAGGAAAAAGCTCCAAGAGCCGACAGCCGTTCCGCAGGCAGAATCCAAACAGCAGACCGCACCTCAGAAGTCACCGCCGCCCTCACAGGCAAAGCCCAAGAAGCAGGAAAAATTCTTCTTCACACGGGAGATGCTTCACAGGGAGGAACAGCGGGTCAAGAATCAGAGCAAACCAAAACGCAAGCAGGAGGTAACAGTAGTGGAAAACAAGAAAGCAGCCCGCATTCCGGAGCTGGAAGCAATCGAGACCTGGGCAGCGGAGCTGACGGAGGAGATAGCGGAGACCTCGGACGATGCCAAGAGGGACGAGAGGGTCATGCTCATGGCAACGTCGGTGATAAAGATGTGCCGTCTCTTGAAGAACTTTTCAGAAGTTATGACCGCAGAAATGGCAAAGAGCGCCGAAAGAGAACTCCAGACCCTGAACCTGCAAGACCAGTACGCAAAAAGTCTAAGGGCATCAACCGTTGAGGTATCAAGGGACATCTATGACCGTTTCAAGGAGGAGCAGAAAAAGGCTTTTGATGATGTTAAGACCTTTTTCAGCGACAGCTGCGATGAAATGGAAAAGAAGCTCAACACCTGCACCGAGAATGTGAATTTGGCAACAGCGAGGGCAGGGAGAGCTTCAAAGCGTATCAGCAAGTCAGTGAAGCGTTTTTGTACAGTCAAGACCATTGGTGATGTTCTGTACTATGTCGCACCTGTTGCGGTTGTGATTGATGTGCTGCTGAGATTATTCGATTTTATCTGATGATTCGGCTTTATTGGTGTCATCATCTTCCTCATTATCATCTGTAAAGGCATCGGGATTAAGGCGGAACACTTCATCGTCATCAAACAGCTCGTCTCCATCACCAAGGTCATCATTGTAATCATCTTCATCTTCAAACAGATATTTCAGCGGAACGGTTTCCATAATATCAGAATTAACATCTAATGCGAAATTAAACACCCAATCGAGTTTGGATTCGATAAAGTCGGATTCTCTCTTATACCGTCTCAGATAAATACGAAAAGCTTTGTCTAATTCGATTTTTGCAAATTTATCTTCCTTTTTCAGAATATGACACAAACCGAGAATATATAGGGCATCGGCATAGGTTTCACAGCTGACGATATGAAGATTATGTATACCTCTGACTGCTTTGGTTGCCTCGGCAAGAGCATCATCAGTATGGTCTGTCAGCAACAGCATATATGCATAGCGAGCGATCACTTTACATTTATCAATCAGACCGCCTTCGTCAAGTTCAAGCTGTTCATAAAGCTCAATGCTTTTCTTATAGTAATCGTAAGCAGCAGGCACATTATCTTTGATGTGAGATTCAAACAGATAATACGCATAATTGCCTGCCGCTTCTGCTTTCAGGCGGTTATCATCAAGAGACATTATTACATCGAGTGCTTTTTTCTGGTATTCTACGGCATTGTCAAAATCTCCGTTTTCGGATTCAACGGCGGCCTTTTCCAAATCGAGTATAGCGTTTTGCTGTTGAGAAAATGTGAGCTTTCGGAATAGTCCGAGCAGTCCCAGGCTCTGATTTAGCGCTTCCATTCTGTCGCTGTCGTGCATACGCCATAGACATTTGAAAGCATCATGTGAAAAATCAAATGCTTCATTTTCGGGCTGTATGGTGCTTGACTCAGCAAATGTATGAACCATTTCCCTGATGTCACCAAATCCATCAAGCAGTATTTCATTATTGGCGGCAGCTCGGATATTATCTATCAAAGCCCTACATTTATCCTTATCTGGACGGAGATCACTCCAGACAATGGTGGAGATCAGATTGGTCATCATGACCGTCCCCTGTCTTGAACCTGTGATAAGTCCGGCATCAACAAGCTCATCAATTAACGTGGTATTTTTCAAGCCAAATAGCTTGGCAGCAGTGGTTTTCTTGACGAAATCACGGGTAGCACACATCATCATACAAAGGACATTTCTGTGCTGTTCCGACAAATCATGCAACCCAAACAGCTTGCTTATCAACCCGAAATATGAGCCTTTCATCAACTGACCGTCTTTGGTAATGGTAACACTCTGCTCAATATCCCGTATATAACCGGCTAAGTATTGGGAATCAAGGTATTCTGCGGTATACGCACCCTTCTGCAATAATTTTGCGGTCATTTCAATAAGCAATGGAATACGGGCTGTACCGTGAATTATACCTGCAAGCCAACGTTCTTCTTCGGGAGCATAATCATAATACTGCTTTATGAGCCGTAGACCGTCCTGAACAGCATAGCCCTTTACAATGAATCTGACAACCCTATCGTAGTTACGATGCGAAGTGAAAACGATGCGACATTTAAGATTCAGGAGATCGTTGACACATTCATCATCTTCAATTCCTACATTGAAATTGTCGATAACGATCAGTGTCTTTTCATCAAGAGAGCGCAGTATCCTGAGATATTCCTTATAGCGCTCATGTTCATCGGTGTCAGAAAGAACCTCTGAATCGGCGTTCATATTCGCTATGATAGAGCGCAGACTGCCGTTATAAATATAGTATCCGATGTTGGCATACTCAGCTTGATACACTTGTATATACATACGGATAAGTTCACTTTTGCCTATACCCGGAAGTCCTGTTATAAAAACGTTCTTGTCAGCTTTAATGACAGAATGTAGTTCCTCTACCATATCTTCATAACCGCAGTATTGAGGACACGGCGGAATGAATTTGCAATTAGAAAACATCGTATCACGCTCCATAGGCAGATCGGGATTGAAGTAAGATTTTACGGCATATTCCTTGCCGTCATTTATCTTGGTATATGGGCGTTCAAGTGATATGCGGACACATTCATAGATGAGTTTGGAAAGCTCATCATCATTTCGATACTGAGGGCTGAAATGGATTGCGACCCTTTTGCGGTATGCAACAGACAACAGATTATCCTTTATCAGAAGTTTGAAAAGCGTACCCTGCAAATTGTCCTTATCAAGCACCAATTCCAAATATTTTCCAATATCGTTTATTAGATTTGAGGTGTTGCCGTTCAAAAAATAGTATTCAACAATTTCGGCTGGTGGTATCCGCCCCCGTGTCGAATATTTAGAGGTGTTCTGACGGTTGAAATACACCATGTTTTCCTTTGTCAGATATGATGCAAAAATCATTTCAAGGAATGCCTTGTAGCTGTCCACGGAGGAACGTATCATATGCGTAAATAAAACATCGGAAACCTCAGCAAAATCACAGTACATTTAATCACCCCTTTATCAATAATACACCAATATACATTATAGCACAAAGCTATATCAAAATCAAGTGTCAGGAGGTCACAAAATGACAATATTCGATGAAGTCAAAGAGCTTGTCGATGTGCCAACGGCAGCCCAAAGCTACGGTGTCGAGGTACACCGAGGGAACATGGCACTCTGCCCATTTCACAGGGAGCGTAACCCGTCCTGCAAGCTCTATACCGACCATTATTACTGCTTTGGCTGTCAGGCTCACGGCGATGTGATCAAGCTGGTGCAGGAGTTTTTCAGTCTCTCGGCTATCGAAGCAGTTAAGCAAATCAACAGCGATTTTGCCCTCGGTCTGGACGTGGATAAACCGCCCGATATGGAGAAAGTCAACAGACGGCGCAGGGAGATCGCCGAACGCAAGGCAGAAAAAGCAAGGGTGGAGCATATGTATGATGTTCTGCTGAGGTACTTTACCTTGCTGGACAAGTACAAAATGCGCTATGCTCCGTCCTCTCCTGATGATGAAACGGACAGGCGGTTTGTGTACGCTTTGCAGAATATCGGCTATGCGGAGTATATGCTTGAAAAGTTCAATCGTTTCGATAAGGAGCAACTGGAAGAAATAAAACTGGAGGTAGACAGGATTGAACGAGAATACAAACGATGTGTTGAAGAATGGGGAGAATGACGAGCAGGAGCTTGAAAAGAAACAGAAGAAACGTGACCGTGAATTGCCCGACTGGATGCTTGACAAGACCACCGTCAATGAACTGATATTCAGCCGTATGTTCCTGGGACAGCACCCGATGAAGTGCATCAAGGGTGTGTTCTATGACTATGACGGCGTGGTCGATGAGAACGAACTTGGAAATGAGATATACAATATCCTGATGAAAGCCGTATGGTTCGGCTTGCCTAAAAAGGTCAGCAATATCATTGATTCGCTCCGCCACTACTGTTATAGCGAGCCTCTGCTGCCCGATCTGAATTATATCCACCTTAATAATGGCAAACTCGACCTGAACGGCAATTTTCACCCCGACAAGGAATTTTGCCTGAACAGGCTGAATATCGACTATGATCCGACGATATGGCAGGGAGCATATTATCCGGAACGTTTTCTGCAATTTCTATATGAACTGCTGTATCCCGAAGATATTGCAGCTTTGCAGGAATATCTCGGCTATCTGCTGATACCCTCCACAAAGGGACAGAAGATGATGTTTCTCATCGGGCAGGGCGGTGAGGGTAAGAGCCGAATTGCCGTTGTTCTGAATGATATGTTCGGCAAGAATATGATAACGGGCAATATCCACCGCATTGAGACCGACCGATTTTTTCGCTACAACCTCAAAGACCGTCTGCTCATGATAGATGACGATATGCAAATGTCAGCTCTGCCGTCCACAGGCTACTTAAAGAATCTTGTTACAGCGGAGATACCAATAGACGTTGAAGCGAAAGGCAAGCAGAGCGAACAGGCACTTTTATATACAAGGCTCTTATGCTTCGGCAATGGTAATCCAAAGGCATTATATGACAGGAGCAAAGGCTTTTCACGAAGAATGATCATTCTGACAACACAGACACCGCCCGAAAGCCGAGTCATTGATCCGCATATTGCAGATAAGTTTCTTGCGGAAAGGAATAAAATATTCTGCTGGATGTTTGACGGTCTCCGCAGGCTTATCGAGAACCGCTACCGCTTCACCATATCGGAAAGAGCAAAGCAGAATGTCAGGGAAACGATGCAGGATAACTGTAACATCACGGAATTCCTTGAAGATACCGACAGGGTGATGTATGGAGAGAATTACCGTGTTACATCATCAAAACTTTACGATTGCTATACTCATTGGTGTGAAGATAATGCACTGACAAGTCTGAAACGTGATACATTCATCACCTGGGTAAAGCAGAATGAGGACGAGTTTCATATCAAGTATTCAACACATATCCCCAATGACGGAAAGAATGTCAGGGGCTTCACAGGCATCACGCTTGCACATCTGTATTAAAGAGCAAGTGCCAAATCGGGCGTACAGGCGTACCAATGGCGTAAATGCGTGCTTTTATCCGTCCCGACAAGCGTACCGAACGGCGTACATCGGACGGCTCATGGCGTACCGGTACGCCGCCTTAACCTACGGTACGGCTGAATGTACGGCATTTGGTACGCCCAAAACAACGTAATATCGGGCTTGGTACGCCTGTACGCCGTTTCAGTCAGTCGCACTTATATTATGTATGTGCAAAATCAACCGGGGAATATCCTTTTTCAGTGTCACGATTGCGGCGCATCACCAGACTTGATGCAAAACTATTGACTTTCACTGCTTTAAAGTGTAACATTGAAGATGAAGGGTGATCCCCGACGTTCAACGGAGGGAGATCGCATGGAAAACAATATCAAGCTCTATGGTCAGGCAGAGTACAATTACGCTGTCAGCAGGGAAATTCTTGATATCCTTGTAAAAAAGGATATTATTACCGAAGAACAGCGTCAGCGCATTGATGACCTTAATCGCAAAACGATCTTTGATACATACCCGTCTATCGAGGACTGCGGTATGGACGCATTATTCTCAGGAGGTGCAGGAGATGCTTAAAACCCCCGAACTTGCGATGAATACAAGGCGGAATCTGATTACAGTATGCAACGGCGAAAAGAGAAGATGGAACAATCGACAGGAAGCTCAGGCGTTCTTTCTTGAAGCTATGATGTCTACAGACGGCGAGGAGCATGAGCGTAACGAGTGCGTATATATTCAGCTTCTGAACGGTTTGAGCTACTGTTCGGACGAGGACTGAACTACTAAAATGCGGAACAGGTGATTTGCCTGTTCCGTAAAAATTATAAGGTCATCTGTTTTATACATAACCGAGAGGAGAGTTTATATGGCAAAAATAGCAGTGATACCGAAAACAGCACGAACTCAGGACAAAAAAGTCCGAGTTGCCGCCTATTGCAGAGTGTCTACCGACCATAAAGATCAAACAAACTCTTATGAAGCGCAGGTGCGGTATTTTTCTGGGCTTTACAGTAATTCCAAAACGGAAGTGCTTGTTGATATATACGCCGATGAGGGCATCAGCGGAACAAGTGTGGAGAAACGTGCAGAGTTCGGCAGACTTATGGAGGACTGTCGGGCAGATAAAATAGACCGTGTGATAACCAAATCTATCAGCCGTTTTGCAAGGAATACAAAGGACTGTCTGCAATACATCAGGGAACTGAAAGGTCTCGGAATAACGGTGTATTTTGAGAAAGAGAACATCGACACAGCAAGGCTTTCCGATGAAATGATGATAACTGTCATGGGAGGGCTTGCGCAGGAAGAGTCGCAGTCTATTTCTAATAATGTTCGGTGGACTTTTCAGAGAGCAATGGCAAGCGGTACTCTGAGACAGATCCATGTTCCGTATGGCTATATAAAGGGCGATGATGGAAATTTGGTCATTGATCCTGAAAAAGCCAAAATTGTTCGCAGAATATTTGATATGTATATCGGCGGAATGGGGATAAAGAGGATAGCTGTGCAGTTGAATGAAGAAGGTATCCCCTCGCCGACAGGTATCCAATGGAATAATATCACTATCAACAAAATGCTCAGACAAGAAAAGTATATCGGTGATACCCTATGGCAGAAAACGTACTCTGAATTTATGGGTAAGAAGTATCAGACGAATTACGGTCAGCAGACAAAGTATTATCTCCGTGATACTCACCCTGCAATCATAAGCCGTGAGGATTTTGCAAAAGTGGCAGAAATAAAGAAGAAGCAGGCTGCACCAAGGGGCAATTCTATCGGATCGCCGTTCCGAAAGAAACTGATTTGCGGAAAGTGCGGTCACAGCTATTCTTCGTCCAATTACCTGAATAATCTGTCATGGCATTGCGGATTCAGGAACAATGTTCCTGCACCCTGTGATAACATAACAGTCCGTGACAGAACACTTCACTTTGCGTTCAGGGCTATGTGCGACAAGCTCCATACTCATGGTGCAGAGATATTTGGGGCTTGCTTATCAGATCTGAAAAGGCTACACAAAGCACAGGATAATAACACAGACGAGGCAACACAGGTGCGTAAGGCAATTGCCGGATTAAAGGATAAAAAGCTCCGCCTGAGCAAACTGCTGACAAAGCATTTTATAGAGCCGGAGCAGTATTCGGCACAGGTGTATGAGATAGACGGTCAGATACGAACGCTGAACAGAAAGTTGGAAAAGTCGCCTGAGAAGAAAGATCCGATCACGCTAAGACTTGAAGAACTTGCCGAAATATTTGAAAAGTATGACGGTTCTGAAAAAGCACAGGCTGCGGTATTGGAAACTGCAATACAGAAAATTATAATTTGCGAGGACAGGACGATACACTTTCAGCTGTTTGACGGGCTGGAATTAGTGGAAAGGATAGATACATATGAGGGGTATTAAATTTCCGTTCGGATATAAGTTTGAAAAAGGGGAGGTACATATTGTGGAGGAAGAAGCTGAGATCGTCCGCCGGATATTCGAGGATAGAATAAAAGGCGTTACAAGCCCGAAGATCGGTGCAGCGCTGTATGCGGAGAAGATACCTTACTTTACTGACAGCTTAGATAAAGCGGTAGATAAGGTGATGACGATACTACGGAACGAACGTTATTTTGGCGCGGACGGACTTCCTCCTGTCATTACGGAAGAGACTTATCAACAGGCTCGCAGTAAAATGCGTAAAAAGAAAGATGATAAGGCAGCTGCGGAACATAGACTGATAAAGAAAATGTCATTTTGTGAGGCTTGCGGTACACACATGGGGCATAACTACTCAGGTTTAGGTGTCCCACGCTGGTGCTGTGCGACCAAGGGCTGTGTGAACCGTGTGCCTGTTATCACCGAGGATATGTATAAAAATGCGATCAGAACCGTTCTGAACAGCGTTGTCCAAAACCCGAAATTGCTGAATGTCAGAGCAAAGCTTACGGAATATGTGCCGAATGACAGCGTAGAAGAACATGAGTGTAAGATCACCGAAATGCTTGAAACTCAGCCTGTTGATGCTGAGAAAGTAACAGGTGAGATATTTGCACTTGCAGCGGAACGGTATAGCTGCTGTACATTTGATATAACGCCTTACATCACAGCAGAGTTGAAAGCGACAGCTAAAAGTGCTGAACTGTCTGAAACGGTCGATTTAGGCTTGTTACAGCAGATAGCCGACAGGATTGTTGTCAGTGCAGATAAGAAAATATCTGTCATATTCAAAAACGGCAAACGTATTACCTATAAGGAGAATGATGCATATGAGTAATATACCGACCGCTGACAATGTTACTGTAATACCTGCACTGTCTCCCACCGAGATCAAGGAAAGAAAATACAAGCAGATAAGGGTAGCTGCTTATTGCAGAGTATCTACCGACCATGAGGAACAGCAGAATAGTTATCAGGTGCAGATCGCATATTATACTGAGCTTATCAACTCCAATCCCGAATGGACTTTAGCAGGAATATTCGCAGATGAGGGCATCAGCGGCACACAGACCAAGAACCGCACACAGTTTAATAAGATGATACGTAGGTGCAAGCAGAAGAAGATTGACCTTGTGCTTTGTAAGTCTATCAGCCGTTTTGCCCGTAACACCGTAGATTGCTTGGAATATATCCGTGAGCTGAAACTGCTTGGTATAGGTGTAATGTTTGAAAAGGAGAACATCAACACCATGACGATGAACAGTGAATTTATCATATCGCTTTACGGTTCGTTTGCACAGGCTGAAAGCGAAAGTATCAGCAAAAACGTCACATGGGGCGTGGAGAAATCTTTCAAAGAAGGTAAGGTCAAATATTCCCTTGATAAGATGCTGGGTTTCCGCAGAGGAGATGACGGCAAGCCGGTTATCGTGGAGGAAGAAGCCGAGATAGTCAGATATATCTACAAGCTGTATCTTGACGGACTGAGCTTGAAACGTATCGCAAGAAGACTCCGTGAAGAGTGTATCAAGAAATGGAACGGCACAACGGACTGGACGGCGGTCACGGTTTACGGCATACTCAAAAATGAAAAATATGCAGGTGATGCGGTCTTGCAGAAAACTTATACGGTGGACTGTATTCTGCATAAACAGGTGAAGAATAACGGTGAAAAGGACAAGTATATCGTGTATGACTGTCACCCTGCTATTATTGAACGTGATACATATAACCGTGTCCAGCAGGAGCTTGCAAGGCGTGGCTCGATAAGAAAAAGAAGCGACAAGACCGAAACAGAGCAAGGTCATTATGCCAGTAAGTATGCGTTGAGCGACATACTTATCTGCGGTGAGTGCGGAACGGCATACCGCCGTGTAACGTGGACTTCTCACGGTCACAAACTGATAGTATGGCGTTGCATAAGCAGACTTGACCACGGCAGCAGATACTGCAAGAATTCTCCCTCTATAAACGAGGAAAAGTTACAGACCGCTATTGTCGATGCGCTCAATAGGGTGTATGCTGATGGTGAGAAGTTGATGGAAGAAATGAAGCGTAACCTAATGCTCGTTATGACCGATAAGGATATAGCAGCCTCAGAGATAGAAAAAATGAAGATGCGTCTTAATGAAATATCAAAAGCCCGAAACGGTCTTGTTCATCTTATTACAAGCGGATCGGTAGATGAGGATTCGCTTGATAAGGATTTTCAGGATCTCATCAATGAAGAGAAATTCTTGAAAGAGCAGATCGCAGACAGAAAGAGCCGTTCAAAGCTCAGTGATGAAAAACGCTATCATTTGATGTCCGCATTTGAGGAGCTTCAAAAGGCAAAGTTTCAAATGACCGAATACGATGATGTGACTGTCAGAAAGGTCATAGAGTGTATCAGGGTGTTATCAAAGACCGAGGTGCAAATAATTTTCAAGGGTGGTTTTGAAATGAACGTGGAAGTTGACAGATAAATAAAATGCCCACCGAGCCATTATAGACTTGGTGGGCATAATGTTTAGTTGTTAGAACCGAGCATAGCGGCGTAGCGTGCCTGATCCTTTTTAGGTATCTGCAACGCATCCATTGCCTGCTGAACCGTCCATTTGGTAGTCTCCATCAGCTTTTTGATACTATCAAGTAAGGTCTTTTCAGTTGCATTGATTTCAACAGCCATACCGAGATTACACATTTCAAGCACCTCCTCTTCGATTTCCTTTGTCATTGGGATATTGAATTCGCTTTCAAGTATCTGCTTTCTCTTTTCAACACTTTCGGTTGTGGAAAGAAGCGTACTCAAAAGACGTATGATACTATTATCACCTTCCATACCCTTATCATTCAAGGATATGATAATGATTTTCATTTTGTCGTAGTTCTCGACAGGTTCATTGACCTGACCAATCGTCTTAGTCGGTTTCAGACCATACTCCACGATTGAGTTAGTGTTTGCGCCGCTGGGACTCGGACATATCCATATGGTATACACCTTCTGTATCTTGTCATAATCGGAGCGCTCAAAGACCGTTCCTTTCTGACGTGAGATCAGGCGAGCAGCGTAGTACACACCTCTTGTCACGATAGCATATGACATCTTTGTATCGACCTGTATCTCAATGTTGATGACAAGCCGAACGACCTTGCTCGTTTTAGGGATTATGGCATCAAAAACCAGATCATATCGAACTAAGCCCTCACTGTCGGAATTGTCCTCGGTATCAGAGCCAACAATAGCCGAATCAGCATCAGGTACGTCCTGGTCAACAGATACCTCGTTCACCTGAACCTCACCGGCAAAACAGTTTTTCTCAATATATTTAATATCGTATCCCTCAAATTCCTCGACACATTCTTTCAGTATCTCGGCAAGTATGATACGATGTTTTATCAGTTTCTTCGCAACTGCATCGAGCTTGGCACGGGTGTCGGAAGCGTCAATGCTGTTGGCAAGACTTGTAGGAACAGTAGCCATTGGTATCATCTCCTTCTTTCCTATACTAATTATATCATATGAGCGGTAAAATGTCAATGCTGTATTTCGGCTTTAAGGCGGATTTTAGAGGACTGCGAGGTATAGAGTTTATAACAAATCAAAATGGCGTAGCATAGGAAACAATATCGGAACTCTGAACGTTCAATATCGTTATCCGAAAGATAGATATATAGGTGTTGCAGGAGTAGTATATAGTGAAGTCAGTGAAAGTCGGTCATCTTTAGTTTTCAGCTAATGATTATTGACTTGAAATTGCTATAAAATGACGATATAACGTTGTAAAATGGCTCGTCATTCGTTTAGTGTTAATGACAATGGGCTGGTTTGCATTGGAAAATAAAGAGTTTCATCCTTCACTTTATGTAAAAGCAACAGAAAGTGATATAGCTTTCAAGGATATGCATGATACATACAAGTCAACTCAGATCGATGAAACTCA
>Ga0129307_1002554_pt1 | contig 13916 bp, 10 predicted proteins | sample P1105metagenome_FD_94437 | JGI IMG/M metagenome (GOLD analysis project Ga0129307, IMG submission 94437) | Capybara group fecal microbial communities from Wisconsin, USA - P1105 metagenome | ecosystem: Host-associated > Mammals > Digestive system > Large intestine > Fecal | place: USA: Wisconsin... | reverse complement strand
TGTCTATAATACTTTGCATAGGGGTACTCCTCCGGATGGTTTGTGTGATACTCTTTAGCAAAGTAATCTTACCACAAGAGGGTGCTCCTTTTTTATTTCTCCTACTAAAATTTTACACTATGGGACCCCGCTGAGGGGGTCTTTTCAGCAGCAGACTTTATTTAAGGTACCCGTCTCTTGCCCTGACGCCGAAGTGCGCTTCAAGCTGATGCATCTGCTCATCGGAGATGGTGTTTTTCAGCGGAAGGTGCGCGATCTTCATATAGATCTCCGCGGCTTTTTCCGCCGTCTCGATGAGGCCGAAGGTCTCGTCCAGATCCCTGCCTGCGCCGTAAATGCCGTGCTGCGCCCAGACAACGAGCCGCGCGGTCTTCATCTTTTCCGCCGTAGCTTCGCCTATCTCGTTCGTCCCGCAGAGCATCCACGGCAGAACGTTCACGCCGTCCGGGAAGACCACGATGCATTCGGTGCACATCTGCCACAGCGTACGGGTGAAGCTGACCTCATTAAGGTCATGCACATAGGTCATGGCAAGAAGGTTTGCCGGGTGGCAGTGCATGACAACGCGGTTTTCCGGATCGGCGCCGAGGCGGGCAACGTGGCTCATCATGTGGGCGGGAAACTCGCTGGTGAATCTGCCGCCGTCCGCAAAGCCCCAGAGCAGCTCGGCGCTCCTGCCGCCGTCCGCAATACGCACAAGACCGAGATTGACCTCCGGTGCGTACTGCACATTCTTGAAATACTTGCCCGTGCCGGTAACGAGGAAATATCTGCCCTCAAGGGCGTGGGCGCTGAAACCGGTGGGGATCGTGCGCAGCACGCGCTGCGGATCCAGATAGCCGGCGATTTCCGCTTCGCTCAGCATCAGGCTGATGTTGCCGCCGTTTCGTTCATCCCAGCCGTGGTCATACATATTGGTGGTGGTGCGGATCATCTCCGTCATGAAGGGAGCAGTCAGAATGTCTTTCATCTTGATCCTCCTTTATCTTGTGATCACGTCTACGGGGACGTTGAAGATCTTGGCGACCTTCAGGATCGTATCGATGTGTCTGCCGGAGGCGGCAGCCATATGATGCGTGGGACCAGCTTCGCTCCAGCGGTTGCAGAATTCGCGCGCGCCGCAGGCAAAGCGGGTGCGCATGTTCGTGTCGCCGAAGGTGAAGATGGGGCCATCCTCGTTTACGCCCTCCGCCGTGACAAACTTGAAATGTCCGTCTCGATCCTGCGTGATGCCGAGATAGGTCACAGGGCCGGGCGCGGGATAAAACTGGGTAAGATAGCCGCCGCCGGTCTTGCCGTGGAAGATGGGAACGATCTTCATCGTCGGCTTCTTTGCCCTTGAGATGTCAGCGTCGCCGCTGCCCGAATGGCCGATGATGCAGATATCCTCGTTAAAATCGATGGAATACATCTCGGAGAGCTGTCCCATGCCGGAAATGGTCTTTAAGATGCTCATGGCCATCGCGACCTTGATATCGCCTTCTACGGCGCAGGCAGTCCCCTGCTTGATGAGCATGGAGAAGGCCGGGATCAGCATGGAGTCCAGCTTGCCTGCGACGCCCTGCGCGAAGCCGTCGTAATGGCTGGCGACAAAGCCAAGCTTTTCGTCCTTTACCCACTGCTCAAAGGCGACCACGTATCTGGCCATATCCCAGACCTGTTCAATGCTGCCGCCGCCCTCGATCTCAAACGTGTCCAGAATGTCCTGCGCCTTGGCGCGGATCGCTTCTTCATCGGTGATCTCGTCGGCGATGGCCCACATTTTCTCCCAGTCGAACTGTTTGGTGTAGAGCCACATGCGGTGGTAGAGATTGGTCTCGTCGATATAAAGATCCATCATGCCGGGATACGGACGGCCGATCTGGGCAAGATTCGTATCGCGGAAGCGTCTGCGGACCTGGGCGGCGCGGCACCAGTCGGCGATCTCGGCGTCCACTTCCGGATCGCCTCCCTCGACGACGCCGGTGATGACCGCGTGGCGCTTGCCGGCACGCTCAAGATCCGCCACCATCTCACCCACGGCGCCGCAGGCGTAGAGTTCGCCCAGCCAGGTCGCGGTATCGGTATTGGCGTAATCCGGGGCCTTTTTCTTCTGGAGATTCACCAGAACGACGGGAACATCCAGATCACGTACGGCGGGAAGCATATTGTAGCTGGTGGCGTAGGTCAGCAGCTGGAGGATCACCAGATCAACGTCCGCGCTGCGGAACTTATCCCCTGCTTCCATGGCCTTTTCCTTGGTGGTCACAAGGCCGCCGTCAATGAGCTCTACCGTATCCGGAATGCGTGTTTTGAAGTCGGCGTACTGCGCCTCAAATTCCGGAACGAGGCTCGGAAACTGGGGCAGATAGGCGCCCAGTGCAATGGAAAAAATGCCGATACGGGCTTTCGTTTCAACTAACATCAGTTGTCATCCTCCTTGCTGTTTTTGATCTGTACGGTCAGATTGCCGATCGCCGTGGCCTCAATGGGCAGGGCAATCACGGTCTTTCCGGTGGCTTTTTCGGTAAGATCGTTCAGAAACGTGTTTTTCGCGCCTCCGCCCACGATGAAGAGCTTATCATAATGCTGTTTCGTGTTGTGCTGCAGCTCCTGGACCGCGTTCATGTAACTCAGCGCGAGGCTGCGGTAGGCGCAGCGGAAGTAATCACCTGCAGCCTTCGGCTTTACGGAGAGCGCCGCATCGAACGCGGCCTTCATGCTCTCGGGCGCAAGGAAGGCGGAAGCGCCGGCATCCACGGTCTCTTCAAAGCGGCTCAAGCGGGCTTCGTTAATGATCTCATTCCACGGCTTGTCCGCGCAGAGCTCCTCCCGCAGACGGTTCACGAGCCACATACCCATGATGTTTTTCTGGTAGCGCGTGTATCCGACGCCGCCTTCGTTGGACCAGTTGGCAAGCTCACTGGTTTCATCGGTGATCGGCTTTTTCGTCTTAACGCCTAAAAGGCTCCAGGTCCCGGAGGAGATATACGGGGCATCTTCTTCCATCGGGATCCCTTCCACGGCGGAAGCGGTGTCATGGGTCGCGCAGAGCATGAGCTTGATGCCCTCATATTCGCCGATGACGCTTCCCGGCTGCTGCAGCGCTCCGAACAGATGAGGCAGAAGTCCGAGCGCGCGGATGATCTCCGGATCGTATGCGCCCGTCCCGGCATTGATCATGCCGCCGGTGGTGGCGTTGGTATACTCATGGCTTTTCACGCCGCAGAGCTTGTACATCAGGTATTCCGGCATCATCAGAAAGTCCGTCGCGCCTTCCAGCCGCCCGCTCAGCTTGTCCGCACAGAGCTGGTAGACCGTGTTGAAGGGCTGGAACTGGATGCCGGTGCGGCGGTACAGCTCCGAAAAAGGCATTTTTTCATGTACCTGCGGGATCACGGCTTCGGTGCGGCTATCCCGGTAGGCATAGCAGGGGCGGATCTCCCGATCGCCGCGGAGCAGAACGTAGTCGACGCCCCAGGTATCGATGGAAAGGCTTTCGATCTCCGGGTATTTTTCCTTTGCCGCTGCGATGCCCTGCTTCACATGAAAGAGAAGCGCGTCGATATCCCAGGTGAGATGCCCTTCCGCGGGCGTGACAGCGTTGGGGAAGCGGTAGACCTCGTCGGTCTGTAAGCGGCCGTCCTCCATCCAGCCCGCGATGTGGCGGCCGGAAGATGCGCCGATATCAATGGCAAGATAGGTTTTCATCAAAAATCCCCCTTTTATCCACTGTACTGAATATACAGGATAAAGGGGGATCTTTCCATGCCGGGACTTGTCTGAAAAAGTGTCCTTATTTGCCGTCCCGGTATGCTTTGGGCGAGCAGCCGAAGCGCCCCGCAAAGAGGCGGTGAAAATAGCTGACGTTCTCATAGCCGACGGACAGGGAGATCTCATCGACCTTGCGCTCCGTGTTGCGCAGCAGCCAGGCTGCCTGACTTAAGCGCTTTTCCTGAAGAAGCTCGGTGTAGTTCTTTCCGGTGCTTTTCCGGATCAGGCGGGAGAGGTAAGGCAGCTCGTAATGCAGGTGATCTGCGACCTCGGAGAGGCTTCCGTCGGCGTAATGCTCCTCGATATAGCGCAGGGCGGACAGCACCGCGTTTTGCTGATCTGATTCGTACTGCAGCGCATCGGTGTGATTGAGAAGCTGCGCGAAAAGAAGCCCCATGGTGGCCTGCAGGATCCCCCGGCGGTTGGGAACGGATTCCGTCAGGGTATAGACCAGGTTTTCGATCAGGTTCTGGATCGGGAGCACATCCGCCACGCGGAACAGCAGATATCCGGCTTCGCTTCCGCCGGTCAGGCAGCTCACCACGAAGCGGCGCAGGGGCGTTTCCTCTTCGCCAAGGTAAGATAGCGTGCCGGAGAAGAACGCCGGGCGCACGATGAAATTGACCGCGACATCGCGCTCACCCGCCCGGGCAATGGAGTGGCGGACATGCTGGTCCAGCATCAGCAGCTCTCCCTCGCGCAGCATAAGCTCCGTTCCGTTCACGATATGGCGCGTTGAGCCGGAGCACATGTAGACCATTTCCACATAGTCGTGACAGTGCTCGGGAAAGTCGATAAAGCGGGTGTGCGGACGGATCGCGATGATCCTCCCGGACGGGAGCAGCTTGTCGCCGGAGATCACGTCCCGCGTGCCGTCCATATACAGGCCGCGGTCGATCTGTGCCTGGCCGGCAAGGATCTTTTTTTCCTCATCTGTCACGGCAGAAAGCTTGTTCAGCAAGGCTTCGTTCACGTCTGATCCTCCCCTGAAAAAGGAACATGGTTTGCAGGATCATCATACGCTGTTTTTCAGCGCCTGGCAAGGGGAAAGAAGAGCGGCCTGCCCAGAATCATATTGAAAAATCCATGGCAGTCTGTATAATAAGGACGTAAAAAGCTTCGTCAAGAAGGATGTGAATATGGCTGTACTCAAAACATCGGCAGGGACCCTTCGGGGCATAGAGAAAGAGACGTGCGACGCATTTCTGGGCGTTCCCTATGCCCGGGCAGAGCGCTTTGGCTATGCGGAGCCTCTGGGCGCGTGGGAAGGGGAGCGGGACTGCACCTCCTTTGGCGCTTCCTGCCCGCAGTACCGGCAGTATTTTCCGCAGCTTGAGAATCCGGAACGCCTCTTTTATCAGAAGGAGTTTAGGGAGGGGCTGCGCTTTGTTTATGAGGAAGACTGCCTGAACCTGAATCTCTATGTACCGAAACAGGCGAAGGACTGTCCGGTCATCGTCTATTTTCACGGCGGCGGCTTTAATTCGGGCTCCAATATGGAAGCGCCGTTTCGGGGCGATGCCCTGGCCGCGCGCGGCATTCTGACCGTTTTTGTCAATTACCGGGTGGGCATCCTGGGCTATCTGACGCATGAAGAGGTGAAAGCGACGTATGGACGGGAAGGCAATTTTGGTCTGGACGATCAGCTGACCGCGGTCCACTGGGTCAGGGAGCATATCAGCGATTTCGGCGGCGATCCGGACAACATCACGTTAATGGGACAGAGTGCCGGCGCCATCTCGATCCAGTATCTTTGCCTAAACCATGAGCTTGAAGGCCTCTTTCAGAAGGCGGTCATGATGTCCGGCGGAGGACTGTTCCCGCGTTTTGCCCTGCCGAGGGCAGCAGAAGAGACGAGAAGCTACTGGAAGGACCTGATGGCACTTGCGGGCTGCGAGAGCCTTGAGCAGCTGAAAAAGCTGGGGATCAGAGAGCTGCTGAGCACGGAATATGCGCTGAAACAGCAGCGGAAAGACGCGGTCTACCATACCATGCCGGTCGTGGACGGGGCGCTCATCAAGGCACCCGTTGATCAGCTGATCCGCGACCCGCTGAAGATCCCCTATATGATCGGCTTTACGAACAACGATATGTATGCCCCCGTCATGGCGCGTATCGGAACCGTGTTCGGGAAGGCAAACGGGGCGTATCTGTATTATTTCGACCTGGACGCACCCGGAGATCACAACGCGGCGTTCCATTCGAGCGAGCTGCGCTATATGTTCGGGACGCTTGAGGGCTCCTGGCGGCCGTACGGGGCGCGGGATAGGGAAGTCTCTGCGCAGATGATGGACTATGCGGCCAGTTTCGCAAGGACGGGCGATCCGAACGGAGAAGGGCTGCCGGCCTGGAGACCGGCAGGAAAGACCTCTTCGGCTGCGCTTTGCCTTGGCCCGAAAAAGACGGCCATGGGACACCCGGATTACGTTAAGATGACGAAAAACATGCTGACCAAAGGCGATCCGAAGGACGGAAGGTAAGGCGGGCAATGAAATTCATCCACGATTTTGTTTTAAGCAAAGCCGAAGCATCCTTCCGCGTATACAGGGCGGACGGCGTCTCCATGCGCCTTGATTTTTTTGACCATATGCTGCGGGTCGCTCTCGTGAAGGACGGCACGCGCCTTCTGCCCTCCTGGAGCGTCTGTCCGGACGGCGCGATGCCGCTGCAGGGCCGGGAAAAGCTGAGTACGGACGGCTTTATCAAGGAGGAGCCGGCCGTCACGGAAGAGGGGGACAGCATCGATTTTACCCTCTCCGGGGTGCGCTTCCGCATCGAAAAGCGAAATTTCCGCATCACAGCGGAAAATGAGAGGGGCATTCTTTACCGGGACCGTGACGGTCTTGCCTATAATTTTGCCGGCGAGCTCGGGGACGGCAGCGTCCATTTTACCCGCAGAGAAGAGACGCAGCGGATCTTCGGCCTCGGTGATAAAGGCGGAGCCGTGAATAAAAACGGCAGGAGCTTCATGATCTTTGCCGGCGATGCCATGGGCTTTAAGGCGGAGACCATGGACCCGTTTTACAAGCATTATCCCTTCTATCTCTGCGAAAATGCGGCCGGCAGCTACGGGCTGATTTATGACACTTTAAGCAGCGGAAGGATCGATTTCGGGCAGGAGCACGATAATTATTTCGAGCCCTTCAATTCCATCCGGTTTGAAGAGGAAAACATGGTCTTCTACCTGATCCTGGGGCGTCCGATGGAGATCATCCGCCGCTTCAATGCGCTCTGCGGCGGCATCGCGCCGGTTCCTGACTGGGCCTTCCGCTACTGCGGCAGCACCATGGAATATACGGACGCGGAGGACGCGGACGCGCGCCTTCGCGGCTTTATCGGCCGCTGTGAAGAATACGGCATCCGGCCGGGCGGCTTTTATCTCTCCAGCGGCTATACCCAGATCGGGGAAAAGCGCCATGTCTTTCACTGGAACAGGGAAAAGATCCCTTCCCCTGAGGGTCTGGCCGATTTCTTCCGCGAGCACGGGGCAGAGATCATTCCGAACGTCAAACCGGCCTTCCTGACGGATAATCCGCTGTACGGGACGCTTGCGCGGCGCGGCCTCTTTCTGCATTACGCAGACGGGAAGCCGGCGCTTTTCCCCTTCTGGGGCGGAATGGCGAGCTATCTGGACTTCACCAATCCCGTGGCCTATGATTTTTGGATGGGCTGCGTGAGAAGACAGCTGGTTGAAAAGGGGTACCGCAGCATCTGGAACGACAACAACGAATACGATGTCTGGGATAAGGATGTTTACGCCTGCGGCTTCGGGCAGGAGGTCCCCGCGCGGCAGATCCGCCCGCTCTTTGCCTATCTGATGAGCCGCGCCAGCCGGGAAGCAAGCCTCTTTTCCGGCGGATACCGAAAAGGAGAGGTCCCGTTTATCATCTCGCGCGCGGCCATGCCGGGCATGCAGCGCGTGGCGACGACCTGGACCGGCGATAACTATACCAGCTTCCGCGAGCTGCGCTTTAATCACAGGCAGGCCATGACCATGGCGCTGTCCGGTTTTGCCTTTTTCGGACAGGATATCGGCGGCTTTTCCGGGCCGCGTCCGGAGCCAGAACTGTTTTTGCGCTGGCTGCAGTACGGCATCTTTATGCCGCGCTTCGTGCTGCACTCCTGGAAGGCAGGCGAGCCGTCCACCATGCCCTGGCTCTACCCCGAGCTGATGCCGGCGGTGCAGCGCCTCTTTGCGCTGCGCGAGCGCTTTTTGCCCTACCTTGCCGCGCAGATGCGGCGCGCGCAGAAAAAAAACGAGCCGCTCATTTACCCGGTCTTTCTTGCCGACCCCGCGGCTGATCCGGAGGCGGACTGTTTCTTCTTCGGCGACGGGATCCTTGCCTGCCCTGTGTTTGATGAGGGTGCGCAGGCAGTGACCGTGCGCCTGCCTGAGCGGGCGTTTTTGGCTGCAAGGAGCGCCACTGCATCGCAGCCCGTCTCCTGGCGCCTTAGAGGCGAGGGGGAGATCCTTAAAGGCGGCAGCAGCGTCACGATCCCCTGCGCGCCGGAAGATCTTCCGGTCTGGTTTGAAGCGGTTCCTGCGGCAGAAGACAGGCCGTAAACTGTCCTCTGCCGGCGGGATGCGGGCAAAAGAGCGAAAAAGTCTTGCGAAGCGAAATATTGATCGATAAAAAGTTATTGACAAGAGAAAAAATGCGTGATATCATGGCAAAAACCGTTGAGGAAGAGTGAGTAGATCCTGATGCCTTCCCCTACAGAGAGCTGCGGAGGCTGAGAGCGCGGCAGGGAAAACAGGACCGAATGGACTTCTGAGGGCGAGCGGAAACGGGCGACCGGAGTATGCGAGACGGAGATGGCGCTCCGTGATCAAAGGCCGGCATATGTCAGTATGCACAGAGAGGGCGCGAGAGCGTCAAGCCGGGTGGCACCGCAGGATCATTCCTGTCCCAGCAAAATGATTTGCCGGGGCGGGTTTTTTATTTCCCGGATCCGGAGAAAGGCGCGGTCATGATTCTTCTCACCAGACGATGGCGAACCTTCCGAAATGAAGAAACCAAAGACACAAAACCAATATTCGGAAAGGAAACCATCATGAAAAAAATCGTTGCTCTTGTCATTGTTGTTATTCTTGTTTTCTCTCTTGCCGGCTGCGGAACGGCTGCGGACGGCTCTTCTCAGGCTTCATCCTCCGCAGAAGCGGCAAAAAGCTTCCGCGTAGGCATCTGCAACTATGTGGATGATGCCTCCTTAAATCAGATCGTGGAAAACATCCGCGCGCGGCTGGACCTGCTCGGGCGGCAAAACGGCATCAGTTTTACCGTCGATTACGATAACGGCGGCGCCGATGCGAACGTGATCAGCCAGATCATCGCCAACTTCCAGGCCGACCATGTTGACCTGATGGTCGGGGTGGCCACGCCGACTGCGCTTCTTATGCAGAGCGCGGCAGCGGGAAGCAGCACACCGGTGGTGTTCGCCGCGGTATCGGATCCTGCAGGCGCAGGGCTTGTGAATTCCATGGAAGCGCCCGGTGCCAATATCACCGGGACTTCGGACGCCCTCGATACGGAGACGATCCTGAACATGATGCTGGCGGCGGACCCGGAGATCTCCTCGGTCGGCCTGCTCTATGACCTCGGGCAGGATGCCTCCACGGCGGCCATTGCTGCGGCAAAGGCTTTCTTAAGCAGCCGCGGGATCAGGGCCGTGGAGCACACAGGGACCAATGTGGACGAGATCATTCTGGCTGCGCAGGCTATGGTGAGCGACCACGTGGACGCGGTCTTCACACCGTCCGACAATACGGTCATGCAGGCGGAGCTGTCGATCTACGAGATCCTGGCAGAGGCGGGCATCCCGCACTACGCGGGGGCGGATTCCTTTGCCCTAAACGGCGCCTTCCTCGGCTTCGGCGTGGACTATGCGCAGCTTGGGCAGGCGACGGCGGATATGGTCTTTGATATCCTGGTGAACGGTGCGGATCCGGCGGCAACGGAGGTCAAGACCTTTGACAACGGCATTGCCACTATCAACACCGAGACCTGCAAGGCGCTGGGCCTTGATTATGATGAGATCGCGGCTATCTTTTCGCCGTTCTGCACCAAGGTGCAGCCGATCACGACCGCGGAATCGTTCTGAAAGGAGAGCGGTCATGGCGGATCTTCTTCCCCTGCTGCAGACGGCGGCGGAGCTGGGCCTGATCAGCTCTCTGACGGTGCTGGCACTGTTCCTAAGCTACTCCATGCTGAACGTGTGCGATCTGTCCACGGACGGCTGCTTTACGCTCGGCGCGGCCGTGGGCGCGGTCGTGGCCATCAGCGGCCACCCGTACCTCTCGATCCTTGCCGCTATGGGCGCGGGCATGCTTTCCGGCCTTGTGACGGGCTTTCTGCAGACAAAGCTGGGGATCAACAGCCTGCTGTCCGGCATCGCGGTCAATACGGCGCTCTATTCCGTGAATATCGCGGTGATGGGCGGCAGCTCGCTGCTCAATATGAATAAGACGGAAACGGTCTTTACCCGCATGGGGGCGCATCTTGCCGCAACGCCGCTCGCCGGATCGCAGAAGCTCTGCGTGGCCGCTCTGGCCGTTCTTGCGGTCGGGACGCTGCTTGCCCTGTTTCTGAGGACGCGCCTTGGCCTTGCCATCCGGGCCAGCGGCGACAATCCGGACATGGTCCGCTCCTCTTCGATCGATCCGGCCAAGACGACACTCATCGGTCTGTGCCTTTCCGGCTCGGTCACGGCGCTTTCCGGCTGCCTGCTCGCGCAGGCGCAGAAGTCCGTGAATATCGATATCGGCTCCGGCATGGTCACGGTGGCGCTCGCTTCCCTCCTTATCGGGGGCGCGTTCTTCGGGAAAAGACGGCGCATGCCGCTTCGGATCTGCGGCGCGGTGCTCGGCGCCCTGCTGTTCCGCCTGGTCTACACGGCAGCCCTGCGCTTCCGCCTTCCGGCCTTCATGCTGAAGTTCGTGGCGGCGGCCATCGTCGTGCTGACTATCGCGCTTCCCTATGTCAAGGCGCAGCTGCCGCTTATCAGGCGCCGTTTTGCGCAGAGAAAGGAGGCCGGTGATGCTGAAGCTTGAACACGTCTGCAAGGTCTTCGATGCGGGAACGGCCAATAAAAGGACCGCGCTGGATGATATTTCGCTTGAGGTGAAAAAGGGAGAGTTTATCACGCTGATCGGTGCGAACGGCGCGGGAAAATCCACGCTGTTTAACGCTGTTTGCGGCAGCTTCATGACCGATTCCGGCAGGATCCTGCTGGGCGGCGAGGACATTACCCTCCAGCCGGAATACAAAAGAGCCTTCCATATCGGAAGGCTGTTTCAGGATCCGCTGCGCGGCACGGCGCCGAACATGACGATCGAAGAGAACCTCGCGCTCGCGGCAGGGCACGGAACCTGGCTCTCCCGGATCGGCAGGGCAGAGCGGAAGCGCTTCCGCGAGCGTCTGGCCGAATTGGATATGGGCCTGGAGGACCGCCTGGATGAGCCGGTGGGCCTGCTGTCCGGCGGGCAAAGACAGGCACTCACGCTTCTTATGGCTACGATCGATCCGCCGAAGCTTCTGCTGCTGGATGAACACACGGCGGCGCTTGATCCCGCCGCGGCGGAAAAGATCCTGTCAATGACGAAAAAGGTGGTCAGCGAGAACGCGCTGACCTGCCTGATGATCACGCATGACATGCAGTCGGCGCTCGATCTTGGCAGCCGCACGCTGATGCTGGACCGCGGCCGGATCATTTACGACGTGAGCGGAGAAGAGAGAAAACACCTTACGGTCCCGGATCTTCTGGAAAAATTTAAAGCAGCATCCGGAAGAGCCATGAACAACGACCGGATGCTGCTTGTGTGAATTCGGAATACGGCTTCAGATCTCTACTCGGCCGCCTTCCACGTCTTCTTTGAGCTTCTCCTCCTTGCGGAGCTGAAGCTCTTCTGTTTTTTTACGGGACAGCGGATAGAAGAAGAGCAGCAAAACGGCCATGACGCCGAACAAGATGGCAGGAATCAGCGTGCCCAGATCGTACATCACCTTCAGGTTGGCCAGCGTCTGCACCGCGCCCTTTTCATACTTGTAGTCCATGCCGAGTAGGGCGCCGTTCACGCAGATGGCGGCCAGCACCTGACCGACCTTGCGGAACAGATTGAAGACCGAATAGGCCGTGCCGTCATCCCGGCTGCCGGTCTTGACCTCGATATCGTCGATCGCGTCGGCGACCATGGCCCACAGCTGCATGACCAGCGTGGTCAGGCCGAAGCCGCTCACAAGATTCATGAGCAGGAAGATCCACATGAGTACGGAAGGCTCCATGCCGCGCAGGAGGAAAAGAACGAGATTCGCGGCGGCGGCAAGCGTCATACCCACCATCGTCACTTCCTTTTTGCCGCGCTTTCTGGTCAGCTTCGGCAGGAAGAACATAAAGAGCAGCATGGGCGAATAGGTGCAGGCCTGCGTGGCGAGGTTCATCCAGTTTGCGTGAAAATAGTCGTTGAACAGATAGGTATAGAAGCTCTGCGTGAACATCTGGCCGGCAAGGAGCAGCATGGAGACCATGGTGATGACCACGAAGGCCCGGTTTTTAAAGAGCAGTGCGATGGCCTTCTTTGCGGCGCCGGGCTGCTTGGCCTGGGGCTTGGTCTTTACGCGTTCCTTGTTCAGGAAAAAGGCGACGATCAGCATGAGGAAGGAACAGACCGCCATGATCACGACGCCGGCGATGACCGGCCCGTACTGCATGTCGGTGATCACCTTGCCGTTCTCACCGATCACCTTGCCTCCGGCTGCATCCAGACGGTCCGCATAGGCAAAGCTTGCGATCAGCAGAACCGGAATGGAGCCAGCTGCTGCGCCGATGGAACGCCAGACCGACAGCTGGCTGCGCTCGTGCGCGTCCGTGGTAACGACCGAGGCAAGGGAGCCGTACGGGATCTGCAGCACGGTATAGGCCATGCCAAAGAAGATATAGGTCACCGTCGCATAAAGGGAGGTAATGAAGCTGTGTCCCTCTTCACCGATGCCCGGCAGTTTTAAGAACATCAGCACTGCGGAAACAGCAAGAGGCAGCGCCGCGATGAGGATCCATTTGCGGTATCGGCCAAGCCTCCCCGGCTTGACCGTGTCGGCAATGCGGCCCATGATCGGGTCGTTGATGCCATCCCAGACGCGCGCGATCACGAACATGAACATGATAAAAAGCGGGCTCAGGTGAAAGATATCGGTGTAGAATTTCTGCAGCAGGGTGGTGACGAGGGCAAAGACAAGACAGCCCGCGGCATCTACCATGGCATAGCCGAGATAATCCTTTGTTTTCAGACCGCTGGTCCGCGCAATATAGCTCTGTTCTTCCATAAAAAACCTCCGGAAACGATGAAATCATGCTGCGGTTTCGTTCATCCTTCACTGCAATTATTGTATCATTTCTGCGAAAAATGTAAAGGGAAAAGAGGACGCTGCCGCTGCGCTGCAGCTGCTGCCCCGTCCCTCGGACTATCATCTGGCATGGCAGATGGCAGTGCTGCTGCGCTGCAGCTGCTGCCCCGTTCCTCGGACTATCATCTGGCATGGCAGATGGCAGTGCTGCTGCGCTGCAGCTGCTGCCCTTCCCCGACAGGCGGACCGCCCGGGACGGTACGAATGCGCCGGTTTCACGCAGGCTTTCCGGAAACCTCGTGAACCGCGAAAATGCCTGATGCATTTTCGCTGAACCTCGGTAAAAACCGCGCAGAGGATAGCGCGGTTTTTATCCGGAGCCTGCGCTCTCCGGCGCATGTACCGTCATCCGGACGGCCTTATGCCGGGAAGCGGGCAGGCAGACTGCCATCGCAGCAGCATAGGCGGTCACTGATGACGGGGGGGAGAGCGTGTCGGGGAGGCAAGGTTATCCTTGCATTTTGCTCCGGCCTCTTATATAATATGATTTGTAGTTGTGCCCTGTGGGGCCGGGAGGAATAACATATGAAAATGACAACTGGCAAGAAGATTGCCTATGGTATCGGTGCGGTCGGCAAGGACATGGTCTACGCACTGTCCGCGAACTATGTTCTGTATTACTACCAGGATATCATCGGCCTGAGTGCTTCCTTCGTCGGTACGATCCTGATGATCGCGCGGGTCTTTGACGCCCTGAACGATCCCTTCATGGGGATCCTGGTCGCCAAGACGAAGACGAAATGGGGCCGCTTCCGTCCCTGG
>Ga0129307_1002552_pt1 | contig 13924 bp, 11 predicted proteins | sample P1105metagenome_FD_94437 | JGI IMG/M metagenome (GOLD analysis project Ga0129307, IMG submission 94437) | Capybara group fecal microbial communities from Wisconsin, USA - P1105 metagenome | ecosystem: Host-associated > Mammals > Digestive system > Large intestine > Fecal | place: USA: Wisconsin... | reverse complement strand
GTTCAACATCGCGGTGCTGGCATTTTTCCCCATGAATACGTGGACGCACCTGGCGAGCTGCGTCGGCTTCGCCATGGGGCTGATCTTCATCATATACAAGGGACCGTTTGAGGGCGACCGCCCCACGGCTCTGCATGTCGTCCTCGACGTGCTGCTCATCGCTGCCACGATCTTTGCCACGGTGTACTATTCTACGCAGCACGACGAGATGATCTACCGCGTTTCCGTCTTCCCGGAGCTGGGCGACATCCTTACCAGCGCTATCCTTATCATCGTCGTCATGGAAGCCACGCGCCGCTCGTCCAGCGCTGCCCTGTGCCTCGTAGCGGGGCTGTTCTTGGCTTACGCCTTCTTCGGAAAGTACCTGCCCGCCTCGCTGGGACACGCGGGTTTTTCGTATAAACGCGTGCTCACCTACATGGCCGGCGACAACGGCATCTGGGGCGTCGGCGTGGGCGCGGCCACGTCATACGTGTTCCTGTTCATCGTCTTCGGGGCATTTTTGGACAAGTTCGGCGGCGGCCAGGTGTTCATCGACCTGTCCACCAAGCTGGCCGGACACTACCGCGGCGGTCCCGCCAAAGTGGCCGTCATCTCCAGCGCATTGTTCGGCACCATTTCCGGCAGCGCCATCGCCAACGTCGCTGCCACCGGCGCGTTCACCATCCCGATGATGAAGAAGATCGGGTACCGTTCCGAGTTCGCCGGCGCGGTCGAGTCGGCGGCATCCACCGGCGGGCAGATCATGCCGCCCGTCATGGGCTCGTGCGCCTTCATCATGGCGGAGATCGTCGGCGTATCCTACGCCGTGCTGGCGCGCAAGGCGCTGGTGCCAGCCTGCCTGTACTTCTTTGCCATCCTCGTGATGGTCGACTGCGAGGCGCTCAACGCCGGCCTCCGCGGCCTGGCCAAGGCGCCGTTTTCCGAGGTGAAGAAGCTGCTGCGCGAAAAATGGGCCTACCTGCTGCCCATCATCGTCGTTTTCGTTTCGCTGCTTGCGCTCAATGTCAGCACGTCGCGCGCGGCGCTGTACGGCATCGTCTCGTGTCTGGCCGTGCCTGTTTTCTCGGCGCGAAAGACTTTTAAGCCCAAGTCTATCATCGACGCGTTAGCAGCTGGCGGTACCGGAGTGGTGAGCATCGTCGCTGTGTGCGCCGTCGCCGGCATCGTCGTGGGCGTGCTGGCCATGACCGGACTGGGCATGAAGATCGCCACCGTACTGCTGGAACTATCGGGTGGACGCCTCATCCCGCTGCTCATTTCCACTATGTGCCTGAGCATCATTTTGGGCATGGGGCTCTCGGCTCTGCCGGCGTACATCATCGCCGCTTCGGTGTCGGCGCCCATCCTTGTGCGCGCGGGCGTGCCGATGCTGACGGCACACCTGTTCGTGTACTATTACTCGATCTTTGCCGTCATCACGCCGCCCGTCGCTCTCGCCTCATATGCAGCCGCGGGCATTGCCGACGCCGACGTTTCCAAAGTTGGCTTTGAAGGCTTTAAGCTGGCCTCCGCCGGCATCGTCGTGCCGTTCATCTTCGCTCACAGTCCCGCGCTGCTGATGCAGGGCAGCTTCTTCGAGATCGTCTCGGCTGTGCTGTCGGCTGTGCTGGGCATCGTCGTCTTCGGTTGCGCCATCCAGGGCTACTGCTTCAAGAAGATCGGCATCGTGCAGCGCGTCCTGCTCTTCGGCGCCGCGCTGCTGATGGTGTACAGCGGCGCTATGTCCGACATTGCCGGCGTCGCGCTGGCAGCTGTCACCCTGCTGCTTTTCCCCGCTACCCGCGGCGAGGTCCTTGCCACCTGTGCCGGGCTGCTTGCCCGCTTCCGCAAAGACTGACGCGGGGATCTGCGCAAGACTGCTAAAGGAGGAACCATCCCATGTCCCTTTCTCATGAAGAACGCATCCGCCGTGCTATCGAGTTGAAAGAAGTTGACCGTCTGCCGTTCGGCACCTGGATGCACTGCCACAACATCGACCGTTTTCCCCGCAAGCTGGCTGAGTTTACAGTCCAGTTCCAGAAGGACACCGACGTCGATTTCATCAAGTTCAACCCCTACGGCCGACTCTCTACCGTCGACTGGGGCGCCGATTTTCGCCAGTCGCAGGATGATTTTGAAGCGCCGCAGATGACGCACCCAGTGCTCAACACACTGGCTGACTGGGACCGTATCGTGCCTCGTCACGGTTGGGAAGGCGAGTACGCCGTCGTGCTGGAGGCTATCCGCCTTACCCTGCAGGACCTGCCCAAAGACGTGCCGCTTGTCGTTACCGTGTTCAGCCCGCTCACGATCGCCTCGTGGATGGCTACCGAGCCTACGATCGTGGAACATCTGCGCACCGATCCCGAGCGCGTCGAACGCGGCCTAGAAGTGATCATGAACACCACGATCGAGTTTGCCGAGGCCGCCATCCGCCAGGGCGCCAGCGGCGTGTTCATGTCGTCGAAGATGTCGCACGTCGGTGCTCTGTCGCGTGAAGAACATAAAAAGTTCGTCATGAAGTACGACATCGAGATCTTCAACCGCATTAAAGACAAAGCCTGGCTCAACATCGAGCACATCCATGGCGCCAAGACCTGGAGAGAGGACATCGTCACCAATTATCCCGTGCCAATCTTCAACTGGCACGACCGCGACGACGGCCCCAGCATGGCCGAAGCGCGCAGAATCACGCCGAATAAATGCTTCTGGGGCGGCATCAGCCACCTCAAAACGCTCAATCAGGAAGGCGCCGAAGAAGAGCTGCGGCGCCAGGTCATGGACACCTGGGCCCATAATGGCGGCCGCGGTGTCATTCTCGGCCCGGGCTGCGTGATGAACGCCCGTGTTCCCCGCGAGCGTCTCAAGTTTATTTCTAGGTGCGTCAAAGAAACCGCCAGAGACTGAGCATCTATCCCAGCTCAACGTTCACGCCCCGTCCGCGCCGCAGGTTTGCCGCAGCGTGAACGGGGCGTTTTGTGAGAAAAAAAAGTATGATTATCTACCGTTTTTCATAGAAATCGGTTATAATAAATGAATATACTTCCCCCGACACCTTTCCGGCATCAATCCCGGAGCGGAGAAAAACGATCGCGCCGCCGCATCACAATCGGCGGGCTCAAAATGAGAGTGATGACAGTGCCAAGAACTGCAACAGCCGCGGCCGAACTTCGGCCCGAACCGACTAATAAAGAACGCATCTATGACTACATCAAAGACCGTATCAACAACGGCACGTACCAGCCCGGCCAGTCGCTGCGCATCGCCGACCTTGCCGCCGAGCTCAGCGTCAGCCAGACTCCCGTGCGCGAAGCGCTCATCCTGTTGGAAGGTGAAGACTTTGTCGATTTTCGCCCCTATAAGGGCGCTGTTGTTAAAGGGCTTTCGCGCGCAGAACTCAAAGAGATCTTCACGATCCGCACTATCCTCGAAAACGCCGCGCTGGAGTACGCCATCCCGCGCATGACGCCCGAGCTTATTGCCAAGGCGCGCGAACTGCTGCGTCAGTCGGGAGCGGCCGAGAATAAAGAGTGCTTCAGTGAGCTGAACTGGCAGTTTCACGCCCTCATCCAGCGCCAGACTGGGATGCCCCTTCTGTGTCAGATGATCGAGTCGCTCAGTGACCGTGTCAAACGCTACTCGCGTATCTATTACCTGGCTGAGCCTGAGCGCTTTATGAGCGATCACATACTGCAGCTTGACTTGTACGAAAAAGGCGATGTCGAAGGCGCCAAAGCCCTGCATAAGCGCCAGATCGAGCACGTCGTGGCCCTCGTCAGCCCCCTTTTACCAGAGTAATTTGAATCAAATGCCCCCGTTTTTCTGCAAAACATGGACTGTTCCCCAGCAAATAGACAAGAAAAAAAGCGCCTGTCGTAGAAAAACTCCAAATTACGTGGCTTTGCTCCGTATTCAAACGGAGTAAGGCCATTTTTCATGGTGATTCTCTCGTAGCTGTTGAAGTGCACGTACTCCTCGACTGCTTTCTCAAGCTGAATTGTATCTGTGAATTTCATCCGGTTCAGGCATTCAGATTTGAGTGTTCCGAAGAAGTTCACCATCGACGAATTATCGTAGGGGCAGCCTTTACTGGACATTGAGGGCCGAATAAGAATAGACCACAAAATTTTTCTTGAGCATCTATTGAATAGTAACATTTTTCACATTGTAGTTCTTATACAATTTCACAAATATCACCTCCTTTCCAACTAAGACGCAGTACAGGAACAACTAATCCACATACGAAAAGTCTCACAAAGTGAGTTTTTTCATCATTTTGCACTTTTTTAGCTCGTTGACAAAGCCTAAACGTGGACCATCTCTGGTATACACTCCTACAGAATTCCTTCTGATCATTAGTGGTTAAGATGCTGCTCCAGCCAGCAGCCCCTCAAGCAACTCTTCCCCGACGTGAAACACCACACTCTCCTCGTCACATCCAGCCCTCAGCACCTTTTTGAAGATGAGCATGAGGCAGGCCTTTGGCGAGATCACAATCATGTCCTGAACTCCGCCGTTCGTCGGAACCTTCCAGTACATCGTGTCCTCCTCGTAGAAATTCGCCGTGGACTTCTTGTGGTCCTTCAAGCCGATGCTCTGGCAGAAGTCCTTAGCGACAAAATAGGTCTTTCCCTCTACGTCCACGGTACGGACCTTGGGACCAATTAACGCTGAAAAAGGAAATTTACTCATAGAAAATTACCTCCTAAAATTAAATATTTGCTCATAATTTGTTCGAGATTTATTTCACGGCCTTGGGCTGCGCCCTAAATTATCAGGCGTCTGTAGAAGACCTCAAAATGTCTGGATCACTCTGAACGTAGTCTGCTGCTGCATTTACTTAACGTACGATCCAAAGGATCCAAGGTTTATATAAAGTATTTTTTATAAATATCAACTCACCGCCACGCTTGTCGTGTATTTTTACTGGGAATCTTTTATATAAATTTCTGGATCCTTTGGATCAATATGGTATAAAGGCCTAAGCCGCAAGGGCTGAGACATGATCCAGAAATTTTCATGTCTGGATCCTTTGGATCTTTTTAGGCCTTCAGGCCAGTCATTCCAACGGTTTATCTCTGGATCAGTTTTTTACAAAAAAAACATCCATATCCGTCTCCTTGTTTGATTTTTGTTCGTGTCCGACTTATACTAAATAGAATCATTACCGATCCCCGCTTTCGTATAAAAACTGTTTTTCCTGAAAGCCTGTAAAACTCAAAAGAGAAAGGAAGACTGTTATGAACTACTCGTATCTGAAACGCGACTGCTGGCTTGAGATCGACCTTGACCTTCTGCGCGGCAACTTCATGGCAATGAAGAACATGGTCGGCCCCAACATCAAAGTTATGCCTGCCGTCAAGGCGAACGCCTACAGCCACGGAATCGTCGCCTGCGGCAAGGAACTGGAAGCCTGCGGCGCAGATTACCTTGGACTGGGCAACATCGACGAGGCAATCATGCTCCGTGAAAACGGTGTGAAGATGCCCCTGCTGATATTCGCAGGCAATCTGATCGCCGAAGTCGCTGACCTTTACATCAAGTACAACCTTATTCCAACCGTCTTCACGTATGAACATGCAAAAGCGATCAGCGACGCGGCCAAAGAGCCACATCCCATTTTCATCAAGATGGACTGCGGACGCGGCCGTCTTGGCGTGGACGCAGAAGATTTCCCTGCTCTGTTCGCACGCATTGCCACACTGCCGAACGTTCGTGTTGAGGGCGTCTACAGCCACATGTGCGCGGTCAACTGGCCCGACAAGGCTTCAACAGAGTATGGCGAGTGGCAGTATAAGCGATTTTCTTCCGCGCTCGCGGCAATCGGTCCTGCCGCTGAGAAGATTCCTTTCCGGCAGCTGGCGAACACTCCCGCTTCGATAGCCCTTCCGGAGCTCCGCATGACCGGCATCTGCCCCGGACGCGCCATCTGGGGCTTCTCGCCGCTTGAAAAGCGCGAAGGTCATCCCGAACTAAAGATGCCTATGGTTGCCTGGAAAAGTCGTCTGCTTCACGTTCACGATGTCATCGGCGGCAAGTTCGGCGAGGGCGGCAAAGCCAAACGCCTTGACACCCCTCTGCGCATCGGTGTGATGGCCGGCGGCGTCAGTGACGGAATCTCGACTAAGCAAGAACACGGATCCGTGCTTGTGTGTGGTAAGCGCGTGCCGGTCGCCAGTGCGATCTGCCTGGAACATACGATCCTTGACCTGACGAACTGTCCAGAGGCCAAGCCGGGTGATGAAGTCGTCATTTTCGGCCGTCAGGGCACAGAAGAGATCTCGATGGACGAAGTGAGAAAGTTCTGGGAGAAGGATCTGATGTCCTTCTGGACCGCAATCACACCCCACGTGCAGAGGGTCTACCTTCGTGACGGAAAACCGTGTGCTGTAACCAGCGGCGACCGTCTTGAAGAGATCAAATAAATATTTATCAGGAGGTAGCAGTATGTCAGAGCAAAACGGAAAGAAGAAGTTTGGAGTCGCATCGCGCATTCTCATCGCGATGGTTCTTGGCGCGATCGCCGGTTTCATCGTCGGTAAGCCCGCCACGCAGATCCAATTCATCGGTACGATCTGGCTGAATATGATCAAGATGATCATGGTGCCCACGGTCGTCACGATGGTCGTTACGGGAATCTCGGGGATGGATAATCCCAAGACGCTCGGCCGCGTCAGCCTGAAAGTCGTCGTCTTCTACGTCATCACGACCATCCTGGCCACTCTTGTCGGTATGCTTGTCGGCGAAGTGTTCCAGCCTGGCATCGGCTTCAAGTTCACGGAGAGCGCCACGCCGCAGCAGGTCGCCAAGCTGACCAGCGTCAGCAAGTTCGTTGTCGGCCTCTTCTCGGGCAACCTCTTTGAATCTCTCGTTAAGGCCAACATGATGCAGATCCTCGTCATCTCCATCATCCTCGGTCTGGCGATCGTCATGATCCCCACCAAGGAAAGCCGAGAGTACCTGCATAACTGGTTCTCCAAGATGTCCGAGATGTGCCTGAGCGTCATTCACCTGAGCATGATCGTCGCCCCCATCGGCGTGTTCTGCCTGATGGCCGGTGCTATGGGCACCTACGGTCTGGGCTTCATCGGCACAATGGGCAAGCTGCTGGCCGCTTTCTACGCTGGCTGCGCGATCCACTTCTTCCTCGTTTACTGCGTGTTCCTGTGGATCAACACGGGTATCGGTCCCATTGAGTTCCTTCGCCTCGGCATGGAGACGTTCGTCACCGCCATCAGTACGTGCAGCAGCGCTGCAACGGTTCCTGTCAACCTGCACGTTGCCAAGGACAACTTCGGCGTCGATGAGAACATCGCCAACTTCGCCATCCCTCTTGGTTCGAGCTTCAACCAGGACGGCGGCGCTGTCCTCAGCTCGGTCGTCATGCTCTTCTGTGCGCAGGCGATCGGGATGCAGTTCTCTTTCATGCAGCTGTTCAATATTCTGCTTCTCACCGTCGTCGTCACCTGCGGCAGTTCTGGCGTGCCTGGCGGCGGCATCATGAGACTGCTCGTCGTGGCTGCGGCCATGAACCTGCCTCTTGAGATCATCGCCATGGTTGGCGGCTTTTACCGCTGTTTCGACATGGGAACGACCAGCATGAGCGTCATGGGTGATCTTTCTGCTACTGTCGTCATCGACCGCTGGGAAAAGAAGCGCGCTGCGCGTCTTGCTGCTAAGGGCATCAAGGAATAATATAGAATGATTGACCTTCGGAGCGACACACTGACGCTACCAACGCCTGAGATGCTGGCCTCAATACCGTCAGCTCATTTTGGCGACAGCGGAAGATGGAATGAAGAACGCCGCGGCGAGGATGGAAGCATCAACAAGCTGGAGGATAAGGCAGCAGAGCTGATGGGCAAAGAAGCGGCCGCTTTCTGCGGTTCTGGAACAATGGGTAACTCTTCTGCCCTGCTCACACACTGCCGCCCCGGCGACTGCGTTCTCGTAGACGACCGCCAGCATCTGTATCGCAGTGAAAAAGGGATCTTCAATCCTCGTATCGGACAGCTTCTCGCTGTCGTTTATGCCGCGGACGAAAACGGGTATCCCGACGTTGACAGTATCGAAACACTTTTAAAAGAGCATAACGCCAAAGTCGTCTGTGTCGAGAATACGCATAATAATCGTGGGGGGCTCTGCCTGCCTCTGCCGGTCATGAAAGCTGTGTACGAAACGGCACACCGCTACGGTGCGAAAGTGCATCTGGACGGTGCCCGCATCTTCAATGCAGCAGCCACGCTCGGCGTCGCCGCTTCGGAGATAGCCCAGTACGCTGACTCGGTGATGTTTTGTGTCTCAAAAGGTCTGGGAGCACCGGTAGGGTCTCTTGTCTGCGGGACGAAGGAGTTCATCTATGAGCTGCGTGAGACACGCCGCATCCTCGGCGGAGACATGCGGCAGGCAGGCGTTCTTGCTGCCCCGGCGCTTTACGCTCTGGAACACAACCTTGCCCGCCTCGCTGATGACAATCGTCATGCCGCTGAGATCACTGCTGGTATCAGAGATCTGAAAACGATCCGTGGTCCTGAAAAGTGCGACAGCAACATTGTCATGCTGACAGTTCCGTCAGGGCGCTCCGAAGAGCTGCGCGACCGTCTCAAAGCTCACTGCGTCGTCTCAGGCGCTGTTGATGATTGCCGCGTCCGTCTTGTTCTCCATCAGGAGATCAGCGACAGTGATACGGCTGAAACGATTCGTATTCTTCGTGTTGTTGACGGAGAAATGTGTAACTAACACGTTCGCTAAACGCTATGAGTGGGGAGAGCTGGTGTTTTCCAATTACCGACACCACACGGAAATAAGTATTGCAAAGAACGAGACTGTCTGTTTGTTACGGACAGCCTCGTTTCTTTTACTGTGCTCCAAAAAGAAAATGAAGCGGCAAAAATGCCGCTTCATCGAACCTTCTTTTTACGTATGCGCTTGAAATATCGCTGATTTCGATACGGCGGAAAGTTCCTCCGTGCGTCTCCCTGATACTCCCAGCGGTCGCCGTTGGGATTCTTCAGGTTGGTGACGATGTTTCGGATCTCGTTGCTCTCCCACGTCGATAGATCGTGATGCTCCGGCAGATTCAGCGCCTCGGCTGTGATTTCCTTGATGCAGACTGAGTCTTTTTCATACTCACCGGCGTCGATGTTCTTGGGATCCTGAAGCCAAGCTTTTCGGTCAATGACGCACATCGTTTCCCATTCAGCCGGATACTTTCGGCTCAAATACTCTTCAATATCATCACGGCGGGAATCTGTGCGCAGGAACCTCTCCTGCCACTTTTCGGCGATTTTCTCCATCTCCGGTGTGAGAACCGTCGCAGCCCCCTGGTCGTAAAGGTACTTTGCCTCAGCCCAGATCTGGTCTCGTTCCTTGGGAAGGTCCGTCCAGATGTCCTTTTCGGGCTTCTCGTCGCCAACCGGCGTCACATCGACGATGAGGAATCGCCTGTTGCCGGTGACATCGTTGAGGAAGCCGTCGGTATTCGTCGTGACAAAGAACACGCACTGACGCGGATAATCCATCGTGCGTCGTCCGTAGGCCGGTCTGAAGTGATCGATCGACGTAGTGATAAAGCTCTTGATCGTATCGGCATCTGCCTTTTTGAGGGCCGCAAGCTCAGCCATCTCGACCAGCCATACGCCAAGGAGTGCTTCCATCGAGTCCTTCGTACCGACAGCGCTGCCAAGATTGTCGGTGCGCCAGCTCATCTGAGGCACGAGCAGCTTGATGAACCAGGACTTTCCGATCGCCTGAGGACCGAACAGCGTCAGCATGGTATCAAACTGACACCCGGGCTCGAAGACTCGCTTTACGGCACCGATAAGAATAACCGTAATAGCCGCGCGGACGTAAGGAGAATCCGCCGCTCTGAAATAATCACGAAGCAGAGTTCCGATCCTCGGCACGCCGTCCCATTCCAAGCTGTTCAGGTAATCCCTGACCGGATGGAAGCTGTGTTCATCGGCAACATTCTCCAGCGAGCGCACAATGACATCCGCGCGCTTGATCCCGTATTTCTTGTCCATGAAGGCCACCAGCTGATTCTCATCGCTGTCCGAGAAGAACGGTACACTGTTACGTCTCTTCCACGGCACTTTCCCGATGATGCTCACGCGCTGCTTGAACTCGTCAAACCCGAAGCAGCCTTTCAGCTCCGCATCGTTTTCGAGGATCAGCTCGACGTTTTTGTGGTTCGCGGCGATGCCGCCGTTCTTGTCAATCTCCAGATCAGCCTTCCATTCGTCGGAGGCGGTATTACCGGGGTTTGCAGTGACAGCACCGTCTTCGCTTTCTTCTTCCGCCTGAACAAATTGTGTATCGGGGCTGGTTTCTGGCGCTTGGGCATCTTCTGTTCCTTGGCCTTCATGACTTTCCTGCTTTCCATTTGACATGGAAGTTCGTTCATTGATATTCCTGATTCGACAGCGTGCGTCTTCACGGCAGAACGTCTCCATGGCCTTGAAGCTCGGTCGTTTGTTCATCGGCGTTTCCGGCGCGATGTTATCGTCGAGGTCGCCGAACTTGTGAACTCTCACGAGGTCAAAGGCGTTGAGCGCCTGACTGAAGGCGGGGTCCGAGGCATGATGGGAGTAAGCGAACAAATCGTCCAGAATCACAAGGCCATTTGCTGTGCTGCTCCCTGTGAACGTGTACCTCTCCGGTTGGTCAGAGCTTTTTTCATACTGCGAAGATCTGGGATGACGTCCCGGTCGGTATAGCCGCAGGCAACACCAAAACGCAGAATCATGCTGATAAGCGTTGCCACTGCATGAGCCAATTCATTACGCCCTTCCGCTTCGATTTGCCTGAGAAGCTGGCAACACGTAATGGTCTAGTCGCCTCTGCTGTCGTTTAACATTTTGCTTTTCCGTATTAGGGATGCACTTGACTTTCATCCACTCTTCAGCAACTTCTGCAAAAGTCTTGCCTTTGGCTGGTTTGTTACGTTGACCTGCCTGCTCTTCTAGATGCAGGAGCAGATCATCGAGCATTCGCAAGGCTTCATAAAGAGATACATCTGAAAAAGAGCCTAAAACCTTCTTGACGAGGCGCCCCTGTGACATTTTGCTGAAAATCCATGATTTGGTTCCCGATGTTTTAACTTCGACATAGAGGCTGTCCTCGACCTTCGCAAGGTACCGCTTCGATCCTGCTTCAAGATTATGGATCTGTTTTGATGTGAGCATTTCAGAGTTCCTTTCAAGTAATATTCTCCGGAGTGCCCTAATAGTACCCCCGGAGAATTGTGAAGTTGGGAACCTGGTGTCCTAAGATGCAAGATATAACATTATATTCATCATAATAATACCATATCATCTTTTCTTCCACGGGAAGTTGACATTAGCTTCATTACTAAAAACTATTCTCAAGCCTATTCTCAAATAGCGTATAATAGTAGATGCGTACTGGCACTCCCAAGCCGGGAGTTGACTCCATATTTTTGGTTTCAAAAAAACGCATAAGAAGCAACATATCTGTTTTATCCTTCACATCTAAAATGACCATTATGACTCACAAAACTATTCAATGGACATGGTCAACAGAGAGGCAGGTTGAATTATTATGAACAGAAAGAATTACTCAAAAGGTGCTGTCAAGCTCGCCGTACTGGGATTTTTGTGTTTTGTCCTGCTCATCATCATGGCGGTCACAGACCGCCGCCACGCAGGAACATACGGGATCACGATCACCGCCCCCAGTGACGAGAATGGCCCCGTCACTCCGGGACATGGCTTTTTCATTGCCGGTGATATCAAAGGTGAACGTGCGCTCCCGGAAGGGGCGTCGCTGCGTGTGTCTGTATTTGACAAAAACGGCAAGGAGCTTCGTTTTGCCGAGAGCTCGCGAAAAGATGAAGATCGTATCGACCGTTTCTGCGATGCTTTTTTCTATTACGCGGATAATGTCGATCCGGCGCGGTCGAGTGTCAGGGCAAGGGAATTTCCTTTTTTGATCGTTGATGATACTGCTCAGTCTCTTAAGAACGCCAATATCAAGTGCTGGTTTTCGGATAAGGGTTTCAACTCCTTCATCCCCTATGCGACCGATACCGCGCACGGCCTGCTCATGGATGACGGGATCGGCTGCACCGACGCAGAAGGAAATGCCTATGACGCGCTGCCGAACGGCAATTACACGATCGCTGCCGTCCTGAAAGACAGTAAAGGACGCACGCTTGCGGCGGCAAAAAAAGGATTTTCGATCCAGCCCGCAAAAACGGCCATTCTCTGCCGTTTCCATCCGGACGAACACTATGAAAAGATGAAGAAATTCGCGGAAGAAAATGACCTTTCCATGAATATCGACTATCTGCCCGGGTACTACAAGGATCCCAATGGAAATGACCGGGGCGGGCTGCGGGCGATGTTCATCGGTGGCGACTGCGCGCTGTACAACGGCTCACACGTCACGATGTTTGAATATCTTGCCAGTCCGGCCAGTTCATCGCTGATCATTGAGCTTCCCTTCATCGAGAAGTATTTCAACGTAGACGATCCGGAGAAATTCAAAGCCTGTTATTACGATATCGGCGAGCCCTCACTCCAGGCGGGAGAACGCAGGCTGGACGGCAGGATCGTTGCCGCCGAAAGGGGCGACAAACTCTGTCTGTGCCGGGCCGACATCATGAAAGGCGCCGAAGAAGGCCGCATCGACTTTAACACCCTCCGCATACGTTCAACGGACACCGACTTTTCCGACGGCGTTTCTTTAGCGGCTGCGGAGGATCATAAACTGGCGATCTCCGGGGTCATCGTGCCGCATCAGCTGAAAGATGAAGAGATCCTTTTCGATCCCGCCAGGAATAAAACCGGCCTTTTGAACCGGGTCGAGAATATCGTCTATCTCGTCCGCAGCGGCGCGGAGACAAAACGGTACGAAAAGCCCGTCTTCCTTGTCCGCAAATTCAGGGACGGTTCAGAGCACGATTCCGTGCTGGAGTTCTATCACGTCTTTTCGAAGGACGAAATCGCTCCGGGCATCGACTACGAGATCACCCTGTACGGCATCGACAAAAACAGAAAACGCGTCAACGGCACATCGGAAACCTTTGCGGTCAGACTTGCTTCCTGAGCAGACCGGCGGAAAGCTGATGTTTATATCATTTCTTGTATTTATAGACCTGCGCTAGAATCGTGCAACAAATCGGCGTTTACAGAGGTGAACGATATGAAAAGTGAAAAGAGACCTGACCCAAATGTGATTCATCCGATTGAAGGCTATGATAAGGAAATATATGTAAAACCAACAATCAAGAACCCCAACATCCTGGTAGGAGACTTTACCTATATCGCAGATTCCGATTTTGAAAGCCACGTAACACACTTTTATCCTTGGAGCAGGGACACCCTCATGATCGGCAAGTTCTGTCAGATCGCGGCAGGTGTCGAGTTTGTGATGAATGATGCCAATCACCAGATGAATGCTGTAACGACATTCCCGTTTTATACGCTTGCAGGATGGGAAATGAACACTCCTGATCCGTCTGAAATGCCGTTCAAGGGGGATACGGTGATTGGCAATGACGTGTGGATCGGCCAGAATGCCGTTATTCTGCCTGGTGTTCACGTCGGTGACGGTGCCGTTATCGGTGCAAACAGTGTTGTGGGCAGCGATGTCGCCCCCTATACCATCGTGATCGGAAATCCTGCAAAAGTCTTGCGCAAGCGCTTTGATGACAAACTTATCGGATTGCTGCTTAAATTCAGGTGGTGGGATAAAAGCGTTGAAGAAATAAACAGTCTGATCCCGATCCTGACCTGCAGTGATTTGGAGAAGGTCAGGGAAGAAATCGAGGCAAGACTATGATCATACTGATCACGGGTGCCTCCCATGTCGGGAAAACGATTCTGGCACAACGGATGCTTGAGAAAAACAAATACCCTTATTTTTCAATTGACCATTTGAAGATGGGGCTTATTCGCAGCGGCATGACTGATCTCAC
>Ga0129307_1002551_pt1 | contig 13926 bp, 16 predicted proteins | sample P1105metagenome_FD_94437 | JGI IMG/M metagenome (GOLD analysis project Ga0129307, IMG submission 94437) | Capybara group fecal microbial communities from Wisconsin, USA - P1105 metagenome | ecosystem: Host-associated > Mammals > Digestive system > Large intestine > Fecal | place: USA: Wisconsin... | reverse complement strand
TACGGAAGGTCAGAGCGAATACCTTGACTTTCTAAGGCGAATACTCAAAGGTCAAAGCTACATTGCTCTTGCATACATGACGGGAATACTGCCGATAAAGAAATACGGAAAGCACTCAGCGCTCAATATGTTCACTGAGATATCAATGACCAATGCTGCTCCGATACAGGAATTTACAGGTTTCACCGAAAAAGAAGTCTTGCAGCTTTGCAGCGAATATAATGCCGATTTCAATGAAATAAAGCGCTGGTATGACGGATATACCGTTGACGGCGAATCCATCTACAATCCGAAATCCGTTGTTGAAGCTCTTACAAGAGGAAAATTCAGAAATTACTGGACATCCACTGAAAACTACGAAGCTCTGGAAGAATTTATTTTCAGAAACGAGGACGGTCTGCGTGATACTATAATAAAACTGATCGCAGGAGGAAAGAAAAAGATCGACCCATCAACATTTACCAATGATATGGTAACGTTCAATTCACAGGACGATGTTCTGACGCTACTTGTTCATCTCGGATATCTTACGTTTGATTCAGATACGAACGAAGTCGCTATCCCGAATTATGAAGTAGCTGAACAGTTTGCAAGTTCGATAAGAAATAAGGACTGGGCAGAAGTTTCAAAGTCACTGAAGGTCTCTGAGGAATTGGTAGAGGCTACACTGAACGGAGATGCTGAGAAAGTTTCAGATCTCATATCCGACAGCCATAAGGAAAACACTTCGATTTTGCAGTATAACGATGAAAATTCCCTTGCCTGCGTCCTTTCGATTGCGTATTATTCCGCAAGGAAAGATTATGTAGTTCACCGTGAACTTGCCACAGGCAAAGGATTCGCAGACCTTGTATTTATTCCAAGACCAAACAGAAGTCTGCCTGCAATGATAATCGAACTGAAAAAGGGTCATTCAGCTGAGGAAGCTGTAAAGCAGATAAAGGCTAATGACTATCTGCATAAGGTTTCGGAATATAACGAAGAGATACTGCTTGTCGGTATCAATTACGATGAAAAAAAGGATTATAGTTGTATAATCGAAAAGATAATAAAATAATATCAAAGCCGATCTTTTACAGGATCGGCTTTTTTGCATATATAATCAAATTAAGGCAACACCACACAAAGATTGTGCTGAAGATGCGAAGTCAGATTTATCGTCAGATTGTATAGAAATTCTGTAGGCATACTGTCGTATGTCAAGGAATTTCTGTGCGATATGACGGAAAATATGCAAGCAGATTCAGTACAAAACCGTCAGGTGGGCTTTGTGCGGTGTTGCCTTAAAGGAGGTCGATAGCACTGGCATGGAAGAAAAAACTCACTCCCCGTCAGAAAGCCGAATATAAGTCGGAGAAACGAGAGGAGATGCAGAATCTGTTCAAAAAGATAGATGACGGAGTAAAAGCTGTGTTTGAATCTGATAAATATAAGGATTGTCTGCGGTATATGAGTAAATTCACCAATTATTCCGCAGGCAATTGTATTCTTATCATGCTTCAGAAACCGGAAGCAAGCCTTGTGGCGGCATTTGGAAAATGGAAACAGCTTGGACGAACCGTCAACAAAGGTGAAAAGGGCATAGCCATACTCGCTCCGATGACATTCAGGAATAAGCAGTCAGAAAATGAGGACGAAGAAGAACAGGACGAAGCCGAGACAAGAACGCTTGGTTTCAGAAAGGTCTATGTTTTTGACGTATCCCAGACCAGCGGAGAGCCCGTTCCCGAGTACGTCAGCGACCTTGACGAGGATATCGAGGAAGAACACGTAGAAGCCGTAATAAGCGCCGTCAGAAGCGTAACCGGCCTTCCTGTGGACGTAGAGAACATATCGGGCGGAGCAAAGGGATATTACAGCCACAGCGAACAGCGGATAGTGATACAGGCAGGTCTCAGCGGCGCACAAGCCGTAAAGACAGCGATACATGAATGCGCTCACGCGCTGCTGCATGATCCCGATAAAAAGCTTCCTACAGCCGATACTACCAGAAGCGACAAGGAAGTTCAGGCTGAATCAGTGGCATACATAGTGGCTTCAAGGTACGGACTTGATACAAGCGAGTACAGTTTCCCATATATAGCCTCATGGAGTCATGGTAAGCAGCTTGATCAGCTCAACCGCTTTCTGAATGAGATACAGGTAACTGCAAGGATCATCTGTGATGCCATAGATAATGAGCTTACGGTTTTAGCCGAAGAAATAACAGAAGAATACAATGAAAGCAATGTGCTTGCTATGTAACAGGAGGTAAAACATGAAATTTAAGAAACTTAAACTTTTCTCCCCTTTGCTTGTCAAAGAAGAAGCGCCATACGAAAATCCGTGGGACGGCGGTGAAGACTTTCGGATAATGCTTGAAAGCGAAAAGAAAAAGTGCAGGAATGAGATCTGCGAGAATATTACCGAAATGCTGTCTCCTACCGAACTGCCGCATATGTTTAAAAGTACCATATATTCGGCTGTTCCGACAGTTGAGGAAAAGGGAAAAAAGCTCATGCTTGTACTGGATTGCGAATGCTATCGTACACTTTCAGAACCTGAACTGGACAGCCTTTGCAGCTGGTGGGAGGACGTTCTCACGAAGATGAACACCGTTCTCAGCAATATTGCTGTCAGAACAAAGAGAATGGGAAAAATATATATTTACCTTCATTATGACAGAGGTTGGACGATAGAACCGGTTTTCCCTGATAATTCGGGAGGTGATAAGATTGAATGATAAAACAGCGGAATATTACCGCAGACGATATCCGTCAGGCACAAGGATTCAGCTTGACAAGGATATGGACGATCCACAGCCGATACTTGCAGGTACTAAAGGAACAATAATAGATATTGATGATTGTGGACAGGCGGTCATGAAATGGGACAACGGAAGAAGTCTGTCCCTGATAATAGAGCATGACAGCTTCCATGTAATATCTCAGGAAGAAAGCATCGATGAATCGGAAGAAGCTGAAATGGAGATATCGCAGTTATGAGTATAAATGCGAAAGAAGAAAATTATGAGCTCATGGAAATGCTTGGTCAGACAGTGCTGTTCACAAATATGAGAATTGACCGCAGTACCGTACCCGAGGGCCTGTATGCATATGATGTAAGACACGATGATGACTGCACAGGCGAAATATGTGAAATAAAGCCTTTTGTGATGGTCAATCACTGGGGAACGATAATCTGCAAGGAACAAATTGAAATGGACGATTATTGGCACAGCCGATTCGTTGATGAGAATGACTACAGCTACACAGGCGATACTTCGACCCTTAAGGAATACACGAATACCGACTATTCTGAGGAACAGGCGGAAGAAATGGAGATGAAGTGAGCTGTCTTAAAAGCAGTGAAAACGCCTATTTTTCCAAAACAGTTGATTTTTGTGCGGAGATAAGGTATAATGAGAGTAAGAAAAACAATAAGGAGGTATTGTTCATGGGAATATACCTTAATCCTGATAACATAGATTTTCAGAGAGCACTTAATTCCGAAATTTATGTTGATAAGACAGAACTTATAAAATATACAAACAAAGTGCTTAACACCGAGCAGCAGTTTATATGTGTCAGCCGCCCCAGAAGATTCGGAAAGTCTATGGCTGGAGATATGCTTGCAGCATATTACAGCAGAGGCTGTGACTCTAAAGAAATGTTCAGCAAATACAAAATATCGTCCGCTCCAACCTTTGAAAAGCATCTGAATAAATATAATGTGATTCACATTAATATGGTAAACTTTCTTGGAGAATCAAAAAATATTGACGAAATGATACAATTCATATACGATGATATTATTGACGAAGTTATTGAACAGTATCCTGATTTGAATATGCCAAGAAGAAAGACACTGCTTAATGTTTTGAATAAAGCTTTCGTTCAGTTTAAAATTCCATTTATATTTATAATAGATGAGTGGGACTGTATATTCAGAGAACTTAAAAATGATAAGGAATCTCAGGAGAAGTATCTTGATTTTTTAAGGGATATAATGAAAGATCAAAGTTACGTTGCTCTTGCGTATATGACGGGAATACTCCCGATAAAAAAATATGGAAAGCATTCAGCACTCAATATGTTCACAGAGATCGCAATGACAAATGCAGTTCCAATACAGGAATTTACCGGCTTTACTGAAAACGAGGTAATAAAGCTTTGCAAAGAGTACAAGAAAGATTTCAATGAAGTCAAGCGCTGGTATGACGGATATACGGTTGACGGCGAATCTATATACAACCCAAAATCAGTCGTAGAAGCCCTTACAAGAGGTACTTTCAAGAATTACTGGACTTCGACCGAGAACTACGAAGCACTTGAAGAATTTATTTTCAGAAACGATGATGGTTTGAGGGACACTGTAATAAAACTCATTGCAGGAGAAAAGAAAAAAATTGATCCTTCGACCTTCAATAATGATATGGTAACATTCAATTCGCAGGATGATGTATTGACGCTTCTTGTTCATCTTGGTTATCTGACTTTTGATTCAGAAACAAATGAAGTAGCGATACCCAATTATGAGGTGTCCGAGCAGTTTGCAAGTACGATACGCAATAAGGATTGGGCTGAGGTGTCGAAATCACTGAAAGTTTCGGATGAACTCCTTCAGTCAACTCTCAACTGCGATGCTGAAAGAGTTGCACAGCTTATATCGGACAGCCACAGTGATAATACTTCAATATTGCAGTATAACGACGAAAACTCACTTGCCTGTGTGCTTTCGATATCATATTATTCAGCAAGAAAGGACTATATTCTTCATAGAGAGCTTCCTACCGGAAAAGGCTTTGCCGATCTTGTGTTTATTCCAAGAATCGGAAGAACCCTGCCTGCGTTAATAATCGAGCTGAAAAAAGGACATTCTGCGGAAGAAGCAATACAACAGATAAAGGATAATAACTATATTCATAAAGTATCAGAGTATTCGCCCGAAATAATACTTGTCGGTATTAACTACGACGAAAAAAAAGGTCATACTTGTATGATAGAAAAATATGAGATAAAATAATACTGATTCATCAGGAAACGCCATTGAATATTTAATGGCGTTTTTTGTTTTTTTAGAAGATGATAACATAAATGTCCAGAGGAACAGTCAGAAGAAATGGAGATGATGTAAATGAAAGAAAAGCCAATGTGTCCGATTATCGGAGCAAACGGGAATATCTACAATATTCTCGGTATCGCTTCAAAAACTCTGAAAAGCAACGGAATGACAGATGAGGCGCAGGAGATGTACGACCGAGTGACATCTTCTCACAGCTATGATGAAGCTCTATGTATAATTACAGAATATGTTTCTCCTTGCACAGAGGATGAAATGAACGAAGAAGCTGAAACAGACAGCTTATCCCATCAGTTATAAAAACTGATGTTATTGCTCCGCCAATTAACTCTTGAAGAAATATTGCGACGGACTGGCAGAGAAAGACAAGGAAGAAAGCCGCAGGAATGCTGTTGCATTTCAAGACTTTCTGACGCAGTATTTCATTGTCAGGACAAGCAAGAAAATTCAAGAGTTAGTTGGCGGAGCAATCATATAGATTTCAAAACCAGCGACGGCTCAGCTGAAAAGCGATATCAGAGCGAAAAGGGAGGAATTAAATATGGATACGTCCTGATACTCTTTGAGAAAGGAGGCTGTATGCACACATCGAAAAAACAAAGACAAGCAAGCGTAAAACTGAAAGGTGATATTTCTTCAATGCTGAAAAACGCTAAGAAATATCTGCCTCACAGAACCTACTGCGAGCTTTGCACTGCCGTTAACAATGCGGCGGACTATACCACTAAGAAAGGACTGATACTGGCCTGTTTTCAGGCAAAGAAAAATAATTTTTAAGCCGCTTGCCGGGAACAGAAATGTTCCATGCAGGCGGCTTTTTCTGTTCCCGGCGATCTGTAACATCAGACTGCGGCGGGAAGGAGATGTATGAATAGTTTCATGTCATGGATCGGAGGGAAGAAATCTCTCCGTGATGATATACTGATACGTTTTCCGCTTGACTACGGGCGGTATATTGAAGTTTTCGGAGGTGCAGGCTGGGTATTGTTCCATAAGACGCCTGAAAAGTTCGAGGTGTTCAATGATGCCAACGGCAATCTTGTAAACCTTTACAGGTGCGTCAGGAAGAATCCGGGAAAACTCATACACTATCTGAAATATATGATAAATGCCCGTGATGATTTCCGCAGGATAGTTAAGCAGCGCAAAAGTGGAATATTCGGGAAGTTCCACGACTATGACAGAGCAGCTAAGTTCTACTATCTCATTCGTTTCAGCTACGGCCATAAAACAGATCAGTATTGCTGCAGACCCGAACCCATGTGGAGTAAATTTCCGCTTATCGAAAGGGCAGCAGCAAGGCTTCAGAGCGTGGCTGTGGAAAACAGGGATTTTGAGGAGCTGATAAAGCTGTACGACAGACCCGAAAGCTTTTTCTACTGCGATCCGCCATATTACTCAACTGAAAGCTTTTACAATGATGTAGACTTTTCAAGGAAAGACCATGAAAGACTGAGAGATACACTGCTTGAATGCGAGGGGAAGTTCCTTGTTTCATACAACGACTGCCCTGAGATAAGAAAGCTGTGGGATGTCCCCGGTATCTACATCGAGGAAATAACAAGAGCAAACAATCTTGCGCTGAGATATGAAAACGGCGCTGAATATCATGAACTGTTTATCAGCAACTATGATACATCCGAAAGACGAAACTCAGACCGTCAGCTGTCATTTCTTGACGATGACGAGGAAGGAAATTATTATGAATAAAATGATCTATGCAATGGGATATGTTGACGACAGCGAAAATGTTATCCTGAAAGGCGCTTACCGTGAAAACGATATTGATAATGTTATCTTCGTTACTGTAGGAAAGGATAATATATCCGCCGATGTTATCAGGACTGAAGCAGGAACGGCTGAACTTCCTACAGATATGATAATGGATATCTGTGAACGTCATGAATGCGGAAGCTGTCCCCTTGATGATTACAACAGACCATATGAGGACTTTGATGATGCAGAATGAACCGGGACTTCTTGATAAAAACAGCTGTATCCCCGATGACAGGGATTATACGGAAAAGCTGCTGATACTGAAGCCGTCCGCTCTTATGGAAGATTTCCGAAAGCCGTATTTTCAGTATTTCTATGCTATGAGCGGATTCGGCTGTAAGCCCGATAAACTCGGAAGCAAGGTTTACGGAAAATTCCTTGCAGACGGCGAGAACTGCTATTTTTACAGGAATGACTTTGTGGGAGTTGCTGACAAGGAGCAGCTTCCGCAGTGGGCAAAGAAACGTCTTGAAAGCTTCACTTCTCCGAAAATGCAGATACGTGTGTTTCAGATTAATGACATCAGGGATAGTGAAAAAGTGATATTCGGAAGTTATGATGAAGCAATGAAAAAAGGTGGGATCAGACCTGAAATATATCGTCAGGTATACGGCGGTACAGTTAACTGCTCAGACCTTGAAAGCGTTTTTGCACTCTGTAATAACAAGCATCCTCCCGGATATTATGGCCATTCCCTTTCGGTATCCGATGTTATTGAGATATGCAGCGGAGATAAAAAGGGCTTCTATTACTGTGACAGGATCGGCTTTCAGAAGATAGACTTTGATATTGAAAAGACAGACCGAAGCGATATACTGAAAGTTCTCATAATAGAAAGCGGAAAAGAACCATATACCGCAGAGATACGTGATGAACTGCAAGCGAAGCAGAGCGTTGTGGGCGGCCTTATCGAGCCTGTGTATTTTGCACGGGATGATAATGCACTCATTTACTGCGATGAGGAATTTCTGCTGAAAGGATATGAACCAAACAGAAAGGCAGGAGAACTGATAATCCACGGTACTTTCATGGTGGTCGGCAATGGCGAGAACAGGTACGGCGAGGGGATCGAAGTATCACTTACTGATAAGCAGATAAACAAATATACGGAAATGTTCAGATATCCGCTTATTTACATGACCAATGAGGAAATTGCAGGGATGCAGGAAGAAACGGAAGAACAGGCCGAGGATATCTCACTGACATAGGAGGCAGAAATGAAAGAAGAAGTATTTATCCCGTCTCCCCTTGCACAGCAGCTGGAAGAAATGGCTGTATTGCTCGGAGTGACAGCGGATGAGATCGCAGAAAATGCGATAATAAATTATTTGAGGAGTGAAAGCAATGGCAGATGAAAAGAAAGGCATCACCGTCAAGATAGATGCAGAGTTACACGCAGAGATCAGGCAGTTCATAGAAGCCAACGGAATGACAATGGCTGAGTTCGTTTCGCAGGCGCTGTATAATGAACTGCACCCGAAAATTCAGCCGATGGAGGTGAAAAACATGGGGCCGATGAGAACGATGGCATTTCAGATGCCCGAGGATATGTTTCAGCGTCTGAAGGACTATCTTCACCGTCATAATATGACACAGAAGGAATTTGTCCTCGGTCTGGTTGAAGCAGAGCTGAACAGAGATCAGGCACTGAGAAATGATCAGGTAAAAACTGAGGAGGAAGACTTAGATGAAGACCTCGGTGAAAATGAGTCCGAAGATGAGGATATGGACGATGACCTCGATGAAGAAGAATCCGAAGACGAGGACATGGACGATGACCTCGATGTGGAAGAGTCCGATGACATGGACGACGACCTCGATGAGGAAGAGTCCGAAGACGAAGACATGGATGATGACCTCGATGAAGAAGAGTCCGAAGACGAGGACATGGACGACGACCTCGATGAGGAAGAGTCTGAGGATATGGAAGAAGACCTCGATGAAGAGGAGTCCGAGGACATGACAGAAGAAGAAACAATATCAATGGCAATGTAACAGGAGTAATATCATGAATATCAAAAACAGAATAAAGAAATTCGGCGCAGGGATAATGGCAAGTCTCTGCGCCGTTTCTGTTATCGGCAACACAGTAAGCTATGCTGCAAATGCCGATATTACAAAAGAAAACGTGGCTTTCCCTACTGCCGATGAAGTGATCGCTCAGGCGGCAACACTTCTTGGTTCTCCCTACGGATGGGGATTTAAGGGCTATACAGGTGCCTACTATCAGGGCAGCTATAGTCCCCTGTCATTGGACACTGTACGCAGTCAGGGCGTTGACTGTTCAGGCCTTATCTATTACACGCTGACACATCTTGGCTACTCAACAAGCGGTTTTTCCTGGAACAATCCCGTTCCTGTTGATACTCCCCATTGGCTGTCGGTGAATGATAACTGTACAGTCTCGTACAGCGGTATATCTTCAAAGATAGAGGTAGAAAAGGAAAATATCCCCTACACCGAGCGCCCATACTGGGAATGCGCTGACGGTTCAACTATAACCGCAGGCTCAGTCGTGATCGCTGACAACCTCGCAGGAGAAGACCACTCATGGATATATATGGGTGAATTTGACAGCCGTCAGGAGGTTGTTGATTATCTGCTGAATATCGGTGTTGATGCTTCATACATTAATGACAGAACTGTCGGTGACGGAAGCGGTGAGGGCGGAACTCACTGGCGTATCGAGTCAAACGGCTCTCAGGGATGCGTTATAAACAATCGTACCGACGGTAAGAAGGCTACTTCCATGAATATGTATGCTTTCCGTATCACACAGGATAAAGTGAAGAAAAGTCCAAACGGAACTATCAGGATAAACAAGACATCAGAAGACGGACAGAATGGCGACAGAACGTTCACGGTCACAGGCGGCGGTGAGACATACACTCTGACAACAGGTGCGGACGGAACAGCGATACTTGCGGATATTCCTGTATTCGACAGCAATAATGCTCCTATTACTTATGCTATCAGCGAGAAGGATGTGCCTGTGAGATACGTTGTCCCTGACGAGCAGAAAACAACGCTTGATGCAAATGAAACTGTTGAGGTGACATTTGAAAACAGGCTGAAGAAGTTCACTGCGGAAGTCACCAAGAAAGACGGTGAAAACGGCACAGCTCAGGGCAATGCTTCACTTGCAGGTGCGGTATATGGTCTGTACCGTGACGGAGAAAGAGTTGCACAGTATACTACCGATGAGAACGGATATTTCAAGACGGATGAATTTCCCTGCGGAAACTATACCCTTCAGGAGCTGACTCCATCTCAGGGATATCAGCTCAATGATGAAATATACAGCGTAGGCGCTGAGCCTGAGAATTACAAAGTTGAAGCAAATGCTGTTGAAATGAGTGTTGATGAAAATGTCATCAAGGGTAATGTATCCATAGTAAAGCACAGCGATAATGATGAAAATACCGTTGAAAACCTGGAAAGCGGCGCTGAGTTTGAGATATTCCTCAAATCATCGGGCAGTTATGACAGCGCAAATGAATCCGAGCGTGACCGCCTTGTCACCGACGAAAACGGCTTTGCAGAAACAAAAGATATGCCATACGGTACATATACCGTACATCAGACAAAGACTGTGAACGATGCGGAATATGCAGCAGATTTTGATGTGAATATCATTGAAAACGGCAAAACATATGAATATATACTCAATGATAAGCCGTTCACAAGCTATATTCAGATCATTAAGGCTGATTCCGAAACAGGCAGGACTATTCCGTATGAGGGTGCAGGATTTCAGATATACAATGCTGACGGAGAAATAGTCGATCTTGGAACAGATACATTCTATACCAATAACGAGGGCTGCCTCATAACTCCTGAAATGCTGACATACGGCGAATATTCCCTTGTCGAGGTACAGGCCCCTATAGGATATGTCCTTGACAGCACACCTGTTCCTTTTACCGTTTCCGCAGACAATGCAGAGGAAAAAATCATAAAGGTGACTAAGAACGATACAGCTCAGAAAGGCCGTATTTCGGTCACTAAAACAGGCGATATTTTCAGAACGGTGGAAGCTGTTTCATCGGCATACTGTGAGGACGAGCTTGTGGTGGATCCGCCTGTATACAAGCCTGTTTTTGAGAAATGCGGACTTAAAGATGCAGTATTTGAGATAATTGCAGCAGAGGATATTTATACAGCGGACGGAACTCTGAGGGCCGCAGGCGGTGATACAGTTGATACGATAATAACCGATGAAAGCGGATATGCCGAAACAGAGCCCCTGTATCTCGGAAAGTACGAAATAAAGGAAATATCTGCGCCTTACGGGTATGTTGTAAATGAGGAAAGCAAGTTCGCAGAGCTGACATATTCGGGTCAGGATATCGCAGTGAATGATGCAGTCAACTGCACCATGAATAATGAATATCAGCGAATAAATATCCGCTTTTCAAAGAGTATGGAAAGCGACAGAACTTTCGGCACAGGCATGAAAAATGAGTACAGGAATGTCAGATTCGGTCTGTTCGCCGCAGAGGATATTACCGCCGCTGACGGTACATCTATCCCCGAAAACGGCCTTATCGCAGAAATAGGACTCAATGATGACATGACCGCAGAATTTACAGAGAAGCTCCCGTTTTCACGTTACTATGTGCAGGAAATATCAACAGATGAAAGTTATGTTCTGGACGGCGAGAAGTATCTTGTAAACTTTGAATACACAGGGCAGACACATCCGACCGTTGACATTGACTGCGGAACTTTCCACAATAAAATAAAGCGTGGAGATATCATGGGCATGAAGATCAACGAAAACGGCGAACCGCTCGAAAAGGCTGTATTCGGTCTTTTCAGAAATGATGAAACAGAGTTCACAGAGGAAAGTGCATATTGTATTACGCAATCAGATGAGGAAGGACGATTCAGCTTCAGCGATATCCCATACGGCGAGTACATCGTAAAGGAGACAGAATCTCCCACAGGATATGTTTTATCTGATGAGCTGTATCCCGTTGTTATCGGTGAAGACGGAGATGCAGCCGAGATCAACGCAGAAAATCGTCCTGTTGACGAGACGAAAAAGGAGACACCTGTTACACCTACAGTTCCCACAACTCCTATGACAGGTGATGCAGGCAGAAGCCCTGTGGGGCTTGTTATGCTTATCCTTGGCGTGACAGGTCTGCTCTATGCGGCTCATAAATGCAGAAAAAAAGAATCGGAATATGAACACAGGGAGCGTGAACTTGCGGCACTCTGCCCCGACTTTATCGAGGGTGATAGCGATGACTAAAAGAGGAAAGCTTTGCATATTGGCGGCTGTTTCAGCCGCCCTCCTTCTTGGAGGTGCGCTCATATATTTCCACGATGATATGACGCAGAAACACATAGAGGATTCCGTGATAAAGTACAAACCGACTCTGGCAGTCAGGAATGAACTTGATAAGATAACTTCTGACCTGATAACTGAAACATCCGCATTAAAAGATACGGATAGTACCGCCGCAACTGAAACAGAAGCTGGAGAAATACCTGTAATATCCGCATCAGATACACTTCCTGATAATGTAAGGCAAAGTCTTATTGATTCAGTTCAGGCACTTCACAGCGCATATCCTGATTGCATAGGCTGGCTGTACATCCCTGATACTTCCATAGATGAGCCTGTTATGCGCTGCAATGACAATGACTATTATCTGAATCACGCATTTGACGGGAGCAGTTTGCAAGCCGGCTCGGTATTTCTTGACTGCCGATGTGAGGGACGTTTTATGAATCCCATAAATATCCTGTATTCCCATAATATGCGAAACGGTTCAATGTTTGCGGATATACCGAAATACAGCGAAGAAAGCTATTTTGAGGCTCATAAATACGGCTGGCTCGCAACTCCCGAAACAGTATACAGGATAGATTTCTTCTCATGTGCCAAAGCAGGCTGGAAAGATCTTCTTTATGACGGCGGAACTTCATTAAGCGAATGGATACCGCATATTTTCGATCGTTCCGCAGTCAGCCGTGAGATCACATATTCAGACGAGGACAGGTTCATTTCCCTTTCGACCTGTTCATACGAATTTCAGAATGCAAGAACTATCCTGACGGGTAAACTTACAGAAACGAATGGAGGCTGATAGATTGACAGAAAACTTCAGAAAAAGGCTTGTCTGCGGTATCGCAGAAGCTGCGGCGATCATGAATATCGCTGTTATTACCGCTCACGCAGAGGGCGATGTTGCAGGCGCAGTAACAAGTACATGGAATTCTGCAAAAAGCCAGATCAAAAGCATAGTAAATAACGTGGTATTCCCTGTTATAGACGTAATACTGGTAGTACTGCTTTTTGTTAAGATAGCTATGGCATACAGTGATTACCGCAAACACGGACAGCTTGAATGGGGTCCCATAGCGATACTGTTTTTCTGTCTGCTGTTTTCACTGACTGCGCCAATGTACATATGGACGGTGGTGAGTGTATAACAGATCAAAGGAGGTGACCTATGCCCTACATACCATTCACAGAAGAACAGAAACAGACGGCAAACAGCGTAGAACTTGCAGAATTTCTGCGTATGCGTGGTGAAAAACTGGAACGTGCAGGACGTGAGTACAAGCTCATATATACAGATGGAAGCGGCATACATGACAGCATTACTATGCAAGGCAGCACATGGTTCGATCATAAGAATCAGACAGGCGGCGGTGCGATAAAATTCATGCAGTATTATTACGGTATGAACTTCGTTGACGCTGTTCAGTCGCTTCTCGGTTATTCGGTCGAGCCGCTGCATCACAGTTTTTCACATATGGGAAATGCTGTTGAAAATAAGAAGAAATTCACACTTCCCGAAGCAAATGATGATATGCACAGAGTATACGCCTATCTGATAAAACAGCGATATATAGCTCCTGAGATCATCACGCACTTTGCTAAAACACATACCCTGTATGAGGATAAGGAGCATCACAATGCTGTATTTGTGGGACTTGATGAGCAAGGTGTTGGTTTGTCAATGATATGAGACAAATTAAATCAAAAAACTTGACCTGAATTAAAGAAAGCCTTGATGTAATCAGAAGGCGACTTCCAATTAAGCGGACGCATAGGGAAATTATTGTATT
>Ga0129307_1002549_pt1 | contig 13942 bp, 18 predicted proteins | sample P1105metagenome_FD_94437 | JGI IMG/M metagenome (GOLD analysis project Ga0129307, IMG submission 94437) | Capybara group fecal microbial communities from Wisconsin, USA - P1105 metagenome | ecosystem: Host-associated > Mammals > Digestive system > Large intestine > Fecal | place: USA: Wisconsin... | reverse complement strand
TCATGCGGTAATTGAACAAATCGAGATTCAACTGAGCCAGTTTTTCCTTGAGCTGGTCAACGCCCAGTTCTTTCAATTCACGTGCTTTCATTAGATCTCCGATTCTTCGATGATTTTGCACTTGAGGGGGAGCTTCTGCGAAGCGACATGGAGAGCTTCCATGGCGAGATCGCGTTCGACACCGCCCATTTCGAAAATGATGCGACCCGGGAGGATAACGGCTGCCCAGAATTCCACGGCGCCCTTACCCTTACCCATACGAGCTTCTGCAGGGTGACGGGTGACAGGCTTGTCGGGGAACACGCGGATCCAGACGCGGCCACCACGCTTGATCTTACGAGTCATAGCGATACGGGCAGCTTCGATTTGGCGAGCCGTCAGCCAGCACTTTTCAAGAGCCTGAATGCCGAATTCGCCGAAGGCCATGGTGTTGCCACGAGTGGCGACGCCCTTCATGCGGCCTTTCATCTGCTTACGATGTAATGTTCTTTTAGGACTCAGCATAATTACTTCTCTCTCTTGTTGTCGTTCATGACGTCCTTGCCAATCTTTTCACCGTGCATGATCCACACCTTGATACCGATGGCACCATAAACGGTCTTGGCAATGGCAGTCGCATAATCGATGTCAGCGCGGAGAGTGTGCAGAGGCACGCGGCCTTCGGCATACTTTTCAACGCGGGCAATTTCGGCACCACCGAGGCGGCCACCGCACTGCACCTTGATTCCTTCCACACCCATACGCATAGCGCTCTGGATGGCACGCTTCATGGCGCGACGGAAAGAAATACGCTTTTCGAGCTGACGAGCAATGTTTTCGGCCACGAGCTTCGCGTCCGTTTCGGGGCGGCGGATTTCGTGGACGTTGATGTAAATTTCCTTACCCGTGAGGAACTGGAGTTCACCCTTGAGGCGTTCCAGCTCTTCGCCCTTCTTACCGATAACGATACCCGGGCGGGCAGTGAACAGGTTCACGCAGACTTTCTTGACGGTGCGTTCGATGCCCACCTTGGAAAGGGAGGCGTGTTCGAAACGCTTCATCAGGTAGCGGCGCAGCACGATATCTTCGTACAGAAGATCGGCAAACTTGTCTTCGGCATACCACTTGGATTCCCAGCCGCGGATGACGCCAAGACGAAGACCATTCGGATGAGTTTTCTGACCCATTTTAATTACTCCTTGTTGGCCACAACGACTGTGATGTGAGAGAGCGGCTTTTCGATACGGAAAGCACGGCCCTGGGAACGGGGGTGAATACGCTTCATGATGGTACCGCCGTCGGCAGTGATGGTCTTGACCACCAGTTCTTCGGCAGTGACCGGAGCGGCAGACTTCTGCCTGAAGTTAGCGACAGCGGACTTCAGAGCGTTTTCTACCAGCGGAGCACCCTTGGTTTGAGTGTGGAGGATGGAGAGCATTGCAAATGCCTCATCCACGGACTTGCCGCGGACCAGGTCAACGACCCGGCGAAGCTTGCGCACGCCGTAGCGCACGTTTTTTACTTTAGCAACAGCTTGCATTATTTCTTTCCTCCAGCAGCGGTTTCAGTCTTTCTGTGTCCGCGGAACGTACGGGTCATGGAGAATTCACCCAGCTTGTGGCCCACCATGTTTTCGGTGACGTACACAGGGATGAACTGCTTGCCGTTATAGACGGAGAACGTAAGTCCGACCATATCCGGGACGATTGTGGAACGACGGGACCAGGTCTTGATAGGCTGCTTCTTGTCGGAGCCGGCCATCGCCTGGGCTTTGCTTAAAACGTGGGAATCCACGAATGCACCTTTCTTAAGGGATCTCGACATGAATTAGGCCCTCTTCTGACGACGACGCACGATGTACTTATCGGTGCGCTTATTGTTACGAGTTTTGGCACCCTTGGAGTTCTTGCCCCAGGGAGAGCACGGATGGCGACCACCAGAAGTACGACCTTCACCACCACCAAGGGGGTGGTCCACCGGGTTCATCACGACACCGCGGACAGCGGGACGCTTGCCCAGCCAGCGAGAGCGGCCGGCAGAACCCGAAGATTCGTTCATGTGATCGATGTTGGAAACCTGACCCACAACGGCAAGGCAGTCTTCCGAGATGTAGCGAACTTCGCCACTCGGGAGCTTGATCTGGCAGAGCTTGCCGTCCTTAGCCACCAGTTCGGCACCGGCGCCAGCGGAACGAGCAATCTGGGCACCCTTGCCTGGCTTCATTTCGATGTTGTGGATAACGGTGTTCAGCGGGATATCGCGAATCGGGAGAGCGTTACCTACGCGGAATTCGGCACCTTCGCCGGAATTCAGCACGTCACCGACCTTGATTTCGGCCGGAGCGATGATGTAGCAGCGCTTGCCGTTTGCATACTTGACAAGAGCGATACGGGCGGAACGGTTCGGATCGTATTCCACGGTTTCAACCGTGCAGGGGATGCCTGCGAACTTGCGCTTGAAATCGATGATACGGTACAGCTTCTTGTGACCACCACCGCGACGGCGGGAGGTGATTTCACCTGCGTTGTTGCGGCCGGAGCTGCTCTTGATACCTTCGGTAAGAGGCTTGTACGGCTTGGCAGCGGTGATTTCCTTGCGGTCACCAATCTGCTTGTAACGCAGAGTCGGGGTAAGCGGGCGATAAGATTTCAGACCCATGATTATACTCCTTCGAACTCGGCAATCTTTTGCCCGGCCTTAAGTGTGATGTAGGCCTTCTTCCAGTTGGGTTTCTTGCCAGCGACCATGCGGACGCGCTTGATCTTGCCGCGGTTGATGAGGGTGTTGACAGAGTCAACCTTCACATCGAAACGCTTTTCGATAGCGGCCTTGATCTCGTCCTTGGTGGCCTTCATGGCGACTTTGAAAACGTACTTGTGCACATCCTTGCGAGCGTCCACCATGTTCTTGGTAGATTCTTCGGTAATGTGAGGTGCTACGAGAATTTCGTGAAGTTCTTTCATTAGCGGCCTCCTTCAAGTTCGTTCAAAGCGGCTTGAGAAACAACAACATTGTTTGCGCGGATGATGTCGTAGGTGTTCACGTCTTCGACGCGAGCGCAACGGCACCAAGGAATGTTGTTGGAAGAAAGGTACAGGTTCGTGTCAGCGCCGCTCGTAATGAAGAGCACGTTGCGCTGTTCGATACCGGACTTGGCGAGAACAGAGAGGAGGTCCTTGGTCTTCGGGGCATTGAAGCTGAGAGCTTCGAACACGAAGAACTTGCCTTCTTGAGCCTTGGTAGCCAGGGCGGAGTGGAAAGCGATCTTCTTGACCTTCTTGTTCACCTTTTCAAAGTAGTCGTGGGACTTGGGACCGTGAGCCTTGGCACCGCGAACCCACACAGCGGAGGTGTTCTGACCGGAGCGGGCGCGACCCGTGCCCTTCTGCTTCCAGGGTTTCTGGCCACCACCGCTGACCGAGGACTTGTTCTTGGTCTGGGCGGTACCCTGACGGGCGTTGTTCAGAATAGCCTTGATGTGCAGATACATGCAGACCTTGTTGACTTCTTCATCGAACAAAGCCGGGAGCTGAATATCGTTTTTGAAATCGCCAGTTGCGGCGAAGAGCTTTGCAGTTGCCATTAGTCTTTCCTCACCACGATGATGCTGTTCTTTGCACCGGGGACAGCGCCACGGACAAAGATCAGGTTGCGGTCGCCGTCGACTTTGACGACCTGGAGGTGCTTGACGGTCACTTTCTTGTTACCGTATTGACCAGGCATGCGCTTGCCCGGGAACACGCGACCCGGATAGGAGTGAGCGGAGGTGCCGCCCGGTTCGCGCATATTGTGCGTACCGTGAGAACGGGGACCGCTGTGGAATCCGTGGCGCTTGATGGCACCAGAGAAACCATGACCCTTAGAAATGCCGGAGACGTTCACCATCTTTGCGTCGGCGAAGTCTGCAGCCCCGAATTCCTTGCCTACCGGCCAGGCTTCGAGATCGGCAACATCAAATTCGGCGAGGTGCTCGCGAACAGCGACGTCGGCCTTCTTGAAGTGGCCGATTTCAGCCTTGTTGGCGCGATGTTCTTTCTTGAGACCAAAACCGATCTGGACGGCAGTGTAACCGTCCTTTTCTTCTGTCTTGTGGCAAACGACCACACACGGACCGGCCTCGAGGACCGTCACAGGGACGCACTCGCCCTGTTCCGTGAACACTTGGGTCATTCCCAACTTCTTTGCAAGAATACCATTCATTGTTATTAGACCTTAATATCGACCTCGACACCAGCCGGTAAGTCAAGTTTCATGAGGGAATCTACAGTTTGAGGAGTAGCATCGAGAATGTCGATGAGACGCTTGTGAGTCCTGGATTCAAACTGTTCACGAGAAGTCTTGTTAATATGCGGAGAGCGGAGCACCGTATACTTCTGGACCTTCGTCGGGAGGGGAATGGGGCCCGCGATACGGGCGCCCGTCTGCTTAGCTGTATTCACAATGTCTTGAGCAGAGCGGTCGATCATACGATGATCGAAGCTCTTCAAGCGAATACGAATGCGTTCACCAGCCATGATATTTCCTTACTTGATGATTTCGGTTACAGAGCCAGCACCAACGGTACGGCCACCTTCACGGATAGCGAAGCGGAGCTGCTTTTCCATGGCGATGGGGGCGATGAGGTTCACGTGGATGGTAACGGTGTCACCCGGAGTAACCATCTCGACACCTTCAGGAAGCTGGATGGTGCCGGTCACGTCGGTGGTGCGGAAGTAGAACTGAGGACGGTAGCCGTTCATGAACGGAGTATGGCGGCCGCCTTCGTCCTTGGTCAAAACGTAGATTTCAGCCTTGAACTCGGTGTGCGGAGTCACGGACTTCGGAGCAGCCAGAACCTGGCCACGGCTGATGTCCTTCTTTTCAGCACCGCGGAGCAGAAGACCAACGTTGTCACCTGCCTGTGCGTCGTCGAGGAGCTTGCGGAACATTTCCACACCGGTAACCACGTATTCAGTGGTTTCACCGAGACCAACGCGTTCAACCTTGTCGTTCAGGTGAACAACGCCGCGTTCAATACGACCGGTAGCAACAGTGCCACGACCGGTGATGGTGAACACGTCTTCGATAGGCATCAGGAAGGGCTTGTCGGTTTCGCGAGCGGGCAGCGGAATGTAGCTGTCGCAGGCGTCCATGAGTTCCATGATCTTATCCTGGTAGGCGGCGTCGCCTTCCAGGGCCTTGAGGGCGGAACCGCGGATGATCGGGGTGTTGTCGCCGTCAAATTCGTACTTGGACAGAAGTTCACGAACTTCCATTTCGACGAGGTCCAGAAGTTCAGGATCGTCAACCATGTCGACCTTGTTCATGAACACAACGATCTTGGGCACGCCAACCTGGTGGGCGAGCAGAATGTGTTCACGAGTCTGAGGCATGGGGCCGTCAGTAGCAGCAACAACGAGGATAGCGCCGTCCATCTGGGCAGCACCAGTCACCATGTTCTTAACGTAGTCGGCGTGCCCCGGGCAGTCGACGTGAGCGTAGTGACGGTTGGCGGTTGTGTATTCCACGTGAGAGGTGTTAATCGTGATACCGCGAGCCTTTTCTTCGGGAGCGTTGTCGATTTCATCGAAACGCTTGGCAGCGGCGAGACCGCGGGCTGCGAGAGTCGTGCAGATTGCGGCGGTCAGGGTGGTTTTACCGTGGTCAACGTGGCCGATGGTGCCGATGTTGCAGTGCGGCTTGCTTCTGTCAAAATGTTCTTTTGCCATTTTATTCCTCTTCTTCAGCAGAAGGTTTATCGCTTCAAGTCAAGAAGCCTCAAGGACTTCCGTTACTTCGGAGAGCATAGGAAGCGGTACTCGCCGAAATTGAGCCACAAATTTAGTAAATCGGGAAATATTTGCAAGCTTTTTTCTTTGAAATTTTGCGAAAATGGGGAATTTCGGGGCTCACCCCCACCAAAGCGGCAAAAAGTGCCTATAATATTGTTAACAGAGCGGCAAACCCTCAAAAATGCCAAATTTTAGTAGAAAATGGCAATTATTTCATATAAAAAATCCAAATCCAACAACTTATCAACAACTATTTAACTTTTTGCCTTGAACTAGGCATCCAATGTGGATTTCTCTAAAAATTTTTGTAAAATGATTTTTACAAAGTGAAAATTTTACAAAGTTTACATTTCTTTCGGCATAAAAATCTTTTTTCATAGACGCACTCCCCAAAAAGAAACCACATAACTATCTTGTGTATCGGGATGGGCAGCTTGAGGAAGTGTTTATGAAAAAACGTGTTATCGGCGCAATCTTGATTGCAGCATGTGCCACCTTCTTTTGGAACTGTGGTTCCGACTCCTCCAACAACGCCTCCCCCTGCGTAGGGGCAGCTTGCGTTGAGTCAGCCGCCGCCGCAAATTTCACGGTGACCGACACCTGCTATTGGCTTCCCGGGGATCAGGACTACCTTATCCATAATGATGGAAGGGTTACTGACTCCAATGGAAACGAAATTGGTTCCTTTGATGCCGCTACCGGAACCATTACCAAAACAGACGGCTCCACCATCGAAAATGTCAACCTGGCGGAGCTGACCGAACTCACTCCCGAAAAAGTCCAGGAAATCAAGGATGCTGTAGAAGAGGCGAAGAACAACGGCGGCGAAAACCAAGGCAATTCCTCTAACAGCGGAATCAACTCTAGCGCAAGCGGAACAAGCAACAATAGCCAGGGCAACGGAAGCAGCGTATCTGGTACTAGCACTCCTGCAGAATCTAGCAGCTCCTTTGGAAAAGTTCAAGGTGGCGTAGCCGACCCCACAGGATATCCGGTGGCCTCTTACAGCAACTTACTCGCTTCTCACGGTAGCGGGAACGGGTGGAACTCCCGTTACTGGGACGCCTGCAAGCCCCACTGCGCCTGGTCGGAAAAAGTGGACGCAAACGCCAATCCGTACCAAATCGCCAGAAACTGCAGCATTCAAGACTAAGAAATTCCCGCTTTCACCAAGAGCCCTGACGGAACCTGGCTCAAGGGGACCGTTAGCGCCTGTGACGACGGCGGCGTTGCCTATGCCTGCACTGACATGATTCCCGTGGCCGTAAACGACACCCTGGCTTATGCATTTGTCGCCGGGCCACCTACCCAAGGCTGCGGGAAATGTTACCACTTTCAGTACGATGGCCATTTCCATAACGAAGGCGATTATAACAAGCCCAAGGAAACACACCAAGCTTTGGCTGGGAAACACATTATTGCCATGGCTTCCAATATCGGACATGACGTAGATGGCGGTACCACTCAGTTCGACCTGATGGTACCTGGTGGCGGCGTAGGAGCTTTTGACGCCTTGTCACGACAGACCGGATTTGATATGCGCAACGGCATCGAAGGGTACGGCGGATTCCTAACCAACTGCCAGAGAGAAATCGGCACTGACGCCTCCCTTGAAGCCTACCAATCCTGCGTCAAGGGCTATTGTTCCCGTGCTTTCTCTAATATGCCCAACCTACTCCAGGGCTGCAACTGGTTTGCCGACTGGTTCATGGCGGCAGACAATCCCAACTTTTACTGGGAAGAAGTGGAATGCCCGCAATACCTAGTGGACAAATACGTCTCTACAATCAACACCAGCCCAAGACTTGCAGACGCACCCAATTACCAGAACTTCTAATTACCCGAATTTAATAGCCAAACTTAAGACAAGCCCGGGGCCTAATTCCCGGGCTTTTTTCATTGACGATTTAAGCAAGATGGAGCTTGCGGAGCACCTTGCCAAGAAGTTCGTTAAGAATGTCCTTGGCATCCTTGCTACCCAGATAGCGCTGGATAATCAAGGTAAGCACGAACAGCAGAATCCCAGCAGCGAAGCTGTAAATGAGTAGTACAACGAAGCTCGCCTCGCGGACAAAATCGCCAGAAATACGGTCAAGGCCTATGGCAGCCCCAATCATGATCCCAAAGGCAACCAGGGCGCGGAGCATGTTGAGAAGCGCCGCCCTCATGCCGTCGGTTCCGTTCTTCTTGGCCCACATGAAGATCATGGCTAGCACCTGGAGGATGGCTCCGGCCGCACCTACAATAGGAACGCTCTTGATACCAAGCCCCATCTCGGGAGAGCCAAGAACAATATAGGCGGGAATGGTAGCGGCAAAAATGCCCGTATTGAGGAGCGTAGGCACCCACATGCGCTCGCAGGCATAAAAGCTGCGAACCAGCACCGCCTGCAGGCAAAGCCCAAGACTTACGGGCAGATACCAGCGGAGGATCTCGGCAATGGCTTCGGTGGTTTCGCGATGGAAAGCCCCGCGCTCAAAGAGGATTCGCACCGACGGGAAACTAAGGGCCCACACGGTGACCACCGCCGGAATCAAGATGCAGAACATGCGGGAAAGGCTCTTCCAAATTTTTTGGTTTAGGCTTACGAAGTCACCCTCTTTTACAAGGCGGGCCATGTCGGGGTAGCTTGTGACGCTGACAGAGAACCCGAAGACGGCTACCAGCGTGTACATGACACGGTAGGCGTAGTTGAGGCTGGAGATACCGCCTGTACCGAAGTTCGCACCGAAGCTACGGATGATGAATTCCAGGCCAAACATGGAGCCTACACCAAGGGACATGGGGAGCATCATCTTGAAATAGCGTACGATATCCGGGTGCGTCGGCTGAACCAAAAACTCGTAGTGCACGCCGCCACGCCGGGCGCCGTAAATCTGCAGGGCGAAGAAGCCTATAACGGCGCCCACCGGCACGCCCCAGGCAAAACCTTCTAGGCCGAAATCCGTGCCGGTGTACTTACCGAGCGCGATTCCTGCCGCACCCCCGCCTACGATGGCCACGTTGTAGATAAGGCCAGTCAAGGAGGGAATCAGGAACTGCTTGCGGGTGTGCTGCACCGCCACCAGGATACTCCCCACAAAGATGAACACCTGGCCAGGCAAGATGATACGGCCATAGTACGCCGCGCGCTCGATAAGTTCCGGCGTGGCGCCCTCTACAGTCAAAAGCTGCAAAAGTTCCTTCATCCAGATGAAGGCAGGAACGACGAGGATCAAGAGCGCGATGCCGAATGTGTTCAGCACGTTGCTGAAAAACTTCCAGCCTCCCCTCTCATCGCCTGCCACCTTGTAGCCTGTGAAAATCGGGATAAAGATAATGGACAGAAAACCAGTACTCACCACATGGTTCAAGATGTCCGGAATCATGAACGCCAAGTCGAGAGCGTTCTTTTCGAGGGACACACCTGCCGCATGGGCCAGAAGCATCTCGCGGAAAATCCCGAGGACACGGCTCAGGAGCATGGATGCGGCGACGATGATGGCGGCTTTGTTCATGGGTTAGCGACTATAAGATGTGAAATGTGGGGTGTGGAGTGTGGGGTGTTAGATGGTTTGCCGAAAAGATAGAAAGTTGCGAGATGGATTATTATTGTGGATTGTAAATTTCGGGCGTGGTGCTGAAAAAGCGGCGGTGGGTAAAGCTATACCACAGGGCGGGTTCTTTTGCAATGCGGGATTCTAGCCAGAGGTTGAAAGCCTCGATGACGGTCTCCCCCTCCCCTACCCGCAGCCTTTCGGCATGAAAACGCTTTACCTTCGGATTGGGCTCTTCTATCCAACAGATAAAAACAGGGGTCTCGGGACGGTGTTTCAGCAGAAAACCAGGCAGGGGGTTTATGTGGGCAGGGACCCCAAGGAATGTACCGGACTCGGCGCTTGGAATACGGCTATCCTGGTCGGCAAGCAGGCAGAAAAGTCGCCCGTCTTGTAGTAGCCGCAAAAATTCCCTAGGGGACTTGGCATTGACGGAATAGGTCTTTCCGCCAACGGCACGAATTCTGTTTTCCAGGATGTTATTCAAGAAGGCGGGCTTCACGGGAATATAGCTTGCGGCAAGAGGAATACCGAGACAGCAGAGCCAGGGGCCCATGGCCTCGTAATTCCCGTAATGAGCCGTCAAGAAAATTCCGCCCTGACGCATTTCTTGAAGGACCGACTGGCTTCCAGAAGCAATCTCGAAACGAATCCCCCCAAGGTTATATGGATAGGCACTCAGTTCCCGAGGGAGCCTCTTAAACAGGGGAAAGCAAAACAATAGTTCAGCGGCATGGCGCGACAAGTTCCACAGCAATCTCTCGTAAAAAAACGGAAAGTCTTTCTTTATCGCAGACGGATTCCACTTGCGGGCCACGTCATAGTTTGCACGGACCGTGGAGCGTTTCCAGTTCAACAGAAGCAACGCCCCGAAAAGAACGTAAGAAAAAAGCCGCGCAAGAAGGGAGTGGATCATGGTAGGGTAAATATAGCCCTTTACGGTTTTTTGATGCACCGGACAGAGCGGAAATCACCCTTGCCAAAAGCGTTCAGGCCTGCGGCCTTGCTGGAAAAATCCAGGAACAGGTAGTAGGCAAGTCCGTCCAAGGTTTCCGTGGCGCTCCAGAGATAGGCGTAGCCGCCAATACCGTCGTAAGCACCTTCAACACTACGAAAGCCGGCAGGGAGGGCCTTGAAGCCGAACGCGTCGGAGCCGTTCCCCTTCTTGAACCAACCGTCGGTGGCCTTGAGGGCATCACCAGCCTGAGCCAAACCGCCCGCATGCTCCACAAGCTTTGCAAAGTCCAGGCTGTCGGGAAGTAGCCACCCTTCGGGGCAAATGCTTTGCGCAGCCTCCCAGGTGTAGAGCCGTCCGTATTTCTCGCAATTGCGGGAGTCTCCCTCGGGGCAGGCGCTACCATCAACTTCGTAGTTCAGGTTTTGAGCAAACCAGGTCACATTACCGATTTGTACAACTTTATATACCTGGCCGTCACGGGGATCGGTGAAAGACTCACTACAGCCCGCCAAGAAAAGGGCCACGAGAAGAAGCGCAAAAAACAGGGTGAAACGCATGATGTTTAAGCGTTGCTTGATTTCCAACGCTTGAGGGTCGGGAAGTACTTGCCAAGTTCTGCCTTGTATTCTTCGCGGGAGAGGCTCTTGCCCGTGTTCTTGTTGAACTCGTCCACAAACTTGGAGCAGAATTCAATCATCTCGTCCATTGTGCAGTTACTGGTGAACGCTCCGTCTTTGTAGCAGTAGATGCAGTATTCTTCGTTCTTGCTACCGTCGGCGTTGGTGCCCAAGACATCCGGTGTGAGCGGCATCCCGCAACTTTGGCAAAACTTCATATCCATAAGGTTCTCCTTTTTTTGCACATGTACAAATGTCATTATTCTAAAAGGTTCTGTCAAGTCTAGGGGGACAAAGAGCCTGGAATGACGCATAGAAAGGAGATTCCGCCCCGGATCAAGTCCGGGGTGACAAAGAGGCCGGAATGACAAGTGCGGGACAGCGATTGCATTGGCAAACTAGCCAAATTTCCAGTTTTTTAACCATTTCATCAAAATTTTTGATAAAAAACAAAGAAATTATATATTGGACAATATGGATTTTTGAAAATATATTAGGGGTATCAAAGAATTAAAAAGAGAGGATAACATCATGAAAACACAGATTATGATAGCAGCGATCATGGGAATGACCAGCGTCTTTGCCGCCGACGGCGTGCGTTACAAAGACCGCATCTTCGATGTCAGCGACGCAAGGACCGTGACCGTCGCCTATGACGTCCCGACCATGGACAAGAGCAACTACAATATCCTCTCCGAATTGATGGTGAGTTTCAAGATGGAAAAGAACATGCTGCACCTCTACGAATCGGAACAGGTGGTGATGGAGCCGGTCGTGATGGATATCTACGAACCTGTGAACGACAACGGTACAGACAGGGCGGCGGTGGTGATTTGCCACGGCGGGGCTTTCGTGGCCTCGGCCAAGGACGACTTTGACCAGAAATCCGTTGCCTACGCGGATTCCCTGGCCGCTCGCGGTTTTGTGACGGCGTCCCTGGAATACCGCAAGGGCGTGGTCATGACGGGCAGCGGCAATCCGTTCCGCATCGACAGCGCAAGTTTCGCCCGCACGGTCTATAGGAGCGTGCAGGACCTGCATGCGGCCATCCGTTACCTGAGACTGAACGCAAAGGCGCTGAGAATCAGCCCCAGCAAGATTTACGTGCTGGGCAACAGCGCAGGCGCCATGATGGCTCTTGAAAACATCTATGCCCTGAGCAAAAGGGATTTCCCCTCTTACATCGATTCCACGTCGCAGTTTGTTGTGAAAGGCGACAAGAAGGAAAATGTCCCATGGGGCAAACTGAATCAGTATGGCGCAAGGGACTATAGGGGCACTGCCGACGGCGTGGTTGCCCTCTGGGGAGGTATCCACGATATCGATCTCGTGAAGAATAGCGATGTCCCGGTGTTCCTTGCCCACGGGGATTCCGACTACGTGATGCCCTACAACGTGGGACACGCCATATCCAAGCCGGACAAGATGGTTGCCGAAGCGGTGCCCGAAAAGTACAGCGCCTTTGCAAAGGCCTTCAAGTTCCAAATCGAGACCCCCACCATTTACGGAAGCTACGCCATTGATTCTGCCCTGACGGCAAGGGGCGTGGCCCACGAATTCTACAACCCGGTGGGCTACGGTCTCAAGCACGAGTTCTACAACAGCACCCGTACCGCAGAAGACGGCAGTGAGATCGTGTTTGCCGACAGCGTGCAGGACAAGGCTTTCGACTTCTTGTACAAGCTCGCGACCGGAACCTACGGCAAGCAGGAGACGGTGGTGGCCCTGCAGAAATCTGCCGCTCCGGCAAGCTTCGAAGCCGCAGGGAAGCAGGCGCCTGCATTCGCGAAGGTCGCAAAGATCGCCATGGGCGACAAGAACTTGAGCTTCACGGTTGTGGAAGGCGACAACCTGGCCTACGGAGTCTTTGACCTGAAGGGCAAGAAGGTGATGGCGGGACGCGCCTCCAGGGGCGAAACGGTATCCCTGGAAGCAGTTGCCGGCGGAAGCTACTTCCTAAAGGTCCAGGGCGATGCCACTCGACGGATTGTCGTGACACACTAAGGGTTCGCGATAAGACCGTCGCTTCAAAAGGTTCCTCTCTAAAAGCAAACGACCCGGATGAATCCGAGTCGTTTTTCATTAGGGCTTTTTCACTGCGTATTTTGGAACGTGCGTTCTCCGACTATTTACTTTTTCCCGACTTTCTCGTTCAGTTTTTTCTGGACTTCTTTTATGTGCCAGCGTCCACGCCGGTCTTCAAGGAAGAAGTCCGTACGCACGCCACGGGCAAGACCTTTGTCGATAATCTTCTGGGCTTCATCATATCTTTTTTGGTCGAGGCGAAGTTCTGCTAAAAAGAAATAGTTGTAGAGGTCAGCGGGGTCTTGCTTTAAGGCCATATTCAGGTATTTATCGGCGAGTTCCTTGTCGGGCCAAGAAAGGATAATGGGAATGTGGGGGAGTAGCTGGTGGGCGCGTCCGAGGACTTGGTAATTTCCCGTAGCGGTGGCAACATCGCGAACTTTTGCTGCGACTCCGTCTTTCACTGCGGCTAGCGGGTTTTTCTCTGCTCCCCACATAGAGACGGACGCCGCATAGATATGGGCGATTTCACGATTTTTCGGATAACGGTTATAGGCCTTTTCACTGAGGTCTTTTAGGCTGTCGAGCTTGGCCTTGCGTTTGTTTTTTTCGAAGGGTACAAAACGGAAGGCAAAGTAGACGCTCTTGACCAAACCTTCGGTTGCTTTTTCTGCTACGGTGGAATCCTTTTGCGCCCGTTTGTAGGCGGCAATCATCAGGTCTGCGTTCTTCTTGTCGGCCTTGTCGCCCTTGGCACGTTCTGCGCGGGCCTTGTAGCAGGAATCCGCAAATGCCAAGTCAGAATTTGCAAAACAGCAAATGGCCCCAAGCAGGACGACTGTAAAGAACCTGGTTACGGAACACGGCATGCTTTTCCTCGGGCCTGGATCCTTCACTCCATGCCTCACGGTATTTCATTCAGGATGACGCGACGCGTCACTTCCTTCCCTTGCCTTTTCCGGAGAAGTAGTCCTGCTGGCGGGTGGCTCCAAGAACGGCGTGCCATAGCGTCCCGTTGGGATTGATTTTCTTGCGTTCGTTGACGGCGTATTCTAT
>Ga0129307_1002548_pt1 | contig 13948 bp, 14 predicted proteins | sample P1105metagenome_FD_94437 | JGI IMG/M metagenome (GOLD analysis project Ga0129307, IMG submission 94437) | Capybara group fecal microbial communities from Wisconsin, USA - P1105 metagenome | ecosystem: Host-associated > Mammals > Digestive system > Large intestine > Fecal | place: USA: Wisconsin... | reverse complement strand
CCTTCACCCCTCATTTGGTGCCAGTAATCAGAGGAATTCTTACAACTAACCATTGTTTCTTAGTTGATGGAGCAGATGTCACTAGTGAAGAAGTATTGGACATCTATAAGGAAACATATAAAGGAGAACCATTCATCCAAATCTTGGAAGATGGAGAAATTCCACGCTTAAGCAGTGTAAGAGGATCAAACTATGCTCAAATCGGTTGCTTTGAAATAGATGAAACCGGCAGATTGGTCATCATCTCAGCTATTGACAACTTAGTGAAAGGAGCATCTGGACAAGCTGTTCACAATATGAACATCATGTGTGGATTTGATGAAAAAACCGGTTTGGACTTCTTTGGAATGCACCCATAATAAGATAATAAATAAAATAATAAATCAAATAAAAGAATAGTCTAAATTCGAATATTTGATTGTATGCAAATATTTAAATAGATTATTTTTTAAAAAATAGTTCAAGAGGAAAAACTATGGAAAGAATAATTTTATACTATTCAGATGGAGGAAAAACAAAGGTAGTTGCAGAAACACTTGCAATTAATTTAAGGTGTGATATCTGTCAAATCAAGGATATGAAGAAGCGTGACGGCATCATGAATAGATTTAGCTCTACCATTGACGCATTCAGAGAAAGCAAGACAGAAATCTATCCCCCTACTCTTGATTTAAAAGAATATGATACCATTTACATAGGCACCCCTACTTGGGCAAACAATCCTACTCCTGCAATCATCACATTGATTGACAGATGTGACTTACGTGGAAAAGACATCGTATTGTTTACCACAACTAACACTTCCGGTGGAGAATCCGCTTTAGAAAAAATGGAAATGAAAGTTAGGGCAAGAGGTGCAAGGGTAGTTCAGCAATTCAGCTTAAAGACTAAAGATAAAAGTCTTGCTCAACTCCAAAAGGATACTGACAGATTATTTATGACTTTAGATTTAGCATTATACTAAATCTATCTTTTACTTTTTTTACTAATTCTTAATTTTTCTACTATTTGAAACTTTTTATGCTTATTTTATACGGTTTTTAACAATTTCATATCAATTTTCTAATTTGAATCAAATATTGAAATATTGATTAAGCAAACTATTTAATACTATAAATTAGAAAATTATTAATGTATAACTTTTAATGAATAAGATCATTAAATTAATATTTATACTAAATCATTAAATCAAAAATTAAATATTTAGGTGCAAAAGAAAAATGTTAGAGAAAATGATGGAAAACCACAAGATCTTAATTGCGATTCCGATTATCCTTGCACTTTTATCATTAGTTCTTATAGGTTTTAACGGCTTAGAACAAGGTGTTGACTTAAAAGGAGGTTCACAAGCAGAGTTACAATTATTAGGTTCTGTAACTCCAAGTGAATTGGAAGACACACTTGATGCCAAATTGAACACCAACAATATAAAAGTTACAAATAATGGAAACAATAAGGTTACTGTGGAATTGGAAAACAATATCAATTCAAGTACATTTACAAGTGCCATAAATGGAAAGGCAAAGGTAATCAGCTATAATGAAATTGGTCCTGTCTTAAGTGAAGAAGCAATGGGGCAAATTTATGTTGCTATGATTTTTGCATTCCTGTTTATGGCAATTACCGTGTTTGTTGTATTTAGAGAACCTGTACCATCTGTTGCAATTATTCTCGCAGCTTTGTGTGATATACTTATCGCACTTGGAGGAATGTCAATATTTAAGATTCCATTGTCAATTGCATCTGTAGGTGCATTATTAATGCTTATTGGGTACAGTGTAGATACAGATATTCTTCTTACAACCAGACTTTTGAAAAGAAGAGAAGGAACTGTGGAAGAAAGGGCTAAAAATGCTATGTATACCGGTTTGACCATGTCCTTTGCAGCAATAGCCGCAATGGGAATCCTATTCGTGGTAACCAAGATCCTCATGCCTGAAGCAACTACATTAAGTAATATTTCTGCAGTTTTAGTAATCGGATTGATTGGAGATATTCTTTCCACTTGGTTAATGAACTTAGGAATTCTTAAGACTTACATTGATTGGAGACAATCTAAAAAACAAGAGAAATACAATGTAAGTTCATCTTCAAGCAAGAATAAATCTTCTGAATCTAAAGATAAAACTTCAGAAAAAGAATCTAAATTAAGTCTTAAAGATAAACTTAAGAGAAAAACTGAAGTTGAAGATGATGAAGTGATGTCTAAAATCCAAGAGGAATTGGAAAAAATAGACAATATGGAAGAATCTTCAAATATTGCAAAATCCGAAAAATCTTCAAATAAGAAGTCTAATAAAAAACAAAAAGCTAAAGGCAATAAGCGTAAAGCTAAAAAGAAAAGAGGAAAAGGAGGCAAATAATTATGGCAAGCGATTTATCTAAATTCTTTAAAGATAGGCAAGTAATTATCCTCTTATTATTCCTATTGATCAGTATTGGAAGCATTGCCCTTTTAGGTGTAGAGCAAGGTCTTGACTTGAAAGGTGGATCATCCATCCAATTGCAACTTGAACATCCAGTTAATGAGAGTACAATGAAAGTTGTAACCTCTGTTTTAGATAAAAGGCTTAACCTTTATGGTGTAAGTGATGTAAAGGTAAGGTCCAGCGGAGACCAGATGGTTATAGTTGAAATGGCCGGAAAGACACCGGAAGAGGTAGAGCGGCTGATTGGAAATCCCGGTATCTTTGAAGCTAAGATAGATAATGTAACCGTCCTTACAGGTAGTGATGTGGCATCAGTTGAGTCCCCTGTTGTTGGAGATAGTGGAGAGTGGCATGTGCCATTTACACTTACAACAGAAGGGGCTAAGAACTTTGCAGAACTTGCTAAAGGAAAGGGTGGCCATGAAGTAGTGATGTATCTGGATGGAAAGCAAATTGATGATCATCCACCACAACTCTCTGGAGAATTAGCTGGTGGAGAACCTGTAGCTGAAGTTGAAGTTACAGGCAGTGCAGCAGATGTTGAAACTGCAAAAGAAGAATCCAATACAGTTTATACTGTTTTAAAAACAGGTTCACTTCCTGTAAAGATTCACACTATAGGTTCCAATACAGTTTCACCGGAATTAGGTCAACAGTTTGCACAAGGTGCCTTGATTGCAGGACTCCTTGCAATACTCGGTATTGCATTAGTTGTATACATCAGATACAGAAGAGCATTCTTGGCAATTCCAATATTGATTACAACAATTTCTGAGATAATAATTATCTTAGGAGTGGCTTCAATTATCCATTGGAATATAGACCTTGCAGCAATCGCTGGTTTAATCGCATCTGTAGGTACTGGGGTAGACGACCAGATCATCATTACAGATGAGGTATTGCACCACGACAGTGAAAACACAAGACATAGAAGAACCAGAACCCAAATGAACGTTAAAAATGCATTATTCATTATCTTCGCATCTGCAGGAACATTGATAGCTGCAATGTTACCGCTTGCATATGTTGGATTTGCAAGAGGAAGCAGTGGTATCGGTACCATCGCAGGTTTCGCATTCACTACAATCATAGGGGTACTGATTGGTGTATTCATCACAAGACCAGCTTATGCAAAATTCATTGAAATCTTTGTATCTTAAGCAAGATTTAAAATTAAAAAACAATTATTAAAAAGAATAATTTTTATTATTCTTTCTTTTTTTCTATTTTTCTATTATTTTATATGCTATTTTTAAAAGTTTCATAAAAAATCATTTATAAAAATATAACAATTGTTAAGTATTTATAATATAAAAATAAATATTTATATGAAGGGATTAAACTAGTTTTAAAATTTAATGAATAATTAATTAAATGATAAAACAAATATATTTAATAAAAAAACAACGGAGATAAAAAATGGTTATAGTCATAGGTACAGGTGCAGGAGGTTCATTAATAGCTATGGAGCTTGCAAAAGCAAATATTCCTGTAACAATTATAGAAAGAGGGCCATACATAAAAAGCAAAGACTCATTTGAGTATTATGACATGAAATACTACGATAAGCGTTTGAAAAATACAAACAGTGTCGACTTATTGAAGACAACTTGTATTGGAGGATCCACAATCGTAGCTGCAGGAAATGGCGTAAGGATTCTTGAAGATGAATTCAAGGAACTTGGAATAGACATATCTGCTGAATATGACAAAATCGAAGAGTTGGTAGGAATTCATCAAATGGATGATGAACATATCGGCAAGGGAACTCAAGCTTTCATAGACAGTGCAAATGAATTAGGATTTGAAGCAATCAGAATGCCTAAATTCATAAGGGATGAAGACTGCAAGCCTTGTGGAAAATGCTCATTCGGTTGTCCAAGAGATGCGAAATGGAGTGGAAAAGACTTTGTAGATATAGCAATCGAAAATGGTGCCGAACTAATTACTGATGCTGAAGTCACAAAAGTGATCTTTTCAGATAAGAAAATCACAGGTGTGGAATACATCAAGGATAACATTAAGCAAGACATCAGCTCTGACTTGGTAATCCTTTGTGCAGGAGCTGTTGACAGTGCAGTCATCCTTCAAAAATCAGGAATCGATGCAGGAAACAAACTCTTCTTTGACCCATTTGTAAGTGTTGGAGGATATTTAAAGGATATTAATTTCAATAGCGAAGTTCAGATGAATGGACTTGCAATAGGAAAGGAATACATCCTTGCACCTCATTTCTCATCATTTATTGCCAAATACATTAAGGAATCAAACCCTGAAGTTGAAGATAAGGATATCTTAAGCATTATGGTTAAAGTCGAAGATGATATGGTAGGTACTGTTGATGCAGATGGAAACGTATTCAAATTCAATACAATTGATGACATCCGAAGATTGGCTCAAGGCTGTGCTGCAGCAGGTTCAATACTTGAAAAAGCAGGTGTCGATCCAACAACCATGACTTCAACAATATTTAGAGGAGCTCATCCAGGAGGAACTGCGGCTATTGGAGATGTGGTTGACAATAACTTAAAAACAGAAATAGACGGTTTGTATGTTGGAGATGCAAGTGTAATCCCAATGTCTCCAGGAAAGCCACCTATATTATTGATTTTAGCATTAGCCTTAAGATTAGCTAATCATTTAATTGAAGAAGTTATTTAACTTCTTTAATTCTTTTTTTAATAAAAATTAATAAAAATAATTTTTCAAAATAAAGTATTGTAAAAATATAGTTATTTTTCTTTTTTAACCCATATTAATTAAAAATAAACCCACACAACAGATTAAAATTCCCATCAACTGTTTTAAAGTAATGTTTTCACCATATAAGATTGCACCAACAAATATCAAGACTATGGCCAAACCAATATTTGCAACAAGGGAGGCAGAACTAACTTTCCATCCTGCACGAAATGCAAAGATATAAGCCAATTCCAAACCTACAATTGCCATTCCCAAAACAATAGAAGTCCAGTTTACATGAGACAATTCAACCATAACATTTTCAGGCTTGACAAGAAAAACAAAAATTATTGCAGTTAAAACTGCTGCAACTGTATAGGTTATCATCAATGTACCGAAGGCATTTACATTTGAAGGAGTTGATTTGGTACAGATATTATAGACTGTATTAGACAGTATAACCAATAAAATAGGCCAAATCATTTCCCACATAAAAACACCTTAAAAATAGTTTTAAAAGTACCTGGTATAACTTGATAAGAGTTAAAAGAATGTAAAATATTATAAAAAAATAAAAAATTATTCAAATTGATTATAAATCTCATCCGCTTGAACCAATCTTTCACAATAATGGCATCTTACTGTAATTGGATCTGATTCAACAAGATAAAACTTGCTTTCAATAGGTTCTTCAGTGTTTGAAATACATTTAGGATTGGTGCATTTTACAATCCCATTCAATTCCTTTACCATTTTAACTTGATCCTTTGCAACAATTTCATAATCACGTATAATATTGATGGTTGCATCAGGAGCTATTAAGGAAATCTTATCTATTTCAGTATGTTCCAACTCCCTGTTTTCAAATTTTACAATATCCTTATAGCCAAATTTTGAAGAAACATTCATAGCAAGTGTTACATTTGTTCCTTCCTTCGGAAGACCTAATATTTTCAATACTTGAAGTGCCTTATTGGCAGGAATATGGTCAATTACAGTACCATTCTCAATAGGCTTAACCTTTAGTTCATGTTTAGTCATGAATAATTATATCTTTTAAATTTTATTTATAATTTTTTATAATATAATCATATTATGAATAGTTATATTTATTAAAAACAATAAAATAATAATGATTAAACTTTAAAAAAAATTAAACTATAAAAAAATAAAAAACATTAAAAATACAAAAAGGAGTCTTAAAATGGAAGAACATATAGACTTATTTAAAAAAATATTAACTAAAATTGATGATAAGGTCGATTATGCAGACATTAGAGCAGGAAAAGGAAACAATACAAGCATAATCATGAAAGACAATCAAATTCAGGAAATCAACACAGGCCTTTCCACTGTTGCAAGAATAAGAGTATTGAATAATGGAGCATGGGGATTCGCTTCTACAAACGACTTTTCCAAATTGGAAGAGATAAGTGAAAAGGCTATCAAAATTTCAAACTCACTCACCGGAGACATTGAACTTGCAGAATGTGAAATTGTAGAGGATAATGTAAAGACCGATAGAAAAATTTCTGTAAGTGACGTGACCATTGAAGATAAGAAGGAATTGATTCAGGAAGCAAACAAGGCAAGCAATGTTGGAAAGGTAGTGAGCACAACTGTCAGCTATTCAGACGGTGAAAGCCAAACCGCTTTTGTCAGCAGTGAAGGAAGTGAAATCCTTGTAGACAGCTCAAGAGTGGCACTTGCACTTAATGCAGTTGCTTCAAATGGTGAACTCATCCAATTCAACCATGGCAGTTTAGGTGGTGTGAAAGGGTTCGAAATATTGCAGGATGCAGACATTGAATCCTTTGGAAGAAAGATTGGGGAAAAAGCAACCGAGCTATTGGATGCGAAACCTGCTCCATCAGGACGCTTTGCAATTGTAGCTGACAACAACCTTACAGGAGTGTTCATTCACGAAGCTGTAGGGCATGCTGTTGAGGCAGACCTTGTCCTTCAAGACGATTCCATATTGCATGATCAAATGAACAAGAAAATTGGAACTGACATTGTAAACATTTATGACGATTCAAGCTACAAGGACGGATTCGGGTATTACCCATATGACGTTGAGGGAGTCAAAACCAGAAAGAACCAAATCGTTAAAAATGGTGAGCTTGTATCATTCCTCACATCAAGAGAAAGTGCAGGGAAATTAGGAATACCACTTACTGGAAATGCAAGGTCATCAGTCAGTGACCAACCTATTGTCAGAATGAGTAACACTTTCCTTGAGCCAGGTGACTTAAGCTTTGAAGAGCTCATTGAAGACATCAAGGATGGAATCTACCTTAAGGGTTCAAGAGGTGGACAAGTTGATACAGGTAAAGGAATTTTCCAATTCAATGCAACTGAAGCATACAAGATTGAAAATGGCGAACTTAAAGATCACTTCCGTGATGTGTCATTATCCGGAAACATTCTTGAGACACTTAAAGGTGTTGATGGAATAGGTTCAGATTTCAAGCTTAGTGTAGGTTACTGTGGTAAAGGTGGACAAACTGCACCAGTCGGTGATGGCGGACCACACACCAGAATTTTGAATGCAATGGTAGGTGGAAGCAACTGATATTTATAAAAATTAATTTTATACTAATTTCATCACACCATCAATTTAATTGAAGCTTCATTCAAAATAAACGATTGATAATAAATAGTAAACAAATTGATAAATGAATATGTAGATGAAGTTGTTGAAAAATAATATTTTAAACAAAAATTCAATTATGAGAGAAAATATTTTTAAAAATTTTTCTAAAAAATGAAAAAAATATTATTCATGAATTAGGTTCAAAAATTTGAAGGTGAAAACATGTTAAGTGAAGATGATGGAAAATATTTGTTAAGTGTAGCAAAAGATGCTATTGAAACATATGTTAAGGAAAATAGAAAAATTGACACACCTTCAGATTGTCCTGACTATATGCATGATGAACTTGGTGTGTTTGTCACATTGAACAAACACAATAATCTCAGGGGATGCATCGGTTACCCTGAACCTGTTTACCCCTTGATTGATGCAGTCATTGATTCAGCAATTTCAGCAGCAATGAGAGATCCACGTTTCCCAAGTGTTGATGAAAGTGAATTGGATTCACTTGATTATGAGATTACTGTTTTGACCAAGCCACAAATCATTGAAGTTGAAAAGCCAATCGATTACTTAGACAATATTGTCATTGGTGAAGATGGGTTGATTGTTGAACGTAGATTCTATAGAGGCTTGCTCTTGCCACAAGTTGCTCCAGAACACAATATGGATAAGGAAGAGTTCCTATCCCACACTTGCATGAAGGCAGGACTTAGACCAGATGCATGGTTGGATGAAAATACAAAAGTATACAAATTCCAAGGGCAAATATTTAAATAAAGCTTTTTATAAAAGTATTAACTTAAACAATAGAATTATACCTATTAGAATTATTAAATATTATATTATTAGAATTATTAAATATTATATTATTAGAATTAATTAAAAAAAGTATATTTACAAAAATTACTAAAATTACAAAAATTAAATTATTATGATTACATGGTGATAAAAAATGATGTTACCAACTATTCCAACTCCAGATGAATTATTAGATAAAGGTTTCAGAAGAGGTAAGAAGGCAGCGGATTTGAGAAGAGGGGAAAAGATGCCTAAACACTTAAAGGGCAAACGTATTGAAGAGACAAGAGTTATCACTGCCTGCCAAGTCATTAAAGACAGACTTAAAATGATTTTGGATCGTACCCCTGAAATCGAAGAATTGCCTGAATTTTATCAAGATTATATAGACATCACTGTAGGTGTGGATGATTTCAAGCAAGCATTAGGTGCACTTAATTGGGCTTATGGTATTATTACACAGCTCGAAAAGGAATACGGTGCAAAAATAAGAAAATCATCCTCTGAAAGGGCAACTGGCCTTAGAAAACAGGCTTATGGAAGAATCTCTTCAGTTGTTCATAAGATTGAAAAGGACCTTGATTTCCTTGACTTTGCAAAACAATCATTGAGAAACATGCCGACCGTTGACTTTGATGCAATAAGCATTGTAATTGCAGGTTTTCCAAATGTAGGTAAATCAACATTGCTTACTCACATCACTGATGCTGAGCCACAAGTGGCTAACTATCCATTTACCACAAAAGGTATTCAAATCGGACACTTTGAGAAAAAATGGCAGCATTACCAAATCATTGACACTCCAGGTTTATTGGATAGGCCTATTGGAGACATGAATGATATTGAATTGAATGCTATGGTAGCTCTTGAACACTTGGCAGATGCAATATTATTTATTTTTGATGGATCTGAAACCTGCGGATACCTTCTTGAAAATCAATACAATCTTCTAGAAGAGATTCAAAATGTATTTGATGCTCCTATCATCTACTTATTCAATAAGATGGATATTGCTGAGTATGATGGAATAAGACATGATTACGTACAACAGTACATTGACAAATGTGAAGATCCATTGCTTATCTCAGCTGCTGAAGGAGAAGGTATTGACGAGATTATCGATTTAATCATGAAAGTTGAAAAAAGAGAAAGAGTTGAAGAAGAAGAGGAATATGAAGATGATGAAAATTACTTTGATTTAACTTAAGTAATTTTTCATGATTCTTTTTTTAATTCTTTTACTTTCTTATTTTTTTAACTAATGTTACTATTTTTACTATTTTTAAAAAATCATTTTTCTAATATCCACTATTTTCATCAAAACTTTTAATAACTTTTTATTACTAAAATAGAAAAGTATATAAATAATGAATTACTAGTATACATTGTGAATAAAAAGTATACTAAAAAATTCTAAATTTTTTAAATTTCTAAAAAATCTGAGAAAAATCTTAAAAAAATTAAGAATTTTGTATACTAAATAATAAAAATGTATACAATTCATAGAAATATTTATAAGATATGAATTATATAGTATACATTAGAAATAAATGTACACTAAGTTTTATAAAAAATTTTATAAAATTTATAGATCATGTTTATAATTTATAAAAATTTTTATCTATAAAACATAGGTACAAATTTTATGAATTTTAAAAATAATGTAAAGGAGATATTAAAATGCCTGAAGATGTAAAAGAAGACATTGAAGTAGAATTTGAAGAAGTTGACGTTGAAGTGGAAACTTCCAAATCAGACGAATTGAAAGAAAAAGCAGAAAAATTCAGAGAAGACTTCAAAACTAAAGCTGAAGCAAGAACTGAAGCTAACAAAGAAAAATTCGATGAAACCTTAAACAAAAGTAAAGATGTTGCAGGAAAAGTTGGTGAAAACCTTAGTAAAACTATCGATGACACCATCATTGCAATGAAAGCTCTTCAAAAGAATTTCGATACCAGATACCAAGGCTACAAAGATACCGTTGCAACTGGAAATATCAGCATTGACTTAGCAGAAAACAAAGATTTCTACTACTTACAAGCTTACTTAGCAGGTATCGAAAAAGAAGACATCTCCATTGAAGCAACTAACAACTCTGTAACCATCAAAGCTTGCTTTGAAAACATCATGAAAAACATTGAAAGCAGCGAAGAAGATCCAGCAACTTTAATTGTTTCCGGCATCAAAGTTGGTGAAGCAGACAGAACCGTTACTTTAACTGAAGACATTGTCAAAGAAGAAATTACTGCAAAACACAACAATGGAACATTATTCGTAACAATCCCAAAAAGAATAGTTCCTAAAACTAAAATCGACATCGAATAAATTTATTTAATAAATTATTTCGAATATTTATCTCAACCTTTAAAAAGATTAAAATAATTTTTAATCTTTTTAATTTTTTTAAATTAACATAAAACACAAAATTAAACACCTAACCTTTTTTAATTTTTGCAAGATCTTCTTGCAAAAATATTTTTTAATTTCCTCCATTTTTTTATTAAATTTTTTTAATGCTAATTTTTATAAAAATTTCTTAAATTTTAAAATATTATAAATTATTAATTATTTTTATAAAATAAATTTAAAATTCAAGTATATTTGAAAAATAAGTATTGACCATATAGATATAAGAATTTAAGAAAATATGAATGAAAAAAGGAAAAGGTTTAATACTAAGTAATGATATAATATTACTATACTATTATAACGGAGGTGAAAATTATGGCAATTCCTAAAGCTCCTGTAAATAGGATTATTAAAGATGCTGGTGCTGAAAGAGTAAGTGACGCAGCTGTAGTTGCATTAGTAGAATACTTAGAAGCTGACGCAGCAGCAGTAGCTAAAAAAGCAATTGAATACGCTAAAATTGCAAAAAGACAAACTGTAAAAGCAGATGATATTGCATTAGCTATCGACAAAGAATAAGTAAATTAACTTTTCTTTGAAACTTTTTAATAAATTTTATTTATTTTTTTACTATTTTTTTATCTTTTTACTATTTTTAACTATTTTAAACTATTTCTAAAGATTCCACTATTTTTATAACTATTTTAGATTATTTCTAAAAATCCCTACTATTTTTAACTATTTTAAACTATTTCTAAAGATTCGACTATTTTAGATTATTTCTAAAAATCCCTACTATTTTTAACTATTTTAAACTATCTTGAGCTATTTTCACACCCATATTATAAGCATCTTCTAAATCTATTGGGAAATGTTCATCTCTTCTTTTAGCTTTTAATTCAGGATCAAAGATATACTGTTCATATTTGGAATAATCTGAAAACTGAAAAGTATCATAAACCTTTAAGGAATATGGTTTTGAGTAAAGATTAGCAATGCCGTTTTCTAAAATATCAAATTTATTGCCATAGAATTGCTTGAATCCTTCTTCTGTAACATTCATGGTATAAATCATTCCAATAGGCATTCTTTTAGGAGCATTGGATTCTCCGCCATAAACCAATGCAGAAAACAAAAATCTTTCAAAAAATGATCTAAGCTCACCTGTTATCTCACCAAAGTAAATTGGACTGCCAAAAATAATTCCGTCAGAATTTTTAATTTCAGGAAGCAATTCTCTCAAATCATCCTTAATAGGACATTGAGCATAATATTTTCCACCGATTCTTTTACAATGGAAACATGATTTGCATCCTTTAAAATCCAAATCATAAAGATGAACATGATGAATGTTTATATCCTCAACATTATTCTTATTTAATTCATCTAAAATGCCTTCACTTGCTTTTTCCAATAATTGAGCAGTATTATACTTCTTTCTTGGGCCACCATTAACAATATAAAATTCCATGAAACCACCTATAAATTAAAATTAAAAATCATATGACAAAACTAAAAAAATGAAATAAAATCTTGGCAATGTTAAAAAAATAAAAAAAGAAAATGAAAAAATGAATAAATGAATAAATGAATAAATGAAAATTATTTATTCATATCTTACTTTACCAATATGTCTTGTACTACCCGGATCTTCACCATTGAAGTGTGCCAAATAGTAAACAAACCATTCTAAAGGTATTACAAGTACAAATGGTGCAAGCAATGGATTAATATCTGCATAATCCTTTAAGTTATAAATAATTGTTTTAGCTTCCAATTTGTTTTGAGAGAAATTGATAGCTATTTTAGTTAATTCATCACTTTCCAAATCAGCATCCAAGAAGATCAAAGGAACATCCTTTTCAGCCCTTTCAATCAAACCGTGTCTGAATTCTGCAGAGTAAAGCGGACAAGCATGCTTGATAGCACCTTCCATCAACATTGTCATAGCCAATTTATATGCAAGACCAAAGTTAACTCCACTTCCTAAGCAATAGAAACCCTCTTCATCCTTAAGCTCTTCAGCAAGTTTCTTATTCTCTTCTTCTGTGCTTTCCAATAGCTCTTCAATCAAATCAGGCATAACTGCCAATTGATTCAATATCTCATCAGCTTCTTCATATCCGGAAGCAGCAAATAGGATTTGATAAAGACATGCTAATTGGGTGATATAAGTTTTAGTACCAAGAATAGCTGTTTCAGTATTTCCTAATGTAATGACAGGATATTTGGCTTCCTTAATCATAGAACTTTCAGGTTCATTTGAAATTGAAACAGTATCAATATTAAATTCATTAGCCCTTCTTAAAGCAGCTAAAGTATCTGCAGTCTCACCAGACTGGGAAGTAGCTATGAATAAGGAATTTTCACCATCAGTCAATTTTTTGTTATAAACAAATTCATAACCTGTGAAAACTTCAATTCTTAAATCAGATACAGATGCCAATGCATCCCTAATAGAATAACAAGTGGAAATGGAACTTCCACAACCAATTAAATAGATAGTATCAACAGATTCAGCTAATTTAGAAATATTAGCCATTTTATCCAATTCTGAAGCAAAAGTCCTCCTTAAAGCTTCTGGTTGTTCCATCATTTCATAATACATCTGATATTTCATTTAATCCCCTCTATTAGTTGAGAAATAATTATATAAATTACTTAAAAATTTACTTTAAAATATTTGTTAATTAATTATGCTATTAATTAATTTTAGTTAATATATTATTATATAAATTTATTACTTATACTATAAAAAGTTTATATAAGAAATTATAAAATAAATATAAGCAACTTTAATATTTGGAATTTAGGGTTTAATAGCTAAAAGAGGTAAAAAATGGAAACTAATTTAACTAAAATAGGCATGTATAAAGACCAGCAATATGAAGTTATCATCACTACAGTGGATAAGGATGGAAACTCAAATGCGGCACCTTTTGGACTAAGAGTCTTGGAAGACAATGAGGTTTTTTTAAGAATTTTTGAAGGTGGAAACACCATTAAAAACATTAAAGAGAAAGGAGAATTTATTGTAAATATCACAAATGATCCATTAATGTTTACCCTTTCAACAACAAATACAATTCCT
>Ga0129307_1002547_pt1 | contig 13950 bp, 14 predicted proteins | sample P1105metagenome_FD_94437 | JGI IMG/M metagenome (GOLD analysis project Ga0129307, IMG submission 94437) | Capybara group fecal microbial communities from Wisconsin, USA - P1105 metagenome | ecosystem: Host-associated > Mammals > Digestive system > Large intestine > Fecal | place: USA: Wisconsin... | reverse complement strand
CGTTCTAAATTAAAGTTCTACGACTTCGGGTTTCTGGGCAGCGAACGGATGTTCGGCACCTGCAAAAATCTTGAGTTTCTTGATCATCTTGTGGCCAAGAGCGCTGTGCGGGAGCATGCCCCAAATGGCAGCCTCAAGCGGAGCAGTCGGGTGCTTTGCCAAGAGGTCGGCAAAGTTGATCCAACGTTCACCGGCGATGTGACCGGTGTGGTGGAAATACTGCTTCTGGAGAGCCTTGTTGCCGGAAACAGCAACCTTTTCAGCGTTAACAACAACCACGAAGTCGCCAGTATCGACGTTCGGGGAATAAATGGCCTTATGCTTGCCCATGAGGAGACGAGCAACTTCGCTTGCAACGCGTCCCATCGGCTTGTCAGCTGCGTCCACAAGCTTCCACTTGCGGGAGACAGTCTTCGGGTTTACCGTAATGGTCTTCATGTAAATCCTCTAGTGAGTGAAATTCCAGGGCAAAGGCGCCCCGAGAAAAGCAAAACAAATATAGATGGTTTTGCGGCAAGATTCAAGGGTAAAAAAGTTGTTTTTTACGAAAAAGCGCTAATTTCATGGATTAAATACTCTATCAATTATAATAATTATATCAATTAATGTAACAAAATAGAATCTCAAGCCATCAGTTTTTAGTCTATATTTTGCTCCTCCACCTCGTCGAAAGCAAGGAAAAAGAGCATCCATTCGCAATTAGGACATGGAGTCAAAAAAACGGCCTAAGCATCGGGAATCGCCTTGATGAAAATTCGTTTCCATCCTTTACGCTAACGCCGCTTGAATGCAGTATTCGATGTAACGTAGCAACTTGCAAAATCTTATTTTTTTGTATCTTTCATTTATATAATAATGTAAAGGTAAGATTTTATGGAACTCACTCCGCTTGACATTAGAAACCAGACTTTCAACAAGAAAAGCTTCAACGGTTACGACCCAGATGAGGTGAAAGCATTTTTAGAGACTACAGCGACCGCATTCGAAAACATGTTCCGTGACCGCACGAACCTGATAGAACGTTTAAAAGTCGCCGAAGAACGCGTAAACTACTACCGCCAAATCGAAAAGACGATTCAAGATGCGGTAGTCACCATGCAGCGCACGATTAACGAAGTCAAGGCATCTGCCGAAAAAGAAGCCGAAATCATCATCGCCGAAGCGAAAGCCCGTGCCATGCGCGAAGTCGAAAGCATCAAGCGCGAAAGCGAAAACCTTCGCACCGAAATCGAGCAGCTCCGCCAACTCCGCACAAACTACTTTATCCGTTGCCGTGCGCTCATCCGCAGCCAAAGCGAACTGCTTTCTGCCATGGAAGCCGACCAGCAAAAGGATTTTGAGCAACCAGCCGTACCGCAAAACGACGGCTACGTCCTCACCTAACCCGCACGTCTCATGAGAATAAACGTCAAAGTACATGCACGTAGCAAACGCGAAAGCATAACACCACAGCCCGACGGTAGCTTCAAGATTGAAGTCAAAGCCCCGCCGGTAGATGGAGCCGCCAACGAAGCGATTTGCGAACTTGTCGCAGAGCACTTCCATGTACACAAGCGCGATGTCTCAGTCGTGATGGGTTCCACCAACAACAAAAAAGTCATCGAGATTCAGGGGATATAAAAACCTCGATAGGATAGATTATGAAATTTTCAATCCAATCAAAAATTTTAATTCTATCACTGTCGTGCACGCTTTTGGGCACGCTTACACTTGGCACCATCAGTGCGCTGTTCATCAGCCAGATAACGCAGCGCACGTCCATACAAAGTATTGAGAACCAGCTAAGTGCAGAAGCGTCTAAACTGAATGTGGCTTTTGTCGAGCATGAAAAATACACACAAGCTCTCGTCGCTGGAATTTTTTCACAAATAAAATTGGACTCGGCAGATTTTTTCAATAAAAATCTTGCAACGCATATCGCAAATATCAAAGACCGAATCACATCGACAATAGGGAACATTCCAGGCGTAAAGACCATCTACGTAAGGTTCAATCCGAGCATTACATCCCCCGATGCAGGCCTATTCCTTGTCAAGGACAACAACTCGGATTCACCTTTCGCATCAGTCCTCCCCACCAACATTACGCAATACAGCCCGAACGATGTTGAGCATGTGGGCTGGTATTACCTCCCCATCCAAACTGGGAAACCCATGTGGCTCACGCCGTATTACAACAAGAACATCGATGTCTATATGATTTCTTACGTTGTTCCCATGTTCCTCGAAAACAAGGAACTCGGTGTTGCCGGCATCGACATCGACTTTGAATTGATGACAAAGTTAATTTCCAAGATCCGCATCTTGAAAACGGGCTACACCTATCTCGAAGACAAAGAAGGGCTTGTCACATACCACCCCACATTCCCCGTCGGTCTTTCATTTAAGCCGAGCGAAGACCAAATCCGAATATCTACGGAACTGTTCAACGGGATGACGCTTGTCGGCATAATTCCCTTGTCGGAACTCAACGCACAAAGAAATAAACTCATTTTGCAATGCATTTTGTTCATATTAATTCTTCTTGCATTGACAACCGCTATCACGATATTCTTCGCAAGGAGCATCACAAAGCCGTTGAAAAAGCTCACTGAAGAAGCCAAGAAGATGATTACCGGCGACATGAACGTCGAATTCAATATTTCGCAAAAAGACGAGATAGGCGAATTGGCAAAAAGCTTTGCCGCAGCAAAGCTCCACATCAATCAGTACATGAAGCAAATGCAAGGGCTCGCGTTCCGCGATTCGCTCACGGGCATCGGCAACAAGATGGCCTACGACAACTATCTCTCGGAATTGCAACTGAAGATTGAGAATGGAGACGTCACATCGTACGGCATTGTCGTTCTCGACACGAATAACCTTAAAGAAATCAACGATATTTACGGGCACGAAAACGGGAACGCCTACCTCATCAATTCGTGCAAACTCATTTGTCAAATATTCTCCCACAGTCCAGTATTTAGAATTGGGGGAGATGAATTTATCGTAATTCTCCTTGGCGAAGATTTGAATAACTATCAAGACCTTTTAAAAAAACTTAGAGAAAGCCAGAATCAAACCAAGAATGCCGCTTTCCCGTGGAAGCAAATTTCCATTGCAAGCGGCGTAGCCATCGCCCCAGCAGCAAAAGAAACGACCATCGCAGATACGTTCAGCAAAGCTGACGATAGCATGTACAAGAACAAGCGCGCCGTTAAGATAGAGAAGTAGTAATAGACGATAGAGGTTTTCTAACCTCTAATTTCCAGCGGCTTCAATACCGTCGTAGATTTCCTGGTAAATCCAGTAGTTACCCATGACGCGTTTCACGTAATCGCGGGTTTCCCAGTAGCTGATTTCTTCAACGCGCAAATCCCACGGAAGCCCTTCGCTTTCCGACTGCCAACGTCTCGTCGGCTTCGGGCCTGCATTGTAATTGCAAAGCACGTACATGTAATCGTTCTTGTAATCGCCCTTGAGGTCAATCAAGTAGCGGATACCCAAGCGGATATTCAAGTACGCATTGTACAAGCGTTTCGGGTTGAAGTTCGATATTTCTTCCTTGTCCGCAAGCATCTTGCCGGTCGCAGGCATAATCTGCAAAAGGCCACAAGCACCCGCAGGAGACGTTATCTGGAAATCAAAAATAGATTCCTGACGCATCACGCTATAGACAAAGAACGGATCAATGCTGGTTCCCGAATAGTAAACCACCGGATCGGCATACGGAACAGGGAACAAATAATGCAGCACGTCAATCGGCGGCGACATAAACAAGCGCCTATCCATTTTAGCCTGCAACTGGCGGGCAAGTCTGTACCCGGCTGCAATTTCACCCATTTCGTAGAACAGCTTGCCATATTCGTAAAGGAAATCCATGCGCTTGAAGTTTTTCTTCTTCACGTCTTCGTAGAGCCTAAACGCTTCTTCTTCAAAGCCATAGAGGAATAGCTTCTTGATGCGTTCATAGCGTTCTTTGCTGTACGACGGATCCGGCTTTCCGAGCTTGTTCACGGAACGAATCCAGTCAAGCGTTGTCGCAGGGGACATTTGCACGCCATGAGCATACGGAATCTTGTCAACAGGCATCAGTTTATTTTCGCCCAACTTCATGCGGCTGCGGTGCGCGTAATACGAAAGCGGGAAATCCTTGATGCAATCGAGATAGGCCTCGCGGGCAAGCGAATCCTCACCCATCTTCATGTACGTATCGCCGAGGAACATTCTCGAAGCGCTTCCGCTCCACAAGAACGGTTCCTTTATCGCTTCGCGGAAATAGGCCGCCGCTTCGATCCACATGCCACGCTTAAAATAGATGTAACCAATGCGGAATCTCGCCCACTGGCGTTTCTGATTATTCTTGAAGCGTTTGTTGACCAGTTTCTTGTAACAGTCAATCGCTTTGTCATACATGAGCTTTTGCTCAAATTCAAAGCCGCGCAGCCAAAGGTTGTTTGCATTTTCATTGCTGAACTGGCTCACATCCTGCAAAAGCGAATCGTAAGAATGAATTTCTTCGGTAAAAAGTTCGACGGATTCTTTACGGTAAAGCTTAAGAATCGCTTGAATCCAAGACGGACGTTGTTCCACATTTTCAATAAGGAAACGATACTGGTCAATGGCTCCATCAACTTTGTTCAACGCACGCAAAGCCCCAGCGCGTTTTTCCCACAAATTGATACGGGTACTCAAATCAAGCGTACTCTTTTTCAAGCGGGCATAAGCGGGGTCTTCGAGCGGCACAACCAAAGACGGATTTTTCTGAGCCAGCTGCGCATCCAAAATCTGAATAGAATCCAGCAAGTCCAGACAATTTTTCATTTCGTCCTTGGTGCATGCAAGCTTTGCGTATGCGACTTTTTCTGCAAGGGATTCAGGAGCGCCGAGCACTTCGCGTAACCGGCGGATAGAAGCGTAAGCAGAATCCTTGTACGATGTGCGGCTCGTCAAAATTTTCATGTAAAGTCGCTTCGCTTGCTTCAGCTGGTAGGAATCTTCCAAATAACGAGCATAGCGGTATCTCAGCGAAACAATATCATCCCCACCCGAATTGCCTTCAAGGAAATCCCTCAAAGAATCCGCACGAGCCACGTCATTTATCGAAAAATCGGCCATCGTGGCTTCGATTCTCAAGCGGTCTGCAACTTCGCGCCAGGACTTGTCATTTTCCAAGTTCTTTTCCAAGCGGAGCGTTTCGCGCATCTGGGCGTACTTTTCCTGCTTGAAATTCGCCTGCGCCATGCGGAGAATCACATTGCCGGTCAAGCTCGGGTCCAGATTGCGGAGTGCATTGTAAGCTGCGTATGCACTGTCCCATTGCCCGCTGTAATAAAAATAAGCTGCACGTGCAAAATCACGATGGTTCTGCGAAACAGAAATATCGTTCATGGTCTTCTTCGCACGAGCCGCACGAATTACAGCATCCTGAAATTGGTCTGGAGCAACCGTTTCCTGTTCCGCAAACGGAGATTTATAAAGTGAATATACCGAGCCGTCTATCTGAGCATACAAGACAGATGCACAAGCAAACATCAAAGAACAAAATAATCTCATCTACTATCCAAATCCAACAGGTTTATTTTTCCACTTGCCCCACAAAACTAGATATTCCCAGTTCCGTAATCGTCTGAGCGTACTTCTTATGCAAAAATTTGTTGACGTCTTCGGCATCGTCCATCTGCAACACGGTCAATGCCGTTTCGCGTACATCCTCGAAGTTAATGGAACGAATAATTTTTTTCGTCGTCATGACACTCCACGGAGTCATGGAAAGTTCATCGACACCGAGCCCAACTAGCAAAAGCACACTCATAGGATCCGCACTCATTTCACCACAAACCGCTACAGGGATTCCTTCACGGTGCGCAGCGACCACAGTCTGGTAAATCATGCTGAGCACAGACGGGTGATGCGGCTGGAACATATCCGTAATAAGTTCGTTCGTACGGTCAACAGCTAAAGTAAACTGGATAAGGTCATTTGTACCCAAGCTAAAGAAATCGACTTCCTTAGCAAGTTTATCCACAATCATCACTGCGGCAGGGACTTCAATCATCGCGCCAACTTTCACGACAGGCGGCTTGTGTCCTTCTTCTTCCAGTTGCTTACGGGCTTTAGCAATGCATGCCTTCGCGCGGCGCAATTCACTCACGCTCGAAATCATCGGGAGCAAAAGACGCAAGTTGCCTTTTGTATTCGCAAGTAGCAAAGCCCGCAGTTGCGTGATGAAAATGTCTTCGCGGTCCAAGCACACGCGGATAGAACGCCACCCCATGAACGGGTTAGATTCGTTCACCGCCGAAACGCCTTCCACAAGCTTGTCGCCGCCCGCATCTAGCGTACGGATAACAACCGGGCACGGAGCCATCGTTTCAAGGATATGCCTGTACGCATTTTCCTGTTCCGCTTGCGTCGGGACATCTTTCTTCAAAAACAAGAATTCCGAACGGTAAAGGCCTACTCCGGTCGCACCAAAATCTTTTACTTTATCTGCTTCCGTCGGGATTTCGATGTTCGCATGCAACACTATGTACTTGCCATCGCGAGTCATCGGTTCCAGCTGTCGCATCGTAAAAAGTTCGCGACGCTGGCGTTCAAAAATTTCTTGACGTTCATGGAACTTGCGGATATCATCTTCGTTCGGATTGATGATAACCTTACCGCCGGAGCCATCGACGATAATCGTATCGCCGCTTTTTACAAGAGCCGCCACATTGCGCAAACCGCCTACCGCAGGGATTTGCAACGCTCTCGACAAAATAGCGACATGGCTTGTACGGCCACCAGTATCCATCACGATGGCGTTCACCTGCCCAGGCTTGAGCGTCATCAAAAAACTTGGAACAAATTCATGTGCTACGAGGACAATGCCCTTTTCATCAGCCACATCCTCCAATACCGGTCCGGAGTCATCCATGGCAGACATCAAGCGGTTGTACAAGTCGCGCAAGTCCGCGGCTTTGTCTCGCATCGCCGGGGAATCGATCGCTTCGAACTTATCGATATAAGCTCCGAACACGACATGCACCGCCCACTTCGCATTCTTGTGATCCTTCTTGATCTTGTCGAGTACTCCATTGACAAGACCAGGATCCTGCAATATCATCAAGTGAGTCGCAAAAATCAAGCTGTCTTTTAAACCAGCTCTACTTTCCGAGATTTCTTTAATCTGGGCAATTTCTTTTGCCGTCTTGGAAACGGCTTTCAAAAAAACCTGTTCTTCCGCAGCCAGACGGCTCTCCGGGAGAGTCTCATCGACTACGGAAAACTCGCGGTTCGCAACAGGGAACACCGTCCCCATGGCAAAACCAGGAGAGGAGGGCACACCAACGAGTTCTGTCCTCGGCGATTTGCGGGACAACTCATTGGAATTCTTCGCCACGGACTCAGCAGGGTTCTTCGTTGAAGTGGTCATCAAAAAGCTTTTCCAACTGCTGAACGACTACTTCTTCATCCTCGCCGTCGATTTCGAACTTGACTTCGGAACCCGCCGGGATAGCAAGCATCATCACGTTAAGGATGCTCTTCGCATTGGCCTTTGAACCATCAAATACAATGGATACCTCACTCTTCGCTTGGCCAGTGATATCAACTATCATACCAGCCGGACGAGCGTGAATACCCAGTTTGTTGGAAACAGTAAATATCTTTGTAATCATCAATCCCTCAGAAGAAATCTACGTTAATGTCCAAGCCATCCTGCAGAATAACCCTGAACAGGCTGTCAGCGGAGCGCACTGTCTTCACCAGATCGTCATGCAACTGTCTGTCATTCAGCAAAATGCCAACGGTATTGTCCTTAGAATCCATCTTGGACTGCACCTTGGCAATAAGTCCATCCAAATGCTTGGTCACGCCTTCCAGTTCAGAGATGAGCTGGTTAGCATTTCCCATCACCTTGTCCGTTCCGGCAAAGAGACCGTTAATCGGTTCCTTCACTCCATCGACAAGTTCATTCACCTTGACCGTCACCTTGTTGAGGTTGGCAAGACTCTTCTTGAGTTGCGGATCGGTCGTCACCACAAGCGACATCAAGCGGTCTTCGAGATTTTCCGCTTTCACGAGCAAAGTCTTGAAGCGGTCCTGAAAATCCGGATTGGCAATCGTTCCGTTCAACGCGACCTTCACCGCTTCGAGCAAGACCTTCGTCGAATCGCAAACTTCACCCGCAAGCCCAAGAGCTTCGGCAATACCTGCGTCGAACTGCCCCGTGATGGTATCACCCGGCACGAAGTATTCTTCGGAATCCCCAAGAATCATGCCAATTTGGCGTTCACCCATGATGCCGATGTTCTGCACACGGATTTCGGAGTCCTTCGGGATTTTCACGTTAGACTTGAGCCTGATGGTCACGACCACGCGGTGCCCGGAAAGTTCAATGGATTCCACTCGGCCTAGCTTAACACCGTTAATCTTGACGGGGTCATCCAATACGAGTGTACTGACTTGCGTAAAACGCAAATGATAGACATCAAAAGTTTCTCGCAGATCCTTCTCGTTCAAAAAGAACATGCCAAATATCAAAATGACAATGGCCAAAAGAACGACAAGTCCTACAGAAAAATATAGAGCGGTATTCTTTTTCATTTCACAGCTAATCTAGCATATTTTATGCATACCCTAGAATCGTATCGTCAAAAAATCAAGTTTTTGAGCCTTTTTATACATGCAAAGTGATTTGCAACACGGGATGGGGAGTGAGAAGTTAGGAGTTAGGGATTAAGGGTTAGGTATTAGGGGGCCAAAGCAATGAGCGATGAGGTACCAGGTATGAGTAGTGGAGTCGGTCGCCTTGCGGCTCCCCTTGAGGCATGAGCAAAGTACTGTCACTCTGGAGCAACGCGATAGAGTCCAAAAGCCTTGGATCCTATCACCTCTTCGAGGCTCCAGGATGACAAAATACTCATACCTCATAGCTCAAGGCTGAAGGCTTCACATCTTTCGTCTTTCGTCTATAGCCGCTTGCGGCGCTCTCTAGTCTCTACCCTATTCCCCCACTCTCACGATGGGGCTGTTCGTCTCGATGCCGTTCACATGGCGGTCAAGCCAATCGAGCAAGAGAGCATCGCGTTCAGCTTGCGGGAGCGTAAACTTTTCGCGGCCCTGTTTCTGCATGAACACGTCAAGATAAGTCATCAAAACGCCACCGGCAACAGACACGTTCATGGATTCCGTAATGCCGTACTGCGGGAGCTTGAATTCGTAATCAGCATGGGCAAGCGTATCCGGGTGGTTTCCGTGAAATTCACTGCCAAGGTAAAAAGCCATCGGTTGGCTCAAATCGAGGTCGAGCACGGAGTTCGTGGTGTTCGTACTTGCAACCGCAATCTTGTAACCTTTTTCACGGAGCTTTTCCATGCAGAGCATGCGCTTCTTGTACAGATAAAGGCTCATCCACTTGTAAGAACCCTTAAGGATAGACTTGTTCACGCTATAAGCATTGTCTTCTTCGATGATGTGAACATCCTGAATGCCAAAGACTTCTGCAGTGCGGATGACTGCCGATATGTTGTGCGGGTCGAACAGGTCTTCGAGCACCATGCAAAAGTGCCTTGTGCGGCGGTTCACGACAGAAGTCAACAATTCACGGCGGCGTTCAGTAACACGTGCAAGCAGCGTTTCCAAATCCTTCGGTTCACTCATTCTCTAATCCTTTTTTATAGTAATTGAATCCACAGGTTCAACAGGTTTAGCTGCGGTAGCGGAATCAGCTTTTTCAATAACGGCAGCAGGTTCGGCAAAATCACCGACATCAGCGGAATCCACATGAATATTATGATCAACGGGTTCGTTGAACTTGATGAGCTTTGGTTTCGAAAGTTCAAACTGGGCATTCTCTAAACGTATCGCATCGCCAAGTTTCCAAGGACCACCGGCGACAACGTTATCAAACTCTGCGACATGGCGGGCGTTTTCAGGAGTGTGAAGATTTTTGTTATTCGCAATCGGGCGCCTGTTGCCACCGTAATACATGTTCGCGGCTTTCTTGATATCGCTCACGATTCCGTCAATCTTGGAGTTCACGACGCTCTTGAAAACACGCATCTGCATAATGGAATTCAACACAGAATTGCTGGGGAACACATACGCAGTGAGTTTGTACTTAAGAGTCCTCGGTGCCACAAGATCCATGTCCAAATAAGCGATAGCAGTTCCCTTCAAAGACCAGCGAAGAATTTGTGCATAACCGTATCCAAAGAACATGTTTCGGAGAGCTTGCTTTGTACCGGCGCTATCCTGCAAGGCCCAATAAAAATCGCCCGAAAGCCCATGTCCATTGCCTCCAGAAAAATACCGACGGTCCTTGCTGTTGTAGTTCAGCGTATATTCCGATTCCAAGTAGGCGTTGACAAGATCTGCCGTGAACACCATGTTATCGAACAAGAACGTAATTTCATTCACTTCAAGCGGAAGCGTTCCTTTGCTCTCATAAATGGCACGGTACTGGCGTCCCAAGCGGGCAAACGTTTCCGGCATCATAGGTGCCCTAAAGTCCGTCGAAAAGCCTCGCTTGACAACTTCCTTGTATGGGCCGCAGAATTCTTCATCGTACTTCACCTTCGGCCAAGGCTTCATATCGTCTTCCGTACAAGCTTCGTACTTGATATCAAGGCACTTTTGCATACCCGAACAGAACGCACGCACGTCATCTTTATTGTCTTTCAATTTCTTCACAAGCATCTCATGCGACACTTCTGAAGCGGGAACGCTCTTGGCGGCAAACGTCTGCGACACGCCGAGCGTCAAGAAAAAGACACTCAGGCACGTGCATAAAAACGAAGTTCGAAAAACATGTTTCTGCATAGGAGCCTCGCTTACTTAATAACCAAAACTTAATTAACGGAACTCAAGGCTGTCAAGCGGAATCACCGTAAACGGCTTGAGCGAATCGAACATGGCGACAGGACCGACAATCGATATCGTCATCTTCTTCTTGTCAAAATACTTTTCTATCATAGCCTTGACCTGTTCAGCGGTCACAGCGTTGATTTCCGTCACATAATCGAGATAGTGGTTATCCGACTTGCCAAGGAGTTCGCCTTTCGCAAAAATGGTCGCCGTAGAGGCAGGAGAATCAAACAGGCTCGGCAAACTTTCGACGAGCGACTTCTTCGCTTGTTCCAGCTCTTCGGGGGTCGGACCGTCCTTCGCCAGCTTTTCCACCTCTTCAAAAACGAGCTTCAAAGCGAAATCAACTGTCTCGACTTTCGTCTGGAGCGCAATCGTCGTCATCGCGGTATCGCGGTAATCGTTGCCGACCGTGCTATAGACGCTATACGCAAGGCCCTCGTCACTGCGGACGCGGTTCATGAGTCTGGAGCTAAAGCTTCCGCCGCCCAAGATGAAACTTGCCACCGCAGTCGGGTAGTAATCCGGATGCGGACGCTTGACGAACGGCTGGTTCATCGTGATGTTTGCCTGCGTAATATCCTTATCGACGACATACACGCCCGGTTTACGTGCGAAAGAAAGCGGTTGCGGAGCGGCCTTCTCGGTCACAGCGGAATCGACCTTCCAGCCCGCGAAGAACTCCTTGAGCATCGCCACGGCAGAATCCTTCTTGATATCTCCGGCAAGCGCAAAGACGATACGCTTGGACGAGAAAACGCCCTTTGCCAAGCGTTTCACGTCAGCGGCAGTCACAGCCTTGTATTCCGCAGCATTCGCACTCCAGAGCCTCGGGTTTTCTACATAGTTCACCTTAGACTTGAGAGCAGAAAGTACCTTGGCAGGCGTTTCGAAACGGCGTTCATAAGCAGTGACAAAGTTCGCCTTCATAATATCGAGCTGGCTCTTGTCGAACGAAGGATCCGTAAGAACTTTCCTTGCAAGTTCAAGCATTGACGGGAAATAAGACGACAAGCAGTTGATGTCGAATGCAGAAAGGTACGTCCCGACGCTAGTCGAAATCGATGCACTCACGAATTCCAGAGAATCTTCCAGCACATGCGGCGTAATTCCGCCACCCGCACCACGGCGAATCATGGAACCGACCATTTCAAATGCAGCCTCGTCCTTCAAGACTTGCGGCACATGGCTTTCTTCAAAATAGACCGAGAAATCAACAAGCGGAAGCGTCGAGTCACTGACGATGTAGCCAGTAATGCCATCCGCAATCTGCACGCGGAAATCTTTCGGGTAAGGCGCCACATACTTGTATTCCGGGAACTCAATCTTGCTATAGTGCTCAGGCACAGATTCCAAGGATCTTGATTCCTCGACAGATTCCTTCACCGCATACGGGTCATATCCGCGGCGGTTACTCCATCCGTTGTTTCTAGGCATCATGGAACATGCGGTCAGAGCCGCAAGCAAAGCAACAGAAATCACGTAATTCTTTTTCATCAACTAGAAAATAGTAAACTAAATCGAAACATTCCAACATAGACCAACGATTTTAAGGTTTATTGTACCACATCCCGTTTTTTATGATATATTAATACTTGAGCCTTCCTAGTGGCCACAACACGCGTAGCAAGCACCTCCGGCTTCCGCACAGATCTCCAGACGAGACGCAGCACCACCAGGAAGGCTTCTTCAATCCCTCCTATGAAAAAGACCCGATGCGAGCGCGTCGGGCCTTTTCTGTATTCGTCATTCCTGCCTCTGTCACCCCGGCCACTGTGCCGGGGTCACCAAATACAGTGTTTCGTGATTATAACCGTGTAAGAAGATGCCGCAACAAGTGCGGCATGACAACGAAGCTCATTGCTCAAAAAATTAGTGCAAGAACCCGGATGCGCCTAAACTTCATAAGCACCAGTATTACACATTTCTGTAGCAAAGGTTAGTACTGCGATGGCGAGAATTGCAAAGAGTAACTTTTTCATTTTATTTTCCTTTGAGCCAGAGCTTTGGTTGTTTATTTTGAATGACGATGTTTGAAGAACCTTTTGTAGCAGGAGTGCCATTGATTTTATATGTTTTGGTGTCTAAAATATTTAATTTATTTAAATTTTGATTTATCGGAGGCAAGGGAGAGCCCATACCATCTGGGCAACCCGGAGTACCAACCATTTTTCTTGGATTAGGGAGCGAATCGAAAACAAGAGAGCCATCATTTTGATAGAAACAAGCAATTTTATAAGCACAAATAGAATGGACAAACCCACAAAGAGCAGTAACCGCATTTTTTCTTTTATACAAAAATAATCAGGATAATAAACTTCCGGCAAAGAAATTAATATAATCCGAATACGCCAAATATTCTAAATATCTTTCACTATTTAAGTTTTCAATGCTATCTTTATGAAAATAATCCTTATATCCTTTTTTGAATACATCATTCTTAATTTCTATATCCCTTTTTTTTGTCAGTTCCATGAACTAAATATTGCACACGCGTTGAATCAAACTCCAATCTTGTGAAATTTTCCAAAGTAAGAGGTTTTCCTTTTTTCAGTTCAGAATTCAATAATTCTATGTCAGAAAAATCCGTCAAGACCCATATACTATCATTTTGTTTGCTATTCAAATTTTTACCAATGTAAAACCTTGTATAATACGGGGACGTACAGCAAGGTCCATCCCAACCACGCTCTACATATAAATAAACGCCATCAATAGAATCATTCGTTGAGCGAAAAATGCTAAATCCCCAATCGTTACTTAGATTTGTTATATCGAAATATCCATCGTCCAGCACAGTCGCTGCAACCGGTCTGCCACCAGAAGCCAATGCAGAACTAGCAAAAGATAAAATCACCATAAATAAAATGCCATGGAAACGATTCATTTTTTATTCTCCTTTCTTGTATGGTGGAAATAGAACTTGTAGTACTCCATAAGGAATATGTTCAATTTTGCTTATGGAGTAACCCCATCCCTGACTATTGTCATCATTACAAAATAATATAATCTTTAAAAATCTCGTTTTTACATTTTTTCAAAAGTTATATAAATTTCAAAGGCCCGATGCGAGCGCGTCGGGCCTTTTTGCATTCAAGAGCAATCAATCGCATTTTTGTAT